>OHCN01001017.1_pt1 | contig 9524 bp, 10 predicted proteins | sample 1566761 | NCBI WGS metagenome assembly OHCN01 (sample SAMEA3879568, study PRJEB24766) | human gut metagenome | biome: human-associated habitat; feature: feces | place: USA | collected 1985/1987 | reverse complement strand
GAAAATCAGACCCCAGGCCCTGGTGCTCGTTTTATCCTCAAATTGCCCATACATCCCGGTAGTTTGTGACAAAACTGTCACCCAGACAGTCATCAAGAGGAAAGAAACAGCCAGTATACTCAAGATGTGGGGGCAACAAAGGCGTTGCCCAGTCTTGATACCAGGAGGGAAATATGGAATTACTGCGTGTGGAACACCTTAGCCGTTATTATGGGGAAGGTCCTGCCCAAGTAAAGGCACTGGATGATGTGTCATTCTCCGTAGAAAAAGGGGAGTTTGTCGCCATTATGGGCCCGTCTGGCAGTGGAAAAAGCACCCTCATGCACCTGCTTGGAGGGGTGGACAAGCCCACAGCCGGACATGTATGGTTACAGGGCACCGATCTTTACAAATTGGACGAGAACGCACTGGCCATTTTTCGACGGCGCCAGATAGGTCTGGTGTATCAGTTTTACAATCTACTTCCTGTGCTCAATGTACGGGAAAACCTGACCTTACCTTTGCTGTTGGATGGACGCAATGTCAACAAAAACCAGTTGGAACAGCTGGCCCAAATTCTGGGCATCCAGGATCGGATGAACCATCTGCCCCATCAGCTTTCCGGCGGTCAGCAGCAGAGGGTCAGCATTGGCCGGGCCCTGATTACCAGCCCTGCCCTTCTGTTGGCAGATGAGCCTACCGGCAACCTGGACAGCAAAAACAGTGCTGAAGTGATGGCTTTGCTGCGTTATTTTCATGAGAAAAAAGGTCAGACATTATTGGTCATTACCCACGATGAACGGATTGCCTGTCAGGCAGACCGACTCATTACTGTGGAGGATGGGCATATTGCTCAGGACGAGGCGGTGCGGCCATGAAAAATATTGTGCACACTTTGACTCTCGCTCAGATGCGGGCTAATCCCCGTCGTACTCTTGTGACTCTGGTGGGTGTGGTTTTATCGGTGACCATGCTCACGGCAGTTTTTGCGGGGGCTGATTCCTTTTTGAATCTTCTGTACCGACAGGCAGCACAGGACAACGGCACCTGGCATGGCAGAGCCTTTGAGACTGGAGAACAGGTGGTAGAAAATCTGTCCCAGGATGACAGGATTGACCAACTGGGCCTGGCAGCCAGTTGGGGAGTGTCTCCCTTGGACGACAGCAATAGGTGGGGGGCCGCTCTCTATGGAGTAAACCAGTCATTTTACCAGCTTTTGAGGGTAGAGTGTCTGGAAGGAAATCTTCCTTCCACAGAGAACGAACTGGCCATTTCTCAGACTCTCGCCAAAAAGACCGGTTGGAAGATTGGAGACCAAGTCTCTTTGGATTTGTTACGAGTATGGACCCCACAAGGGGTGGATTCCGCAGGGGAAATGATCTATCGGCAAACCAGCGGCCCGGGAATCATGGGATTATCGGACAGCTATATGCTCCGTTCTGTGGGGGAAAAACAGTTCACGATTACAGCTATTGTGGACCCAGGCGGTTTTGATGATCAAAATGTGTTCGCCTGGGAACCATGCTTTACAGTTCTGGAGGATCAGATCCCCCCGGATGGATTGTGGTGCGCTTATTATACTGTCAGTTCGCTGGGGCGAGAACTGTATGACCTGCTGGAAAGTATCCAGGAATGGCAGGCAGACTTGCCTGTCGATGCTGGAGGCGTGGGGACCATCGATCTAAACCGGCAGCTCTTGCTTTATTATGGCATAGATTATCCGGGCAGCCTTCTATTGCCTGCCTTTTACGGTTTGATGGCGGTAACACTTCTCATTATTCTGGTGGGTGCTGTGTCTCTGGCTCGAAACGCCTTTGCCATCAGTATGACGGAGCGCACACAAATGCTGGGAATGTTGGCCAGTGTGGGGGCTACCCGGGCGCAGAAGCGGCAGTCCGTCTTGTATGAAGCCTTTATTCTGGGATTGATTGGCATCCCTTTGGGCCTGATTGCAGGCTGTGGAGGAATGGCGATTACACTGGTTTTCCTGAATAGTCAGGTACAGGAACTGTTTCAATTTTCTCAGCCTCTTTATCTTTCGGTACGGCCTCTTCCCCTGGCCGCTGCAGCCCTGCTGGCAGCCTTGACTCTGGCATTCAGTGCACTGCAACCGGCCTTGAAAGCCGGCAGGATCACGCCCATGGATGCCATCCAAGGAGAAGGTCAGGTTCAATTTCATTCCAATGATGTAAAAACAGGAAAACTGACTGGAAAGATTTTCGGCTTTCCTGGAATTTTGGCCCTCAAAAATTGTAAGCGAAACCGGGGACGGTATCGAGCAATTGTATTTTCCCTGGCGCTCAGCGTAATTATGCTGCTGGCTGGCACCGGACTTTCTTATTATGTGGACCGTGCCATGGGAGTGCGTTACGGGACAGACAGTCCCTTAGCAACGGCGACCATCACCTTCAACGATCCTTCCTTGGATACCGCTACCTATACGGATGATCTGAAAGCTCTGGCTGGAACAGGGGAAGTACGGTTGGTCGGAGGTTTGCAGGCTGGAGAGATGGGCAGCTTCACTTTGAATTGGGCGGATATGAGCCAAGACGCAATAAAATGGTTTCAAAACCAGAGCGGTCTCTTAGATGAACAGGATTATACTTCTGAGGACGGCCAAAATGTCACCGTCTATCCCACCTTGCTGGTCATGGATGACCAGGAGTTTTCCGACTGGGCAGGCAAGGAAGTTTCCTTGAATTCGGATTATCTGGATTGTGTTATGATCACCAGCACCTATCTGTATAATGCAGGCAGCTACACTCAGCTGAAAAATGCTCTGAATCTACAACCTGGATTTTCTATGGAGTTTGCACAAGAGAACGGGTTTGCAGACACTTGGCACGTAGCAGCACTGGCGGAGGATTTCCCTTATTCCGGAAACACGGTCACCTCCAACACCGTGGAAAGCCTTACTTTACAGTTGGTGACCAGTCGCAGTGTATTCCAAGCATTCCTGAATCGGCAGGCAGACCTGGGCAGAAGCGGTGCATACTACTGGCAGGTGCAGTACATTCACCCTGAAAGTATTTCCGCCCTAACCAGCGGATTGGAGGAATGGTCCCTAAACAACAGCTATGGCCTGCCCCAAGGGGTGATCAGTGCAAACTACAATTCCCTTGCCATGGGTGGCCTTCAGCGGTTTGGAATGCTTCTACAAATCTTATGTACCGGGTTTGTTCTGCTGCTATGTCTGGTATGTATGGCCAATATTCACAATAGCCTCTCTACGGGAATGGAACTGCGTGCCCGGGAATATGGAATTCTCCGCAGCGTAGGAATCACACCCGTGGATTTCCGTAAGATGATTTGGCTGGAAAGTCTTTTCTACGGAATCAAAGCGCTGTGCTGGAGTTTACCTTTTGGAATGGGCGTGTTGGCCCTGGAATACTATGCTATCCGACGAGCATTCCAACTTCCCTTCTGTCTGCCAGTGGGCAGCATTGTCCTGGCAGTTGTTTTAGTAATGGGGGTATGCTGGATTTCTGGACTTCTGACCCGCAGGAGTCTGGAGGAGCAGACTATTACCGAGGCCATTCAGAAAAGACTTTTTTAAACAGAAGCCGCAGAAGTGTTTTCTTTCTAAAGGGCTCTCGGAAGAGGTCACCTAAAGGTGGCCTCTTCTCGTGTCAAGAGAAGAAATACAGTACAATGGATATGAATAATGAGAAGAGCTGATATTGTTCCTGTGTAAACAGCAAATAAAAACCTGTAATTATCTTGTACAGAGACAATAAAAATGACGGGTAAGCATTTTTGTGTGCTTACCCGCCTTGTTTCATCTGTTAATTTTCAAATGGCTTGTATACAGTCACGGTTTTCAGATACTTCACGGGATCGCCGTTCAGCACCAAATCTGCATACTCAGCCGGAGCATTATAAATCAGCCAGTCCAGCTCAGAGCGTTCATACATATTGTCGGCCACTTCATTCTCTAAGGCGATGGTATCAATGGAAATCATGCTGCCATCGGCATATTTTAGCTCGACGCAAGCGGTGTCAATATTGAACTCACAGGATAGTAAATGGCTCACGGTGTTGATCTCCTTACAGCTTTCATTTTTAACAAATAATCTGTCGTGATGAACCCGCTTCCCGAATGTTGCTTCCCACACTCCGCACCAATTCCGCACCAATTTGTCATGAAAGTATATGTGGATGCATGGATTTATGTAACGGAAAAGTTCGTAAATATGGGAAATATTGAGCTTTATGAAGGTGTATTGAGATATGAAAAGACCGATTATACAGCCGGACAGCAGATGCGTTCTCTGCTACGACCTCCAGCTCTATTTGCAGATACCAAGCAAACGCCCCCGTCTAACGCATAAGGAGCCGGACACTTTATATTTGTTACCCCCGCTGTATCACCCGATACAGCGGTATTTTTATTGTCAAAAAGGAGTTATTGCAATGTCTAACGAAAACAAAATCCGCATACGAAGTAAATTATATTCCTGCGGTCGAATTCTGGGATCAAATATAATAGAAAATGGGGCTGCCACATACAACAGCCCCACTTTTTATTTCTTTTCGCGTCTTGACACAAATGGCATCACTGCCCTACGCAGCACATCCGCCGTACTCGCAACATTTTGAAGCGTAATATACAGCTTCATTGCATCGCGTTTGACGGGGTTCTCGTCAACCAGTGCTTCCATCACCTCCTGCAATTCATCCAGTTTTCGAATGATAAGCCTGTAATCCGCTGGCGGATATTCAGCAGGAATCGTATCTGCAATCAGGCAACGGATATATTGTTCTCTGGACATACCTGTTTTAGCAACACGGCAGTTCAGTACAGCCAGTTCTTCCTCCGGAATGCGAACTTTTACATCCTTATATCGAGTCTTATCTGTTGCCACTGCCATTTCCTCCGCTATGTACGGTATGGTCATCACCGTATATGACAAACCTATCCAAGTCCCGCAGGAAATGCTCGATCAGGTAGACGAACATATCTTCATCATCGGGAAAGCCGTACTTGGCACACAACTTAGCCATTTTCCCAGAAAAACACGTAACAAGCCAGATTTTATCCTCACGGTTATGTGCTTTTGCGCCTCGCAGATGTTCTTCAAAGCTCTTCATGATCGTTACTCCTTCAACGCCTTCATTGTTTCAGCCAGCTTCTTGCGCTTCTCATAGACATAGGTATGCCCACAGCCAAAGTGTTTCTGAATTTCTTTGTAGTTCATTTTCAGAAAGCACAAAAGCCACTCCTTTTCTTTTGGTGAAAGCCTCTGTACTTCCTGTTGAAGAGCCAGTTCAATCTCAACCTTCCGAAACATTTGCTCGGCATCAATATCTGTCAGATGTCGCGGGGCCTGATCCAAGGAAATCACAATGACATTGGGTCGATTCTTAGCAGCATAGCGAATTGCGTGCCATTCCATTCGGCGGGTTATATAGCTAGTGAACTGTCCTTTCATCGTGCTTTTTTCATTCAGTTCATCTTGACTAAATTGCTCAAGTAACTCTTCAAATTCATGCTGGATCATTATACGTCCTCCTTATTTTTTGTTGAGAATCAAAAAATAAGGAGGTGCCCTCGGAACGGCATCGCTAGTAAAATGCTTAAATAAAGGCAAAGGATCGGAAACTCTGCGCACGATCGCCACTCTCCCTTCAAAAGGTAAGAGAACACGTCGATAGAGATTTTCCGGTCCTTTTTTGATATTATTTAATGTTTGCCGTCTATTTTTAGAGATGCTTTCTCTTTTCCATTGCCGAAAATGCTTTACTTTCCCTCACGAATTTTGCTATTTGCTGCAAATATCCGTCATCTGATGGCAATAGTATCGACATCTCTATTATAAAACTCGACTTATCCAATAATTTGTACTTTGTACTAAACAATAAATATTGTTCAGTTTATCGTGTGGTTTTCCTGTATGTCTAAAACCTTCTTCCTCTCCTGTTGGGCCTTTTTCTCTTCAGAATTTGTCTCGCGTAGTTGTTCTTTCGTTTCTTCAATTTTCCTTTCAAGTTGCTCAGTAAATCCAATCGCTTTATCCAAATCAACGGATTGGTCAATTCCTTCTTTTTCCAAATTCTTTGCTGCACTACTGTAAGCCTGCAATTCCGTACTATGACCACTGTAAAAAGCCGATTTCTGACTCATGGGCAACTCTACATACTGCATCCAGACAGGCTTGTATGTTTTGCAAATTTGTAAGCTCTTGGTAACCGCAGCAACTTCTTTTCGCTTTTCCTGCATAGCAGAAATTTTGTTCGTAAGATCAATTTGCTTTTTGCCTAGGCTTAGTATCGCCTTATCGTAATCAGCCGCTGTATACATATTTTCGCTTGTCATTCCAAGAAGGACCTTTCCTAGATTTTTTGCATTTTCAATTCCCATACGACGTTCCACCGCAGCTATTCTGCGACTAAGTGTAGTATTTTCTGTCGATGGATTTATCGCCACCCCTAAAATTGCCGCAAGTTGATCCCCTTGTATGCTATTTCTTTTATTTTCGCCGCTAGTTGGAATATAGCTATATTGATGATTCGGGTAGAGCGAAACTGCACATTGTCCATTCGCCGCATTGCATACTACATATTTTTCTGGAATAAACAGCCTCTCTATCCCCTTGCTTGGCAACGCAATTGTAACTCCCCGCAGAGACATTGTTTTAATCTGACCTTCTGTTAGTACAACCGCCAATGGCAGTACGTTGTTTTCTTCATCAATTTGCTGAATCAGCTTTGTGCCTCGGATCGTGCCGTGGGTTCCGTCCTCATAAACCAGGTCATAAGAGAAGTCGTTTCCGACATTGAAAATGATTTCGCCATCCGGCGAAGTTGTTACTTCACTTTTGTTGACCATTAGCTTGGCGGGGTTTCCATTGTCATCGTGAACCTGAAGAACCAAGCCGTTTTTACCCGCCGACAGAATTTGGCGGCTGCTTAACTTCACTGCTGCCGTACAAACTTCTGGATACTGAATCGTCAATTCCTGATAGCGGTCAATCAGCGTGATCTCCGCGTCTTCTGCAATCTGCACTTCCCCATTCTTCAGTGCATACTCAATTCCTTCGCTGGTGAATTCCGAACCGAGGGCATCTTCGGGAACCCATGCACCATCCAACACTGCGGCTCGGTACAGTACCTGCCCGGTCGATTTTTTCACTTTGGTTTCGATGCCTGCAGTTTTCAGTTTATCTGCAAAGTCCGCCATACCAGTTGCCGAACGGAGGATACCTGTAATTGTCTTTCTCAGGTATTTCTGCTCTTGTGCATTGTCAGACAGTCTGGCGCAGATACCGGCATAAGTAAATGTATCAGTATCAGATAAGCTATTATCCCGGACTGCTCGACCCGCACCCTCCAGCAAATAGCTCATATGCTTACCGCGAATTGTAGGTGTGATTTCCAGTCCCTCTGCCATAGAAAGAAACTGACTATAATCTGTTGCTCGCTCCAAGCAAAAATCCAGCCTCTTTCGGATTTCCGTCCGGTTGGATGCAGATTTCTTTTTCCCTGCGTTTTCAGGGTACAGTTGCCCAATCTTTTGTGGATCATCAATTACGGATAAATGCGCTTCCATGCACAAGCGATCGGAAATATCCCGTATCTGACGTGCCGTGCGGTAAGGTACCGTCCTCAGTGTCTTATAGTCGTAAAAGGAAACTGCATTGAGCATGATGTGGTTATGGATATGACCTTTATCAATGTGGGTCGCCACCACATACTCGTACTTGCCGCCTGTGTATTCAAATGCCAGTTTCTTCCCCAGCTCATGTGCCTGCTCAGGCGTGACAGCATCTTCTGGAGAAAAAGACTGTATCAGGTGATAGGCAAGATTTGTGGAACGCTTTCTTTTCAGATTTCGTGCCTTGTGTGCAAGTACCGCAGTCATTTCAAAGTCGATTGAAGCCGTCTGCGGTTCACAGTTGTAACCCGATACCAGCATCTGTCCATCGGTCTTGTCCGGGTTTTCAATATAAGCCAGTGCCTTGCCGAGAGTAGATTTTATCGCGTGGATTTTTGTTATAGCCATAGAAGCTCCCTAAAAGAAAAATGCCCTATGTGAAATGAATCTCACATAGGGCATCTGCCTGTAATTATTGTTTTGTTGATTCCGCCTCCATCATAAGGCGGTCAAAATCGCTTTGGTACTGCCTGTCCTGTATAACGCGGTACTTTTCAAATTCACTTTCTGCGAAAGCCTTTGCGATTGCTGCTGTAACCTTTCCTTTATCTTTTAGAATTTCGGCATCGTTGAATTGCAGGAAAGCGTCCAGTTTCTCTGCCCAGTCCTGCATCGTCATAGGAATATGCCGCCGTGCTTGGCGCGTTGCATAATCAAGGTACATTGTTACAATCTCATTCAGTTCTTGTAACTCATCTTGCTGCAAATAGTTCTTTGCAACAGAAACATCGGCTTTGACTATCTTCCCGTTTGGGGCATTCTTCCATGAGGTCAACCCCATGTGGTCTTTTGTGTGGTCTGCCCGTTGCACAATGACCTCTGCGGCAGTACTGCCGTGAACAGCGTAGTGCATTTTATTCTGAACGGTTGCAAAAAAGTCTTTGGTCGTTTTGCTGTCTACCGAGTAATCTACGGCAGTAGCATAAATATCCGTAATTTTCTGGTAAAAGCGGCGCTCGCTGGCGCGGATTTCCTGTATTTCGGAAACCAAATGGTCGAAGTAATCTTCATCAAAGATTTGCCCATTAATAAGCCGATCCTTATCCAGAACATATCCCTGCCGGGTAAATGTATCCAGCACTTTGGTTGCCCATTGACGGAATTGTGTGGCACGGGTGGAATTGGTGCGGTAGCCAACAGCAATAATGGCGGGCAGGGAGTAGAATTTGTAGTGATAGGTCTTGCCATTATCTGCAACTTGTGCAAATTTTGCACAAGTTGTACTTTCGGATAATTCATTTTCCGCAAAAATATTCCGCAGATGTTTGGCAACAACACTGCGGTCAACATCAAACAGTTGTCCGATGCCTTTTTGCGTCAGCCAAACCTCGTGATTCTGAACGCGAACTTCTATGCCATCTGTCTCTGAATCTTTCGTGAACACAAGAAAATCTGCTGTGCTGTTACGAACATACCGTTCTGTGCCTGCCATCGCTGCTCTCCTTACATCAGTACAATGTAAGAATAGTATATCATGCTTTTCAATAAGAGCAAAGCCCATTTTCACGATTTTCCATACAAATGGACTTATCTCTCATCATGTTCATTTTCTTGTGTATCATGCTGATGTTCCTCTCCCATGCATTTAGCATACAATTCTGGCGTACATTTGAGAGTAATCGGCTTCGGATATAGCTCAAGGAAAATCAGGGGTGAGTGATATTTTTTCTCATATTTTGTAATTTGACTATCCGTCAAACTTATCAGATCTTCGCCACCGTCTCCGCATATCAGAAACGGACCTGCGAAGAAATCCGTTGGACCATATAAGCGGTTCGGTGGTAATGGAAGCAGCTTTCCTTCATCATTACAGACGTTATGTGGTGCACCACATAACGTCTGTAATGCGTAGTTATATGTTATGTGTAGCATAATTGACATCTCCTTTCGT
>OHCN01001014.1_pt1 | contig 9528 bp, 12 predicted proteins | sample 1566761 | NCBI WGS metagenome assembly OHCN01 (sample SAMEA3879568, study PRJEB24766) | human gut metagenome | biome: human-associated habitat; feature: feces | place: USA | collected 1985/1987 | reverse complement strand
CACTTATAGAAGTGGGAGTCTTCTCCGACTAAGATAAAAAGCTGCTACAAAATATGTAGATACATATCGCAGCAGCTTTTCGCAAAATCTGATATTTTTTATTCTTCTGCTTTTACCGGATTGGAAACGCTGACTTTATGGTCATACCATTTTCCTTTTGTTCCGATCAGTGCCAGATCAAATTCCTCATCGATAGCCGGAACAGGAACATCAAATGCATTCACTTCTTCTGCCGGTTCACCGTCATTATAATCTACGGTTTCCACAACCGGCTGCAGCAGTTCTGCCCCGTCTTTCTGTGCATCCTCTGCAAGTCCCGGATACAGGTTTACGATGTTTGTAGAACGAAGTGTGATATGAATCGTCATCTTTCCGTCTTCTACGGTCAGAGTTCCTTTTCCGTCACATGTCTCATTTACCTGAAACATACTGCTGTCTGTATTAAAATCAGCAGTGTAAGTTCCATCCTCCAGTACTGCAGCTTCTGCTGTCTTTGTATCTGCTGTCGTTTCTGCTGCACTCTCCGCTGCCTGTGTTTCTTCGGTCTGTGCCTGTGTTTCAGAAGCTGCCTCTGTCTGTGCCGCATTCTGTGCTTCTGTCTGTTTTGTGCTGTTTCCGCAGCCAACTGCCAGTACACAGCTAAGTGCCATTAATCCTGCTAATGTAATGATTCTTTTCTTCATTTTTGTTCCTGTCCTTCTGTTTTGCTTCTTTTTTTAAGAATACCTCTGACATTCCTGCTGCGAGGTACACCTCATATATTACTTATTACTCATTCATAGCGTCTGCTGTATGGGCAACATAGAGATCCTGGATTGCTTTAATCTCACCCAGGCCTGCGATCTGTGTATCGATGCTGTCGAATTCTCCGGATGCCTCAAACTGGCTCTTCCAGGAATCGTCATCATCGCCTGCCATATCATTGTTTGCATGATCTCCTGCTACAACCATCAGCGGACGAAGGATTACTTTTTTGTATCCTGCCGCAGATACAGCTTTGATGACTTCTTCGCATGCTGTCTCTTCCGGCTCGCCTTCAACGGTTCCGATAAATACATTTTCATAACCAAGCTCTTTCATCTGAGCCTGCATCTGGCTGTAAGAAACTTTTGCTGTGTGAGAAGTTCCATGTCCCATAAATACAAATGCAACACCGTCTTTTTTTGCTGCATCCAGGGAATCATAATTTGCTGTTGAAACTGCTTCGGAGGTGATTGCTTCTGCAACCGCTTTCTTGTCATTGTTTACTGCTGCTGCATCTTCTCCAACTTCACCCAACAGCGGTTCTGCTACTTTTACAGATTCAAATTTATCTTTATATGCATCTACTGCTTCCATCAGCTCATCGTATTCTGCACCGTGCATCAGATGTGTCGGCTGAATAACCAGGTTTTTAACACCGTTGTTTACAGCACGCTCCAGAGCCTGATCCATGTTGTCGATATGCTCATCATCACGAGCCTGGATGTGATTGATGATGATCTGTGCTGTAAATGCTCTTCTTACAGACCAGTCCGGATTTGCAGCCTGCAGTGCATCTTCAATACCTTTGATATCAGCAACACGGCTGTCATTGAAAGAAGTACCAAAGCTTACAACCAGAAGTTCATTTTCACCAATCTCATCACCATTGCGTGGATCATCTTTGGATGCATCACCTGTATCTCTTCCGAAATAATCCGGATCAGCATTTTCGCCTTCAACCAGTTCTTTTTGAGCATCCGTCAGGGCATCCCATGCTTCTTTTGCTTCTTTGCACTGCTCGTCTGTGTTCTCATTTCTTTCCTGAACATAAATTGCATCGATCAGAGCTGCTACTTTATCTGCTGCTGCCTGATCATCTTCTGCTTCCGTAGCTGCTGCTGTTTCAGAAGCTGCCTCGGTAGAAGCTGCTTCCGTAGCTGCTGCTGTCTCTGTCGGAGCAGTTGTCTCTGCTGTTTTACTTCCGCATCCTGCCAGCATAGATGCTGTGATGGTAGTTACACATAAAATCGTTACCAGTTTTTTCTTCATTTGTCTTTCCTCCCAAAATAATTTTGTCTGTTTGAAATAAACAAGATTCGGGGAGAAAAAGAAAATCCAACAAACAAATGTCGTTGGATTGTATACTATATGATGACACTCAAATCCCAAACACTGATCTGGAAATTCGCTGCCTATAACTCAATTTGGTACAATCAATCCTCGTGACCTGGAATATTTTATCCCCCGTACCACAGTCTGGCAGGTCTCCTGGCTTACAGTCTTAACGCACCTTGCTGTCTTCCCGATGACTCAGTGACATAGTTAGCAATGCACTCCTGCTTACAGTGACGAGCTCGCACAGGTCTTTCACCTGTTTCCCTATTCTCCGCCTTACGGCGGCACCATCTGCTTCTTATTCTATTTCAATATCCGTTCCTAACAGTCCGATAATATACCCTATAACCTATCCTTTACATCCGACCGTTATTTACATTTTCAGATTATAGCACAAATTTTAAAATAATCAACTGTTTTATCTTTCCTTTTCCTTAAACTATAATTCTTCCACTTTACAGGTATGCTTTTTTGTTATTCTATCGTAGGAAATCCCCACTGCCAGAAATATTTCTTTTATGCTATAAATGAGCAAATTTAAAAATATCTCAGATCTGATGATAGCCTGTTTCATTGCTCTTTCCTGCTCTCTTCTCCTGTCATTGCCTCAAAACTACAGCGGACTGCCTCCTCTGAAATGTTGCATTTCATCATATAGAACGGAACGGTTACAAACATTTTGTCCAGTAATTCCAATATTTTTCCAGCCATCTGCGGATCAGATGTATAATATACCTGTCGCAGCAGCAACGGCATAGCTTCTAATGGTGTAATCCTTTTGATTTCATTCAGACTGCCTCTCTGCAGGAAACAGACTCCTTTTAGTGGAACACCCTTGTTATTTTCCCAGCGTTCCTTCCCTGCCCAGGGCGTACCGTAGACACGAGTTTCCTTTTCTGTTACCCACAAAATCGGTTTGTCACCATTAATAATTTCCACTTCTTCTCCAAGATATCTCTTCCATAAATCAATATGTGTGGATTTTCCTGTCCCACTTGAAGCTGTAAACATCAACCCGTTCCCTTTCCAGGACAACACCGCTCCATGCATCAGAAAACGATTTTTGAGTGGCATACCTTCCGCTATTTTCCGAAGTGCCGCCAGTGTCTCCAGATACGGAAGCTGTCTGGCAGCCTCATCGCTATCCATATGCTTTCCTTCTGCCCGGATATCGTTCATGGTAAGTTGAATAGTAAATTCCGGTGTTCCTTCCTCGACGATATACTTTTCACAATACTCTTTCAAATATTCATACTGCGCGTTTACTCCAATAATGACATCCGCCAGTCTTATCTTAAAATACATGTTCTTACCCTTTTAACTATTTTCTTTCCTTCTGTTTTCAGATACATCCACGCATATCTTCCCGGATATAATGCCACCCATACTCTGCTATACAGGCGATATCTCCAACCTTCCATATCAATCGTATGTTCTCCACGCACGATACCGGAAAGCACCCCTATGATCTGTTCATCTGTAATTCCATACTCTCGTTTCAGACAATTATCTCCGCAGATCACATAATTATCCGGGTTCACTTTTACGATGCGATGAAGAACATAAGCCTCTCCCCGTTTATATAAAGGAATATCATACTTTTTTAACCGTCCTTCCACAGAGCGGATCACAATCGTATCTTTTCGATGTCTCAGAAGCGGATACATACTTACTCCGGCAGTCGTACTCACATAGACTCCCTCCTGTTCCAATACTTCTTCAATATGTAGTGATTGGTTCACGCTTCGATAACCCCCACCTCATACATTTTCTGAATCATCTGTTTTACATCATTTTCAGCTCGCTCCGGATCTACCTCATACTGATCTGTAATCTTCTTCACAATTTCTTTCTCTGACATTCCTTCCTGAATCCCCTGCCAGATACATTTTCCAGTGTCATTGAGATTGATCATACCATGAAACTTTTCACTGGCTTCCCCAACTGCGATCACTACAGCCTGGCCTGCAACCTCTCTCAATACAAATCCTTCGTTAATTTTCATTCTTCTGTCTCCTCTATTTCTCATCTCTCTTTTGATTTAAAATCTTCAAATAATTCTTTATTCTGTTGTTAAACGTTCCATATGTACCACTTCCCAGCATATAAGAAATCATATCCCAGTCCTTTTCTTCCAACACTCCGTGTTCTGAAAATGCGTGAAGTGAAGCTTCTGTTTCTTTCTTCATTTCTTTCTTCATTTCCTTCTTACTCCTGTTTCCTGCTATATACTTCTTCAGGCATCATTCTTCAAACGGAACCATCGGAAGTTCGCTCAGACTATCTTCTGTATTCTCCGGGTCTTTCTGTTCCGGCTGCTTCTCAGGATCTTTTTTTGTATCCTGTTTATTATCAGTTTCCTCTTTCTTACTGTCATCATCTTTTTTATCCGATGTGTCTGCAGTATTCTTTGAGTTTTTATCACCTGTCTGGTTTTTTGAAGTTGCTGCATTTTGATTTTCTGCACCAGACTGTGTTTCTTCCGGAAACAGAACTACGGTTTCTCCCTCCCCATTCACAATGGTTTGAAGTTTTTCACTTGTGATCGTTTTTTTTGTATCGGTAGTACTTTCACTTTGCTCAGAATCCGTGGATGGTTTTTGTAATGTTTCTTTTTTCTGATTTTTATCTGCTTTTTTCTCCTTCATAGTTATTGTAGGAGATGGCGTTGCAGTGCCGGTTTCGGACTGTGATGTGACGGGAGCTGGTTCTGAGGTTTTCTTATGCTGACAGGCCATCAGGGAAGTTCCAATTATCAGGGCTGATACTATGCATGTTACTGTAATAGTGATTTTTTTTTTCATATTTTCTCCTGATTTTAAATAAAAGGCGGACATTTCCTGCCCACCTTCTATTTTACTTTTTAATATATGTTTTTACTACAACGGTACCCCAGGTAATTCATTACCATCACTTGCCGTAATTACATCTTCCTTTTCAAATCTAATAATTTCCATCTCCGGATTTTCATATAACATCTTTTCATTCATTGTTTATCTCCCCTCGTATAATATCTTTTAGATACATACATGTATCTAGTTACCAAATAAATATTGTTCAATAGGCTTAGCAAAGCCCATGATATAATTGTCCCAGTGTCAATCAGGTAATAGTTCTTTTTTCCCCTGTTGAACCAGTAATGGTTGCTTCATTGAAAGTCTGTTCCCCTGACATGGAAGTTAGCTTCAAACCAGCTGGCTGTTTGCTTAAGTACATGGACTACCATCTAGCAGTGTGGTTTCGCATCTGTCCATCTTAAGCTGGATTCTTATATGCGAGGGTGTCGATGCTCCATGATCATGGGTTTTACCAAGCCGATTGAACACTTTAATCTACTACGAAAGAAGGTGATTACAATGAACACACTTTACGTCGGTATTGATGTAAGCAGCAAATCCAATGTCATTTACTTAATGCTTCCAAATGGTGACAAACACAGTAACTTTTCTGTTGCAAACTCACATGAAGGTTCTACCCAGTTGGTAAAAAGAATTCATTCTGCTTTAACTTCACATTCCCTTGACACGGTTCTGATTGGTCTTGAAGCAACCTCTGTTTATGGAGACAATCTCGTGTACTTCTTAAGGGAAGATGCCACTCTGGCACCATTTAACAGAAAGATTCATGTCCTCAATCCTAAGCAGGTCAAAAAGTTTCATGATACTTATAACGATCTGCCAAAGAATGATTATGTGGACTCTTTTGTAATTGCTGACTGCCTGCGTTTCGGTAGAATCAACAAAGAGGTATATATGGGAGACTATCGTTACAAAGCTCTTCGGAACCTCACACGGGCACGTTTCTTCGCTGTTCAAAATCTGGTAAAAGAAAAGCAGCGATTTATGAATGTGCTGTTCAAGAAGTATTCTACGATGACGCAGGAGAAGGTCTTCAGCGATACCTTCAGTACTACCGCCCTTGCTGTCTACGATGAATTTGAATCCGCAGAAGCACTGGCAAATATGGACTTACATGAGCTTACTGACTTCATCATGAAAAAAGGGAAAAATCGTTTCCCATATCCTGATGCAGTAGCCAAAGCCATTCAGAAAGCTGCCCGCAGTTCTTACCGTTTACCCAAGACGGTGAACGATTCTGTCAATCAGGTGCTTTCTATATCCATAACCTCCATGAAGGCATTGGAATCTCAGATCAAAGAGTTCGATAAAGCTATTAAAGCCCAAATGGAACTCTTGCCAAACGTATTGATATCCATTCCGGGTATCGGACCTGTATATTCAGCCGGAATCATGGCTGAAATCGGTGATATCAATCGTTTTAACAGTCAGGCTGCCCTTGCTAAATATGCGGGACTTGCCTGGAAACAGCACCAGTCCGGTGGTTTCGAAGCCGAAGTTACAAGGCTCATCCCATCCGGCAACCGATTTTTAAAGTACTATCTGTGTGAAGCTGCATTTTCTCTTGTAAGATGCGACAAGGAATACAGCGACTTCTACCACCTCAAATATAAAGAGGTCAACAGATGCCAACACAAACGTGCACTCGCATTAACTGCCCGTAAATTTGTGCGTTTAGTCTTTCGACTGCTGAAAGACAACCGCCTATACTGTCCAGCAAAGTAGATTTCATCTATTTGCTGATGAGCTATGCCCTGCTCATTTTTAAAAATCTGGTCGACAGGGCTTAGGTGGGTGTTTTTTGTCTTCATAAGATATATACAAAAATATATGCTTTTTTTATTATTTATCTCTTGACACCACACCGCTGGACTTTATTGATTTGTTTTCTCATCTACGTATTGTTTTGCCATCTGCCAGTAGACATACATCGCATTCGTTACATCCACCGCCTTCCGGTTCGAAGATGCCATATTCGCCATTACATATGCGTAGCTAAATGCATTAAATTGCAATTCTACAACATTTACACCTGGATTCTCTCTTCTCTGAACGGTAACCTTAACACTCTGATCTAAATTCTGTGCCTTAATATTTTTAATCTCTACTGCATAACATTCTTTACCATTTAACATCGTTTTCTGCGCTTCAAGTTGTACCGGCGTACCGCCATTTGTTATGCCGTAAAACACATACTCATCAATATCAGCATTATTATTCAATATAAAATAATCTTTAATACTTGTGTCTGATTCCAGGCACAGGGAACCAACATAACAGCTAATTCCTTTTTCATTTGGATCTGTTGTGAGAATATGTTTATATGCTGAAAAGTCAGCCGTACCCACTTTCTTGTCTTCTTCACTTAAAATTTCATTTGCCATCTTATCCGTATGATAGTCAAACATCGTCTGTGCAGATGCACCATAATTCAACATCGCCTTTACCAGCTTTATAGTCGTTGCACTGTATTCAGCCGTATGATTCAAGACATACTCAGCGTATCGTTCAACACTGAATGTATATTCCTTTCCACGTTGACCGTCTGCAACCATTCTCGCTTTTACATCTGCTGCCATTTCTTTAGCTGCAACTCGACAGGTAAACACATAATATCCATCTTTTTTGACTGCATCTTTTACCTTTACCTGTGATACACTTCCGTTTGGAAGTGTGAATTCCATATAAACCTCCTGATTCGATGCCAGACTCTCCGGAAGTTCCATATACAAATTAATTGCAATCGTTCCATCAAGATTCAGTGTGTATGAATGTGGCTTTTCCCCCGTAATCGAACCATTTTTTGTTGCTGTAAGAGTAAATTCCTTTGCCTCACCGACAGCCTGTAAACTTATGTTCTCACCATTTACAGACCACTTCATCTGATTTAATACATAGGCAATGATTCCATTCTGAATAGCTGAAATACTTGGTGGATATGATGCATTGTCTGCGGAAATAGAAAATGCTGTTTGCCCATCCTCCAGTTGTTTCCGGATCCTTTCGACATATGCGTCTGCCCATGTTTGTGCCTCTCCGCTTCTGACAAAATAATTATTTTTCAGACTTGTGGAACGTGTAGCATAATTTTCAGCCGTATATATCTTCGTATGTCCATTATGTGCAATTGCCATAAGTTCATCTGTCAAACCGAAATACAAACGAGTCTGATCAAAATTATACCAATGATCCGTGGTATCATCCCAGGTACAGTCAACCTGATACCATTCTCCATCAAGCTTCATAGCATTCCATGTATGACCATCATAAGTATCTCTGGTTTCGGCGTTTTCGATACCGGCAGCAGTAAGCAATTTCGAGTAAGCACTTTCATACGCCTGACAAGTTCCAAGTTTCCTTGTTAATGCACTTTCAGAAGAAGACCATTTTAAAGATTTGTCATAATCCAGCTGTTGCAATAGCCAATCATGCAACCACAGTGCTTTTTCATATTCTGATCCATCTGTTTTTTCTTCACACTCGGCAACAGCTGCTGCAACAATTGAATTCACACTTGGATAATTATCATCGGATACCGTAATATACATATTCACACGCAAATAGGTGACGTTGGATAACTTATCCATAATATAAAATCGATAATTATAAGTCCCTGATGCAGTCATTGTAAATGTATAATCATAGGATTCGCATTCATCAGTGTATAGCATCCACTCCCCACGGCTGGGATCTGCCACAGATTCATAAGCATATTCATTCGGATTGGAATAACTGGGCGCATCCATTCTAAATTTATAAGCACCACTGCCACCACTTCCTGAGACATGGAATGTCATTGGCTCACCTATCACCGGATCATTCCATTCCGCCTTTATTGTGACTCCGTTTACTGGATCAGATACTTCACTATGGGCATATGAAACCGTCTGAGCATTCGAGCCATTTTGTTCCAAATCTACCGTTGTTTCCGTTGCCCCCACATATGCCATCGGCTGCAAAATCATTGCTGTACTCAATAACAATGCTAATATTTTTTTCTTTCCCATATAGTTTTCCTCATTTGTCTGTTGGGTGAATTGTTAATTATATACCTATAAATGAGCAAGTTCGTGATTTTGCAAAAAACAGCCACTGTCACAGGCTCTGCATCCTATTGAAGATGCGTATTTCCACCAGTCCCATTTAAAGGGCAAACAGGATTATGGTCATCAGGCGGTTGCTGTTATGCTTTCGTGCAATGGCATTGTCCTGAACTATGCTTTTGTCCTGTACAATAAATCAATTTCCAAGATTGATATTGTACAGAACATTGCAAAGGAACTGCCAGAACCTCCGGAAGCGTTTATGAAATTAGCAGGATAGTTTTGTGCATTTTTTCAAATTTGCTCATTTATAGCTTATTATTTAATTCTGTTTGCTGCAATACCACCTTTTTTGAAAAGTCTCTTGTAAGCTGCCTTTTTCGCTCCCGGAACTTTCACTGTTACCTTTTTGGAAATTCCTTTAAATGCAGATTTTCCAACTGTTTTCAGGGATTTTACCTTCTTCATGTTGATAGTTTTTAATTTCTTATCTCCTGAGAAAGCATTTTTTCCGATGGTTTTCAGTTTATTGCCATTTACGGTAACTT
>OHCN01000998.1_pt1 | contig 9651 bp, 9 predicted proteins | sample 1566761 | NCBI WGS metagenome assembly OHCN01 (sample SAMEA3879568, study PRJEB24766) | human gut metagenome | biome: human-associated habitat; feature: feces | place: USA | collected 1985/1987 | reverse complement strand
AATGTATTCCTTGCTTTCTTAAGACATGGGAACAGCGCTGGTATCTCATTGCCGAGCCGCTGAATCGCAAGAATCCCTCAGTCTATGCACTGGAGCGTATCAGTAACTTACGGTTGACAGAACAACAGCTTTCCCCTTCACCACATATCAATCCGCAAAGCTACTTTGATGGTTGCTATGGCGTGAATCACGAGGACTGCCCCCCTGTACCTATTAAGATAAAGGTGTATGGCAGTCAAGTGGATTACGTCAGGGCACGACCTATTCATATTTCACAAGAGGAAGTGGAGCAAGGGGATGGCTGGAGTGTATTCAGCTACTGGCTTCGCCCGAGCTATAACTTTTATCAGATGCTGTTGTGGCATAGGGAGAAGGTAGAGGTGATGGAGCCGGAAGAGGTTAGAGGGGAGATGAAAAGGATTGTGAGGGAAATATCAAAACAATATAATTTTACAAAAAAACAGAATTATGAATGAGACATTAAAGCAAATAAGAATTAATGCATTGCAATATTCAGAGAAAGATATGGCTACAAAATTGGGATTACCATTATCTGAATACAAAGAAATCGAAAACGATAAACCTTTAAATTTTACACTGCTAATTAGGCTATCACAAGCTGTTGGTAAAACAATAGATGATTTACTTAATGCGCAGAAACAAGAATTTAAGTTTGATATCGATAATGCATTTCAGACTATAAGTGAGTTAAAAAGCAAACTTAATGATTTCGTGGCTCAAATACAGAATGCTAGTGAATCAACAGACTTGGATTTTCAAGAATTGCTATACACAGTCAATAAGATGACTCGTAAACCAAGAGTAGCCTTTATCGGGAGATCTGATGTAGGAAAAAGTACTCTTATTAATACGCTTATTGGTAACAAAACCGTTCCTGAAGCATGGACACCAACTACTTCGATAATTGTTTACGTAAAACATATTTCTGAGAAACCTGCCTATTGTGTGAATAATGTAATGATATTTAAATCTGACAAGAACCTCAATATTTGGGATGATACTAAATTGTCAGATGAGAAATATACAAAATCTTTCTGTATTGCGGAAGGCGATTATAATCTTCTACAAGATTATGGAGCAAGACAAGGATCCAAGTACGAACAAACAGATGCTTCATCTGCTGTTGTTTTTGTTGAATCTGATATCCTTAGCAATTGTGATTTATTAGATTTACCAGGATATGGAACAAAAGATAGAGAAGAAGATGACTCTTTACTAAAAAAGGTAAAAAATGTAGACATTCTTATATATATGTCAGTAGCTAATGGTTTTATGAGAGGAGATGATATAAACTGGCTTCAAGGAGAATTACCAAATCTTGCCCCTATTATTTTAAACAATAAACAATTAAAACCTTTATCCAATTTATATATTGTGGCTTCGCAAGCTCATACTGTTTCAAACGGCTCAATTGATGTACTCAATACTATTTTACAGAAAGGCGCAGATAGATTTGAACAAACATTATCACCAAACTATTGGAATAACCTTGGGCAAGCTGCAACGTCTAGCGATTTCCGTAGTCGTTTTTTCACATACTCAACAGATCAAGAATCATTGAGAAGTGACTTTGAGAAAGATTTAAGAACTCTCCTTCTTAAACTTCCTGAATTGATTAAGACTTCAGTTGTTGACTATATAAAAAATTATGCAAAAAGCGCAAAAGAAAATATAGAAGAATCTCTATGCTCATTTCGTGAGATTCTATTGGAAAGAGAAGAAAAGAAAAAAGAACTCGAAAAGAACAAAGCCAACGAGCCACAAAGAATCAACGAAAACGAAAATAAGAAAACTGAGATTATCAAAAAAATTAAAAGTTTATCACAGAAAGCATCTGTAGATATAACGAATAAATACAATGCTATACTAACAATTGATAATATTGTTCAAATTATTGAGAAAAACAATTGGAGTAAAAAAGAAGAAGATATGAAGCACTTAAGTGCAAAACTATCTAATACTCTTAATGATTCGTATACATCAGTTCTTAAAAAGTATTCAGAAGAACTATTCCGTGAGATAGAAGACTTTCTTGAAAATTTTGAACATACGACTAGGATTTTCACATCCAAAGAAGGAATTGAGGTTGGTCTTGGCTTTAATGTTAAAGCATCTTTTGCAGGAGGATTAGCAGGCTTGGCCACTTATGGTGCTTTATCTGTTTGGGCTGCCAGTTTAGGCAATTTAGGAGCATATATACTTGTAGCCAAAGGTGTAAGTGTGTTAGCTGCTATGGGGATTAGTGTCGGTGGAACAGCGGCGGCATCCGCTGCAATTGCAACTATAGGTGGGCCTATTGTTATAGTAATCAGTATTGCTGCTGTTTTAGCAAGTTTAGCGTATGTAATATTCTCTGGTGGTTGGAAGAAAGCTATATCGAAGAAAATAGTTAATGCGTACGATAAGAAGAATGTTCTTGCCAATTATTTAACTCAAAACGCAGCATATTGGACTGATACAGAAAATGCATTTAAGCAAGCATCGGAGAAGCTGGAAAAAGATTTTGAAAACTACATCGCTAATTTAAAGAAAGAAGTATATGAAAGCAACGATGAAGAAGTCAAGACTAAGATAGCTTTGTGTGAATATAAAATTAAAATTTACAATTCACTTTTAAAGAATTTATAATATGGAACTTTTTGAAAAATTAAAAGATAATTTTATTTGGGATGCTCAAATTGTTGGTAAGAATTTATTTTGCCAAAAGCCTAACGAAGAAACAATTTTCAACGAATATTTTTCTTTTTGTATAAAGATTGCTACATACCCAGTAGAAATAGAAACAAGAACTTTTTTTATAAATGAAGCAGAACTGGCTTTGAATGTATTCTCTGAAAAGTGCAATATTGATGAATCAAAGTTGAAAATCATACAAGATGCGAGAAGCGAACTTGTCGCTGTATCTAGGAAGATTAATGAAGACATCCAGAGCCAGACAGATGAACAAGGAAAATCGTCATTTGAAGCAAATAATAAAGTTTTGTCTGAATTATCGAAGCTCAAATCAGAAATGCTCCATGTTGTAGGACAGGCACAGTTTGACGACGTGTTAAAGAAAATGTCAGATTTAGAAGAAAGTTTAGATAAAACAATATTGGATAAACACCAAACTGCATTGTATAATTCGTTAACAAGAGATTTTTCTACTCTCATATCTCAAAAAATGACAGAAATTACGCATTGTGAAGATATTCAGTATAACAAAAGGGCCGCAAAATCCTTTAAGAAGGCATTCGACCTTTTTAAGGAAAATGAGGACAAGTATAAAAAATCTGATAGAGAACTTTATGGACTTGTGTCTGGATATTTGTTTGCATTTGATGCAAAAAGGCTTTTCAATGAATGCTTAGTGTACTATAACCACGTTTATTCTTATATCTTTAACAAATTAGATGACGATGGAAAATTTAGATTCACTCAATTCTCTTTTGACACACCGAAAGAACAATAACAAAATGAATAGCGTTCAATCAACATATAGACGAACTTCATTTGTTAGTGCAGGCGTAATAACTGCTCCTCTACAGTCTATAAATACGTTTTCTACAATTTCAACGACTAATAGTTTTAATATCCAATGTAGGGAGTTCACGGAAAACCTCCGTGAATTATCTCAACGATATAATGCAAAGGTTAGACAAGCCGTGGCACTTGATTCAACATATAAAAGTTCAAGAAGTCAAGGTGTTAAGTTGGCTTGGAAATATGAGAAGGCTGATGTTGAAATGGGTGGAAATGGAACTGCAAATTGGAATGAATCTCAAAAACAAGAGATTTTAGAAAGAGGAAGTGTTAGAGGGGCGGAGGGGCATCATCAACGTAATGTTGCAGCTCATCCTGAAGATCAAGCAGATCCTGATAACATTAAATTCTATAAGTCCAGAAAGGAACACTTAGAAGAGGGACACCATGGTGATTTTCATAATGAATCTGATGCTCCTCCAATAGATAAAGAGGCAAAGTTAGAACATACAAATCGGACAAGAGTTATTAGAAACGAACTTAAAGGTGCTGGGATTGCAGCTGTGATAGGTTTTATTTCAGGAGCTTCTATAGGCTTTATAGTAACAATAGCACAAAATGGAATTTCTCCTGATTCCCTTAAAGATGCTGCAATTAATGGTGGTAAAGCCGGATTAGAAGGTGCAGCTTTTGGATTGGTTAACCATATCGGTACAAGACTAATCGGTGATATCGCAACTAATGCTATGACTGGTTTGCTTTCAAATTTTGGTATAGAAATAACAGAAAATATTACGAAAGCATGTAATATAGGAGTAGTCGGTTCTATCGCCATCGTAACATTCTCTGTATATCAGTTTGTTAGGTTCAAAAGGAATGGAGTTACAACCAAAGATGCACTACATACTGTAGGAAAAAGCGCATTGATTTCTGTCGCTTCATTAGGGGCAACAATTGTTGTACAAGCCGCTTTTGGTGGTCCAGCAGCACTGGCTGTTAGCATCGGTATTGGTGCAGTAGCACTCAGTTATTCAATGTATAATGTATACCATGATAAAAAACTCATGAGTAAAATACATTGTTATACAATAAATAAGTCCTATCCGTTAATTTTTGAATAATATGACAATTGAAGAATTTGTAAAAAAGGCAAAAGAACAGGATTCAAGAAACTATTTTGAACCTTTTGAAGGTGATATGTTTAACATTCCTCCCGATATAAAAGAATTTTATATTAGAGCAAATCCTGTTGATGTCGAAATAAGGACTAAAAAATTTGGCAACCTCCATTTCTTCCCTTTGGAAGAAATGGAGGTTATAAAAAAGGAATACTCGTTTATGCCAAAGGATGTTTTTATTTTTGCATCAACGAATGGCGATCCTGTTTTCATTAGAAATTCACATTATTATATTACATGTGAAAGTAGATTTAAGCCAGAGTTATTATCGGATGATTTTGAAAGTTTTTTGGACATTATAAGAATCAAATAAAACTGATATTAAGATTAAAAAGGAGTATTTTTTATCCTGAAAAACGAGAACATTGCAGAAAGACTGCTAAACGAAGGTCTGGAGCTACTATCTAGCGAAAAGCCCCAAAAGCAGAAGAAAGGCTTTGCCTGTTTGCGGGGAGCTATCGGCTTGCGCTATATGAAAGCCTTCTATTATGAAGGAGTATGCTATAAAGAAGGTATTGGAATATATCAAAGTGATGAACGAGCTTTTGAGCGTTTTTTAGTAGCGGCGGACGAAGTACCGGAAGCCATGTACGAGCTTGGTCTATGTTATATCCATGGATTGGGTACTGAACAGGATGTATCAAAAGCGGTTGCGTGTTTCAACGATGCTGCACAGCGTGGAGTTCCTGAAGCCCAGTATGAATTAGGTGTTTGCTATCGCCGTGGTGAAGGTGTTGAACAAGATATAAAGGCTGCACTATACTGGTATGAAAAAGCTGCCAGCCAGGGATATTTGAGAGCTTACCATAATATAGGTATTATCTATCAACGCGGTTTGGGAGGGATACCTACAGATTATAACAAAGCTTTTAATTACTTCATGAAGGCGGCAAATGAGGAAAGCACTGAATCATACTTCTGTATCGGCAATTGTTATCTGAATGGATTGGGGGTTGAAAAAACGAAAAGGAAGCAGCCCGCTGGTTTCTAAAAGCAGCAGAACTGGGAGAGCCTGATTCCATGTTCCATTTGGCTTGGATGTATCAAGAAGGAATAGGTGTTGAACCGAACAGCGAATTATCGACAGAATATCTCTATAAGGCAGCAGAAGCCGGATGGGAACCTGCTATTAGAATTATAAAAGGAGAAGATTAACTGCAAAATTCTATTTTGGCTAAACAATTCGGACACTTTTTGTCCCCCTCCCTATCTTACTTTGCAATGCGAAACGATAAAAGACGTAGCATTATGACGGAAGATAGGGATTTGTCATTCTTTGTCGGCAATAGAAGAATTATTATTCTATAAAATATAAACAACTTTAAAAGAAGGAGAATAATTATGTTAACTAAAAAACATATACTTTTATTTGTGATAATTGTGGATGTGTATTCGATAAATTGGTTTTTGAAAGAGGAATAATCTATAATTTATATGTAACTCCACAAGAATGTCCGAAATGCAGTAGCTTTCATACGATGCCAAAGGATGATGGATTCTTTGATAGATCTGACTATGAAAAAATTTGGCTGGAAGAAGATGAATACAGAAATAGAAGAAAGAATAAATGTCAAAAGCAATGAGAGCATTTATACAATGCGATTTTACCGGACATCCATGCAACCCTAATGCGTTTGTGGCATTCAACGGTTTGCGTGCAATGGGGTACGAATGTATCTTTTTCAGAGATATGAAGAACTCATTGCAAACAACCATATCAAAGAAGAACTCATTGTTGGCGGTATCGGCATAATCAAGCGAAGATTACAAGATTTCGGGATTGAATGTGCCGAAATAAACTATCCGCAAGTATTAAACAAGTATCTCGGAAGAAGGATTTGGAAATCAACCATCAATGAGATAGCCAACACCCCAAAGGTATGGCCTGTGTTTATCAAATCTGTTGAGGGGAAAAGATTGTCCAGTAAAATCATCAATAGCATTCATGACTTAGTGGGTTGTGGATGCTGTGATGATAATTACGAGGTGTTATGTAGCGATCCCGTTGATTTTATTGCAGAGTGGAGAGTATTTGTCAGGTATGGAAAGATACTTGATGTCAGGCCCTATAAAGGTGATTGGAAAGTTCATTATGACCCGAAGGTGATTGAAAATGCAATAAAAGACTATGCAACTGCACCCGATGCGTATGGCATTGATTTCGGAGTTACCTCAAAGGGCGAAACACTACTGGTTGAAGTAAACGAAGGATACGCCCTTGGATGTTACGGTCTATTTCCACATCTATATGCTAAGTGTCTTATCACCCGATGGAGTGAATTGACAGATACATTGGATAAATATTGGTATATTTAGCTTCCCTCGGACACCTTTTGTCTCCCTCCCTATCTTCCTTTGCAATACGAAACAATAAAAAACGTAGTATTATGAAAGAAGATAGGGATTTGTCATTCTTGGCATACTGCAAGAATGAAGACTTAAAAACACTGGTTGATATGCTGACACACGACACTAACGGAGAAGTCCGCATATCAGAGCAACTTACAAATACGGATGCTTACCTCTACTGTTATCCGTACCGACTGAGTATGATGTGGCAAGAAATAGCCAACGAATTGCAACGCTTTGGCGGAAACACCCTTGCCAACCTGTACCGAAGAAACGGAGTATGCTATAAAGAGATACTGCGCGATGTCTGCCGAAAAGCAGAAGTTTACTTCAATGACAAGACCAATACAAAAGAATTGGAAAGGTCACTTTTGGAAAAAGTCTACCATGACACCGTGGGACAGATGGATGAGAAAGAACTACGCAATATGGCTGAAGAACTGAACATTCCAGTAAAGAATCCTAGAAAATATATGATTATAGCTGCGTTGCAACTCGCCATCAAACGTGGTGGGGCTTTATCTAAAAGAATAATTCTCTATGTGGCGCAAATGATTTCCAAAATGTTATTGGGGCATGGGTTAGCGGCTTCTGGGAGTAATATTCTCTTCAAGACTTTAGGGAAATTGACTGGTCCTTTAGGTTGGAGTATCACTATCGGGTGGGCAGTCTATGATTTGGCTTCCCCGGCCTATCGGGTAACTATACCTTGTGTGATACAAATAGCGTGTATGCGTATGCAATTGTCAAACTACTAAGAAAGGAGAAGCAGAATTATGAAAGCAACAGACATCATGCATCCCGAAGATGCAAAAGCCATTCAGATGATAAAGAGCGTACCTGGCTACGAGAAACTTGTACGGTTGTTTATGAAGTTAGGATATGAGATGCAGTACAGAGGAGAAAACCTTGCCAATATGATACGGGTTACCCCACATTGCTATCCACAAATATATGGACTGTTCAAGGAAGTCGTAAATAAGACGGGTATCAAGGAACCGGAACTTTATATCTATAACGACCCCGAAATGAATGCCTATACATACGGTGAAACCCGTACATTCGTAGCCCTCTCCAGCAGTATCGTAGAAAAACTGACACCCGAGGAACTAAAAGGCATTATGGCACACGAATGCGGTCATATCTTGTGCAAGCATGCTTTATATAAAACCATGTTCAGAACATTACGGGATATGGGTGCTTTCATGGGACTGATTCATCGTACCCTGTTTGCTCCTCTTTATCTTGCCTTGCAATATTGGAATCGGAAAAGCGAACTATCGGCAGACCGTTGTGGAATGATTATTACTAGTGAGGAGGTATATCAATCGTCTTTGGTCAAATTAGCTTCCGGATTGAAGGAAACACCTGGAATGTCGCGCTGCCTGATAGAGCAAGGAAAACAATACGAAGCATTTAAGCATTCCTCGCTATGGAGCCGAATCCAACAAGAGTATCGCTGTGTATTCTACTCGCATCCGCAGTTGTGTACCCGTGCTATGGAAGTAGATAGATGGAGAAATTCACACACATATAGAACTTTGAGAACCGCAATATAATTGTTACACCTCTATAAAAACGTAACCTTATGAATAAAGCAGTACCCTTTTTGGAAAAAATGTTCTTCAAGAACAACGTAAACAAAATCCGCCAGACAATCATAGGCTATCTGAAAGAAGAAGGTATAGAAACAGAATTGACGGATGGAGTAATTATTGTCATATTGGACGAACTGCATTATGGTATCCACTTTGATTTGGAGAATGACTACCCTAAGTGCAACATCGTGTTCGGGCTGAAAAGCGAGGATTACGAAACATTGGAACTGTATCAAAAGACCTTTATTGCCGACAAGGTTAATACAGACGGAGAACACCTTTCCGTAGTAAGAGCTTATAAAGATTCGATTGAAGTGGATACATCTTTCTTCTTCAATGATAAAGATATGCTACTTTCCCTCTTCTACGACTATTTCTGCGACATTAAAAACACAGTAGATGAAATGTATGCTTGCCTTGCCACAAAAGTAGAAGAAAACGAAGAAATGAAAAAAAGACGCCCCATAGGTTTTACAGCAAACATCACCACTAAGAAGGTTGAAGAAGAAAACAATATGGTAGCTTGCAAGGAATAGACAAAGACGACCTTTTTATAACCACTCTAATCAGTGGAGTGATAATATGCTCACCACTTATTGCCGTATATTGCATAGCAGAATGGATTTATAATCAAACACCATGGCAGAAAAAGAAAAAGCTAAAGATGAATGCAGAAATAAATGAGTTAGAAACCGTTTAGGGCTTATAGGAAGAACTGAAAAGGCTTTGAATTACGACCCTTACTTCATGAAAAAGAATAGCAGCAGGGAAGAATACCTGAATGATTTAAGAAAAAAGGTAACAGAGAACTATAAAAGTCCAGACCTCATACTTGCCATTGAAGAAGTTACGTCGGGCGAGATATGTCTTCCATGCTATTCAGGTAACTATTCCGCCTTAGTATTAGCACATACCGACCATTACGAGATGCCCCATAAACCTTTGTATTGTCTCGGATTTGTAGCAGAACCAAGAGCAGACAAATATTTGGGTCAGCGGATTTTCCTGGTTGGTAAGCTTTCTTTTAAGCGTATAGCCTAGCC
>OHCN01000980.1_pt1 | contig 9761 bp, 8 predicted proteins | sample 1566761 | NCBI WGS metagenome assembly OHCN01 (sample SAMEA3879568, study PRJEB24766) | human gut metagenome | biome: human-associated habitat; feature: feces | place: USA | collected 1985/1987 | reverse complement strand
CTCGGTGTTGGTGCCGATGGCGTTTTTGGGCGAGGAGAGATGCACCTGCGGCAGCTGGGCGCAGCGCTCCCCCAGTGCCCGCAGGCCCGTGGAGAGCCCCGGGCAGATAACGCCGCCCCGGAACACCCGGTTCTCGTCCACCACATTAAAGGTGGTGGCGGTGCCAAGGTCTACTGTGATGACCGGCAGCGGAAAGTTTGCCGCCGCGTAGGCGGCATCCACCAGCCGGTCCTTGCCCACGGCGCGGGGCTCGTCCACCCCCATGGTCAGCCCGGTGCGGATGTCCGGCGAAACGATGACCGGCTTTTTGCCGGTGTAGTGGCGGGCGCACTCGGCCAGTGCCCCGGTGATCTGGGGCACTACGCTGGTGAGCACCGCGCCCTCAAAGCGCATGGGGCGCTCCGGATGGCGGCGGTGCGCAAATATTTTATCCATTTCGGCACGATATTCCGCAGCCGTGCGGGTGCGCACCGTGTCCATGCGCGCCACAAAGCATACACGTCCGTCCCGGATGCCCCCAAGGGCGACGGTGGTGTTGCCTATATCAATGGCAAGAATCATATTGAAACCTCATTCAGCAAGGGTTTTTAATTCAAGTTATTTTACCGCATTTTCCCGCAAGATACAAGCCCATGCAAAGATTTTGTTGTGCTGGTGGAAGTTTTGCATTATACTAAGGTAAGATATGTGGAAAAGAACTGTTTTTCCGGGAGGTAAACGAACCATGGATCTGAACGGCAAGTGCGTCCTGCTGGGCGTGAGCGGCGGCATTGCCGCCTATAAGATGGCCAACGTGGCCAGTGCACTGCGCAAGCTGGGTGCGGATGTGGAGGTCATCATGACCAAAAACGCCACCCAATTCATCACTCCCATCACCTTTGAGACCCTGACCGGCCACAAGTGCATGGTGGACACCTTTGACCGGGATTTCAAGTTTGAGGTCACCCACATCTCGCTGGCAAAAAAAGCGGATGTGATTTTAGTCGCCCCCGCCACCGCCAACGTGATTGCCAAAATGGCGCACGGCATTGCGGACGATATGCTGACGACGACCGTGATGGCGTGCCGCTGCCCGATTTTGATTTCGCCTGCGATGAACACGAATATGTTCTTGAACCCCATTGTGCAGGATAATCTTGCAAAACTGAGACGCTTCGGGTACACGGTGATCGAGCCGGACAGCGGGTATTTGGCTTGCGGTGATATAGGCGCGGGCAAGATGCCCTCCGAAAAGACGCTGTTTGACTGGATCATGCAGACGATCGGTGCGGAGAAAGACCTTGCGGGGCAGAAAATCCTCGTGACGGCGGGCGCAACGGCGGAGAAGATCGACCCCGTGCGGTTCATCACAAACCATTCGACGGGTAAAATGGGCTGCGCGCTTGCACGCCGTGCGGCGATGCGCGGTGCGGACGTGACGCTCGTCTGCGCGAACATGACCGTGGAACCGCCTCCGTTTGTGACGGTGGTGAAAGCGGAATCTGCGGAAGACATGTTCAACGCGGTGACGAGCCGTGCGCCGAAGATGGACGTCATCATCAAAGCGGCGGCGGTGGCGGATTACCGCCCGAAGACGGTCGCCGAGGAGAAAATCAAAAAGCACGACGGCGGCATGAGCATTGAGCTTGAGCGCACGCAGGACATTTTGGCGTACCTCGGCGCGCACAAGCCTGCGGGGCAGTTCCTCTGCGGCTTTGCGATGGAGACCGAGAATCTCATTGAAAACGCGCGTGGAAAGCTCGAGCGCAAGAACCTCGATATGATCGCGGCGAACAGCCTGCGCACGAAGGGCGCGGGCTTTGCGGGCGATACGAACGTGGTGACGCTGCTGACAAAAGACGAAACAGAGGAGTTGCCGATGCTCTCAAAAGACGAGACGGCAGACCGCATTTTAACAAAAATCAATACGCTTAGGAAAGGATGAACGATATGACACAGTATGAGGCGGCAAAAAAGCGCTATGCCGAGCGCGGTGTGGACGCCGACGCTGCCATCAACACGCTGAAAAGCGTGCCAGTCTCTCTGCACTGCTGGCAAGGCGACGACGTGCGCGGTTTTGACGGCGACCCGAATGCCCCGCTGACGGGCGGCATTCAGACGACGGGCAACTACCCCGGCCGTGCGCGCACGCCGGAGGAGCTGATGGCGGACATCGAGGAGGTGCTCAAGCTGTGCCCCGGCACAAAAAAGCTGAACCTCCACGCAAGCTATGCCATCTTTGACGACGGCGAGTGGGTAGATCGGGACAAGCTGGAGCCCAAGCACTTCGCCCCGTGGGTGGAGTTCTGCGAAAAGCACGGCCTCGGCGCGGACTTCAACCCGACGTTCTTTTCCCATCGCAAGTGTGATCCGCTGACGCTCAGTTCCCCCAACGAGGAGACCCGCCGCTTTTGGGTGGAGCACGGCAAAGCCTGCGTGCGCATTTCGCAGTATCTGGCGGAGGCGCTGGGGCAGACCTGTACCATGAGCATCTGGACAGGGGACGGCTTCAAGGACATCCCCACTGACCGCCTCGGGCCGCGTATGCGCTACAAGCAGTCCATCGACGAAATTCTCTCGGAGCCATTTGACTTTACCAAGGTCAAGCCCTGCATCGAAAGCAAGGTGTTCGGCATCGGCGTGGAGAGCTACACCGTGGGCAGCGCGGAATTTGCCCTGAGCTATGCCGCCATGAATCGGGATAAGTGCATCCCCCTGATGGACAACGGCCACTATCACCCCACCGAGGTGGTCAGCGACAAAATCCCGGCACTGCTGACCTTCTTCCCGGAGATCGCCCTGCACATCACCCGCCCGGTGCGCTGGGACAGTGACCATGTGGTATTGTTTGACGATGAAACAAAGGAACTCTGCAAGGAGATCGCCCGCTGCGGCGGCTTGGACGGCCGGGTGTATCTGGCGCTGGACTATTTCGATGCCTCCGTCAACCGCATCGCCGCGTGGGTCACGGGCTTCCGCAATGTGCAGAAGGCCCTGCTGAACGCCCTGCTGACGCCCGACATGACCGCCGAGCAGGATTCGGGCGATTTCACCGACCTGCTGGTACGGCAGGAGGAACTGAAGACCATGCCCTTCGGAGAGATCTGGGCGGAATACTGCCGCCGCTGCGGCGTGCCGGAGGATGGCGCGTGGCTGCCGCTGGTGCGGGTGTATGAAAAGAACGTTCTGGAGGCGAGAGCATGAAAAATATTCTGACAGCCCCGTGGATGGTGGAGATGATCCGCACCGTGACGAATATGTACGACCACGGCTGGGACGAGCGCAACGGCGGAAATGTGAGCCTGCTGCTGGAGGAATCGCAGGTCAACGATTATGTGGATGGCGCGGTTCTGCGGGAGATTCCCACGGGCTTTTCCTGTCCAGAGCTGGACGGCAAGTACTTCCTCGTCACCGGCACAGGCAAGTATTTCAAGAATGTCCAGTATGCGCCGGAAATCAATCTCGGCCTCGTGCGTCTGACGGACGGCGGCGAGACGGCGCAGCTTCTGTGGGGCTTTGCGGACGGCGGAAAATTCACGTCCGAATTTCCGGCACACATGATGAGCCACGCCGAGCGTTTGAAGGTGGATCCACAGAACCGTGTGGTCATGCACTGTCACCCGGCGAATCTGCTGGCCATGACCTATGTCCACAGCTTGGACGAAAAGGCCTTTACCCGCACCCTTTGGCAGATGTGTACCGAATGCATCGTGGTGTTCCCCGACGGCGTGAATGTACTGCCGTGGATGCTCTGCGGCACCAATGAGATCGGCGAAGCGACCGCTGAGAAGATGCGCACCGCCCGGCTTGTTGTCTGGGCGCAGCATGGCATCTACGGCACGGGAAAAGACCTCGACGAGACGTTCGGCCTCATCGAGACCGCCGAAAAGGCGGCAGAGATTTACATGAAGATCGCCCATCTGCCGCTGGTCAATACCATCACTGACGACCAGATGCACCAGTTGGAGGCCCATTTCGGCGTGAAGGCAAGAGAGGGCTATCTGTCTTAATTTCAAATTCAAAGAGGTGTAACAGAGTGGGAAAATGCGCCGCCTAAAAGGAAAATCAATGCCCCCCCTCAAATCGAGAACTGCCCCCTCCGAACCGAAGCTGCACCCCTTTACACGGTTTCTATCAAAATTAGAGTCATTTGCCATAAGTCCACCGTAATTTTGATAGAATTACGGTGGACTTTTTTGTTTTGGTAGGTTATACTTGAAATTGATAAAACAGATATGAATTTACGGAAGGACAGCGGTGTATGAAGTGCTTGGTTTTATTAGCCGGCTGCGGTCTCGGCGATGGTTCCTGCATTGAAGAAGTTATTCTGACATATGCTGCGCTTGACAGATATGGATGTGATTATACGCCCGTTGCCGAGGATATCTCCGTCCCGTCAGTCAACCACCTGACAGAGCAACTTGCAGATAACAGAAATGTTCTTTTAGAGTCCGCACGCATTGGCAGAGGACGCATTAAAAGTATTTGTGGAATTGATTTTGAGGAATACGATGCACTAATCATACCCGGCGGAATTGGTCTTCTGAACAATTATAGGGCTTCTAGCACAATAGAAGCATGCATCGCGCACTTTAGCAGCAGGAAAAAGCCTATTGCTACCATGTGTGCAGGAATCGACTTTATGCGTCGTTTCCTCGGAGGTAGTCTTTTGGAGCATGAAACAAACGTACTAACCGCCGAAAAATTCTGCTTCGATGCTGACAATAATATTTATTACACTCCTGCATTCAGAAAAACCAACAGCTGCTATACGGCAGGCTTGGGTATCGGTTCCATGATTTATGCGTTGAAGCTGCGTTTTCTGTAATTCTGTCATTACACTCCGGTCAAAAACCGAGCGCCCTCAACATAAGTCCACCGTAATTTTGATAGAATTACGGTGGACTTTTTCTATGCTCGAAAACCGCTTGGAATCAGGCTTTTCGGCTGTTTCAGCGCATAAGTGAACCCCGCTGCAGAACAATTCTGCGGCGGGGTTTTGTGCGTTTTATGGGGATTGCGGCTTCCTGTGCCGTTGTAATCGTTAAAAAGCCGAGTATTCGTTGAACTGCTGTTGGTAATCGTTAAACGGCAGAATAAGTAAAACCACTCATTTTCAAAAGTATAGACACCTTTTTCTACTGTTGATACTGTACCAGTGAGATTTCCTTGGAGCGCAGAGATGGTATCCGAAACATTGTCAATCACGATTACTGTTTTCACTTTAATTGCATACGCAGGCATTGCTTGCCAAGTGTAACGTCTCAGGCGCGGCTTCTACTTTCAATAAATGCCTGTGGCTGCACAAGCAGAAAATCAAATCCCATCATTCTTCCGCAAGATCGGCAATCAACTTGACGTCGCTGACGGCCAGTGCAAGCTGAAGCTTGTTTTCCAGCCCGGTTTTTTGCAGCATATTTGACACATGGAATTTGACCGTTGACATCTCGCAGCCCATCTCTGCCGCGATGCGCGTGTAAGACAAGCCCCGCAGCAGATGCCGCAGAACCTTCAGTTCCGTCTTTGTAAATTCCGTGCTTTTTGCCATGCCAATCTCAACTGTCGGAGGTGCGTCCGGAAAAATATGTTCACCCGCCAGCGTTTGCCGGACGACATCCATCAAACGCTTCTGCGTCGAGTCCTTGTACCACAGGCTGTCGGCACCGGCCCTCTTAGCCTCGTCCAGAACTGCGCAGTCGATCAGCGAGGTCACAACAATGATTTTGCTCTTCGGCTGTATCGCTTTGATCTGGCGAACGGCGGTCAGACCATTCTCGCGGTTCTCCGTTTGCACATCCATCAAAATCAGATCGACAGAGCTTGTCCGGCACACCTCAACCGCCTGCTTTGCGCCGGGGATCGACGCCGTGATCCGGTATCCGTCCTCGACACGGAAATAGCTTTCCAGCAGACTGCGGATCATGGTCTGGTCTTCAACGATCATCACTCTCATATGCTGCTTCCTCCTGTTCCGGCAGACTGAGCATCAGCTTAAAGCGCGGGATGCTCCAAATCTCCATTTTGCCGCCTGCTTCTTTGATACGTTGACGCAGCATGGAGAGGCCTCCGCCCTCTGTGATTTTTCCCCTTGGCACCGCACCGTTGTTGGTCAGGGAGACCTCCATGCAGTCCGGCTTCTGCCAAAAGCGCACATACAATTCTGTGCCATCTGCGTGACGGACACAGTTTGCCGCACATTCGCAGATCGCCAGTGCGCTCAGTGCGCGCATATGCTGCGATTGTGGCTCATCTCCTGCCAGCAGAACTCTAACGCCCAATTCTTCCGCTCGTTTTTTCGCCGCCTCCAGCGATTCGGATCGCGCCGTTATCTGGTGGGAGCGATAAAGCACTGAGATTGACCGTTCCCACAGCGCCGCGTTTGCACGAATTTCCTTCAGGTCCGTGTGCTGGAGCAGCACACGGCGCGCCGCGAGGATGCTGTGCCCGATGTCATCATGCACACGCAGCTTCATGGCCAGCGTCTCTTCCTCTCGGATGATCTCCGGCATCTGCGCAAGCAGCCGCTTAAGCCGCTTATTTGTCTTCTCCAGCTTCGCATTTTCCGCTTTCAGCTGGTTCTGCTTCTGAATCAACTCCGTAACGTCTGCGGCGGTGATCTGCGTATAGCGGACGCCCGCTTTTGTTGTGATCTGCTCCTGTGCAAAGCGCAGCGCTGTTCCGTCCGGAAAACGGTAAATCCGAAGGCGCGGATCCAGACAGCACACGCTTGCCGGCGGCGCCTGCAGAGCGCTTTGCATCTCTGCCAGCGACTGTATACCGCCTTTTTGCAGCCAGTTTGCAATGGCAAGCATCCGGCGGTTGATGAGCCGCACCACGCCGTTTTTATCGAAAAAGCAGGCCGCGATGGGGAGACTGTCAAAACTTTCCTTGATCCTATCCATGCGCCTTTACCTCCTCGATCTTTCCAGCTTCCGCGTCACATATTGCAGTCCGTCCTCATCCTGCTCCCATTCCAGATCTGGAAACCGCGTGCGCAGCCCGCAGAGCGGCTCCGCTCCTGAAACACAGAGAGCAATCTCTACCCACTTACCAACCTCGATGGAGATCAGCAGCGCACGCAGCGATTCCAGCTCCGCCTCCACGACCGCCTCAAACAGGTCGTAGACCTGCGTTGCCTGCTCGACGGTAAGCCGGCCTTCTCCCTTGATGATCGTCTTGCAGTCGGCGCCATAGATACTGATATTCTCGGAAGATTCATTGAGGCACAGCCGAAGCTCCTGCACGCTGATCGCACCGCGCTGCACGCAAACAAAAGTCAGGTTGCTTCTGCGCTTGATGTAGGTCCCGATAATGATGACCTGCCCGAGCAGGCGCCTGGCTCTGCCTGGATCCTCCGCCTTCTGTAATTCAGCCAGCAGATCCCGCAGCATCGCGATCTGCCGGGCGGTCTGCGCCTCCATCATGTCATACAGGCGGTTTTCTTCTGTCAGCTTCAGCCATCTTGCGCGCTGTGCATTCTCCGCGGCCAGAACGTCGCCGGTATCACGCAGCTCGTCCCTTGTCAGCTCCAGCTCCTTTTGGACCTGATTCAGCGCGGAGACGTCCTCCTTCCAGAATACCCAGCCGCGGCGCAGCTTGTGCCGCTTCAAAAGCGTATCGTCGCTCAGATGGACGGTATCCTGCCGGATCTGCTGCAGCTCGCTTTGCGGCAAAGCCTCCTGCATGGAAACAGACGCATATTTGGGGCAAAATGCAGGATCCGTGATCTGGACAGGCAAACTCGTTGCCTCAAAAAGTTCGTCGTATCCGAGGTTAGACTGAATCAGCCCGCATTGAATGCAGCATTCAAAGATGCTCGCAAAGATCAGGCACTGCGACACCGTCATATCACCCGCGAGAACCCAGACCCAATAGACCTTTTTAATATACATGCAAGCATAGACCAACGAAAGCGCAAGCGGAACCAGCGGCAGCCAGCGAATTCTCCTGCTGCGCGGGATGCGGCAGTTTTTCACCATCGAAAGCAACGCGAACCCCGCGCATAGAGCCACCCAACCCAGCACGAAGAAATAGCCGCCTTCATACCGATACTCCTGATCCGATAAAACGCCGGACGGGAAGGAAAACACCTGCTGGTGCAGATCATTGGTCAGAACGAGCAAAAGAAGCAGCAGCGTTGGAAAATACAGAAGCTTGGTCCATCGCGGCAGCTGAAAATCCTCTCCCTTGCCCAGTGACCGGGATACAAAGACCGACAGCATGGGGATGAGCAGCATCGGGAGATAGTAGAAGTACCACAGCCAGCGCCCGGCATCCGTGTTATCAATGGAAAACTTGATTGAGCGCAGCAGAATCCACAGCACCATCAGCGCCGAAATCGCCAGCATGTAGTGCCGCACCTGCACCTGTACGATGCGCGCCCAAAGAGAGTAGCACCACACGCCGAACAAAAACAAATAGATTGCGCTTCGCAAGTAGTTGACAGCCGGAGAATGAAAATAATACCGACTTGCATAGCGGAGCCACATGGCAAACGCAATGAGCACCAGCAAGCCCAAGGCGTACAAAAGGCTTCTTTTCGTCGTTTTGCTCATGCCGCATGCCCCCAAAAATTAGTATATTTATATGGATAGTATATCATGCGGATAGACAAAAGGCAACACGTTTTGTCCTCTTTATACAGAGAACTGTGACAAAATTTGGCTTTGCAACGGAAAATAATTACAAATCCTATCCAATTGGCGGGGGCGGAAATGGAAGATAACGGCTAAAATATAGATGAAGGATTCAAAGGAAGAGAAAGGCGGTGGAAAAGCACAAATGCGAAGAATTGTATTGGATATGAAGGGCGGACTTCTGTCGGAGGCGGTCATGCAATCACTTTCGGGATGCGACCCGGATTTCCTTATCTACCGTTCTTCAAAGCCGGAAGAAACGCTGGCGTTGTGCCGGACCTGCCGTGCCAATGTGTTGGTGATGGAGGTCATCCGACAGGGAATCTGGAAGCTGAGTGAGAGACTCAAGATCTGCAGTGCCGTAAAGCAACTCGGTTGGACGTGTAAGGTTCTGCTTTTGGTGGATGAGGACGCGGATAAACTGCTTGCCTCCGAAGTGCGGCAGGCGGTAAAGGATCAGCTGGTTGATAACTTTATTTATGCATCGGTATCGCCGACTTACCTCGCGGGCGTAATTGACACGCTTTGAAAGGAGGGGTGAGAAATGAAAAAGCTACTGCGATTGATTCTGATACTTCTGGTATTTGCGCTCATGGCGGCGCTGTCCGCGATTACCGCGCTTGCGTGCTCGCCGGAAGACAGTAATCCGGAACATCATGAAAACATTATACAGACCGATGAGGAAAAGCCAACCTGCCTGAGGGGCGGATACTATGTACTGGAATGTACCGTCTGCGGGATGAGATGCACTTATCAAACTGACCCTGCCATACCTCACAGCTTTGGACCGTGGGAAGTTGTTCAGGGTAAAGAACCTACCTGTACACAATCCGGCACGAAGCGAGCGTATTGCAGTACATGCAACAAGTGGTATGAAATGCCCGCGCCGCCAACGGATCATTTTTGGGTTATTGATAACCGCGTATTCGCGACCTGTACTACTTCAGGATACACCCGTTTTATCTGTGATGACTGCGGTACGGAAGGAGACACCGTCACAATGTCTGCGCTGGGTCACAAATTCGGCGCATGGTTTACTACGACACAGCCTACCTGCATGGCGAACGGCATCCAAAAACGTGAGTGCACGCGCTGCGGTGCGACGGAGACAAAATCGATTGCCAAGACGGATCACAAATTCGGTGC
>OHCN01000978.1_pt1 | contig 9774 bp, 9 predicted proteins | sample 1566761 | NCBI WGS metagenome assembly OHCN01 (sample SAMEA3879568, study PRJEB24766) | human gut metagenome | biome: human-associated habitat; feature: feces | place: USA | collected 1985/1987 | reverse complement strand
GGGATAGACGCACAAGCGTCGCAAGGGAGTGTAGCTCCCTTGACGGAACGAAGTGACGAAACATTTTCGGTCAAGCAGTTTTTCTCTGCTGACCGGGAATGAAGCTCCGCAGGACGCACATACTCCCGATAGGAGAGTATAGAAGTGCGCCCTTTAGTTCCTAAAGGGATTTTATCAGTTCGCCAAACTGAAAGTTTCCGTTGCTTGTCTATTTATATAAAGCCTCTTTTTTTTGCTTCTTCAATCAATATAGGTTGAATTAAAGGATATGTCCAATTTTCAACTAACTTATCTGAAATCAATATCTTCTCAATCTCACTATGTAATTCCTCAAATGAGTTAATGTCTGCAATAAATAACATTCCGAAAGTTTCATCATCAATATTTTCATTTACTCGTGTCTTTCCTTTAACAGAATACACACATATTGGTTCAATTCTAAAATCAACTGCTCCTGTTTCTTCTTGTAATTCTCTTTTAGCTGTTTCTAAAATACTTTCTCCAGGTTCTCTGTGACCTCTTGGTATTTCATAAGTCTCTCTTTCTTTGTGTTTACAGAATACCCACTTGTTATCTGTTTTGGATATTATCACTGCAAACTTCAAAAATTCATCTGCGACATTGTCATAAAATTTTACTTCTACCATTCTATCAATACCTCGTCAAATTCAAGTTTATCTGTTAAACCCTCTGAAAACGCTGTATTTTCAAGGCATTTCGCCTATCTTGTGTTCCAACCTTATGTATTTTCCCTTGTTTTTGCCCTTACGAGCCGAAACAAGGGAAAGTTTTTTACTCTCCGCCGACCACCTTATCCAGCAGTCTTGCGGAAGTACGCTTCGCTTCCCTTGTAGCGTGAGCGTAAATATTCATTGTGGTACTGACATCGGCATGTCCGAGAAGCTCCTGCACATCCTTCGGCGCTGCCCCGTTTGAGAGCAGATTGCTCGTGAATGTGTGACGAAGTTGGTGGAAATGAAAGCCCTCCAAGCCCTCGACCTTTCTGCTTGCCGTCCTGCACATAATCCCTACCGTACTCGGTGATTCGTATGCGCCGTCAGGTCTGAGGCAGACAAAGGATATTTCCTTGTACCCCTCTGGGATTTCATCTGTCCTCGGCAGGCTGTAAACCTCGTAGTAAGTACGGTCTTTTTCCTTCACCTCGGTGTAGTAGTTGAGGTGGTAAAGCCCGCCATACTGGAGGCGGTTTTTGTGCTGTTCGGTTTTCGCCGCTTTGAGGATCGCCGCCAGCGTGTCGCAGAAGTCCACGGTACGGACTTTCTTCCGTTTGGTCGCTCCTATCTCGGTTTTATGCCTTGCCCCGTTGTAGCGCATACTGCGGCGCACCGTAAGGTACTGCTTGTCAAGGTTGACATCCTGCCAAGTCAAGCCGCAGACTTCGCCGATGCGAAGCCCCGTGTAGTAGGCAATCTGAATGGGCAGTAAAGCGGGGTTATCTTTCTTTTTCAGAAATTCCTCCAGCTTCAGATATTGCTCATGGCTGAGCGTGGGTGTGGAATCGGTATTGCCGTCCTCGTCCGAAAACAGGTCATAGTCCTCTTTTTTGCCCCGCCATACCACATACTGCATCGGGTTGAAGGTAATCAGCCGTTTGGGGAATACCGCAAAGTGGAACGCTCCTTGCAGGACTGCCGAGAACAAACGCAGATACCCTTTGCTAAGTGCCTTTGCCGTTGTACCGTCGGGATTTGTCCCGCCGAAGCTGAGAAAATCCATATACGCCTGCAAATGGTCGGCGGTGACGGTTTTCAGCTTTCGGCTGCCGATAGGGTGCTGCTTGATACGGTTTACCGTACCCTGATATGCCATTACCGTACCGTTGCTGAGACTGCCGGGCTTTAGTTCTTCCTCCACCCACATATCCAGCAGCATTCCCACCGTGGCGTTTTCAGACTTTGCAACGAATTTCTTTTCCTCGTAGTCCTCCATCGCCTTGCGGAGCAGGGCTTCCGTTTCGGATTTGCTTTCTGTTCCCACGAATTCACGCTGTACCAGATTGCCGCTTTCATCTTCGATATAGAAGCGGTAGTACCACTTTTTGCCTTTCTTTCTTACAGAACCTTTTGCCATAGATAAAAACTCCTTTCTATCCGTGGCAATCGGGACTGTGACATATGGTGTGCGTAAAGTAAAGAATGTCACTTTTGCCGGTTGGTTTCAATCGGCATATTTTTTTGTCAAGGTGCCACGGAATTTTCTTTTTCGGCAAGCCTGTTTTCGGCTTCCGTCACTATCCCGAAGAGGTCGCCCATAGATACTTTGGTGCGTCCCTCATCGTAGATATGTAAAATTCCGTCTAAAAAACGCTTCATATCTTCGATAGGTATTTCCATTTCTTTGCGGTAGACCCGTTCTTCGATTGCGCCCACCTCAATCGCATACCGCATAATCGACTGCTTCAAGCCCTCGTCCTCCGCCACACGGTCAACCTCCGCCATAGCGTTGGCAAAGTAGTGGCACAGCACCGAGTACAGGTCAATCATCTTGCCGAGGAAGGTGGTAAGAAGCTGCTGGTGCGGCTCTCCGCTGACCGTGGAGGAAACCGTATCAAGGTACTTTTTGATATGCTCCTCAATGTCCTTTTGGCAGAGCGTGCGGGCATCATATTCCTTTTCCTCGGAAAGCCCTGTCAGCCATTCGGGAGTGGTAAGCAGCGCATCGGCAAGACCGTTGATAATCATAGTACGCTTCGGGTCAACGCCGTCTGCTTCATACCGCTGAATGGTGGATTTGTTTACGCCGATACGCTTTCCAAGCTCAGGCATGGTAAGGTTTAGTTCTGTTCGGCGCTCTTTTACCCGTTCACCGACTTGTTTTGCGGTGAATTCAATTTCTTTTTTCAAGGTTTTCACCTCCTGACGAGTATCATTATAGCACATCAAAATGCAGATTGCAACCCTGAAACGGGATAAATATTAAAAAAAAATTCCTAAACAGTTGCAAAACAGGTTGACACGAGATTGCAAAATAAGTATAATTAGGATTGTACAGTTGCAAAACAAGTATTTCAAAAGGAGGATGAGATAATGAACGCAGTTAAAATAGGTATGACCATCGAGGAAGCCGCCGAATGTACGGGTATCGGCAGGAACACCATGCGGAAATTGGTGGACTGGGGCAAGCTGCCTGTCTTAAAGGTAGGGCGCAAGACCATTATCCGAAGGGACACGCTGGAGCGTTTTATGACGGTCAATCAAGGCAGAAATCTTCTCAATCAGAATGATGTCCGCCGAGTAGATTGACCGTTCTTAAAGCCCTCGGCGTTTGAGAGCGAAATACACCCCTCGCACAAATCTGTCGATTTGTACTCAGGGTATTTCGCCCCTGCGGGGAGCTACCGTATCAACGCTTGCAGGAAATCCCTGCCGCTTTTGATACGGCGCTGTTCCGTTAGCAAAGCCGCCGAAACAGCAGCAACCGTCAAGACGGTTGCAAAATGAGAACGGTATATTTTAAAGAAAGGTTGGATTATGGCAAGACACAGCTTCATACAGATGTCGAAGCTGCCTAATGTCAAAGGACGAATATCGTATATCACCAGCCACGCAAGACAGGAAAATCTGTACGCCACTTACCGCACCGCCGACAATGCCTTTTGGAATAATCTCGCAAGGGAGAGCCGGCAGGAGTTCCAGCGCAGCGGCGCAGAGGGGAAATGTATTGAGGCAAGGGAGCTGATTATCGCCCTGCCCGAAGTTTACACGCAGTACGAGCCGCAGCAGGTGCTTGAGGATTTTACAGATGAGTTCCGCAGGCGGTACGGCGTGGAATGTGTGTCGGCATTGCACCACAATAAGCGCAAGACCAATTACCACATTCATCTGATTTTCAGCGAAAGGAAGCTGCTTCCTGAGCCTGATGTGAAGATTGCCACAAGAAGCGTATTCTTTGACGAAACAGGCAAGCGGGTACGCACCAAGAAGGAAATCACAGGTGAGGACGGGCAGATAAGAAAAGGCTGTACCATTATCAAAAAGGGAGAGGTTTACGAAAGCCATCTGTTCACCGTAAAGGATGACCGCTTCAAGAGAGAGCCTTTTCTTCGGGAGGTAAAAGAGGATTATACAAACCTTATCAATCTCCATATTGAAAACCCTGAACAGCACCTGAAGGTATTTGACAAAAACAGCGTGTACCTGCCGACAAAGAAAATAGGCAAGAACAATCCCAAAGCCGAAGAGATTGCAGCCGACAACGCTACAAGGCAGGAATGGAACAGGACAGCGGACATGGCACTTGTATCGGGGATTGAGGAGGCTAAAATACTGGAAATCAAACAAACCGAGATACACGACAAGGTTAGCCAATCCATTAAAAGCGAGGGCTGGCTGCCGAATCTGTTCCGCCGTATCGTGAACAAGGCGAAGGACATTTTACAAAACCTTATCCGTGAATACGGGATACCGCCGAAGCCCACGCTGGATATTGATATGACAGAGTTCTGCACCATGCGGAATCTAATGATACGGGTGCAGGATGAGGCAAGAGGGATTAGGAATTTGCAGGACAACATTCTGCCCAAGCTGAAAACACAGCTTGCAGAAACAACAGGGATTTTCAAGGGCAAGGAGCGCAAAGCCCTTACCGAGCAGATACAGCAGACGGAGCAAGAAATTGACCGCAGGCTGGATAAGCTCCCCGATATTCTCAGGGAGGACGGTTATCCCGATGTGCAGGCATTCATGGCGACCTATCGGGAGGCGGAAGCCGTTGTGGAACAATACAACCGTGACCTTGCCGAATGGGAGCGTCAGGTGAAACAAAAGAGCAGACCGCCAAGACCGCCCGAAAAGGAGAGCGTCCGAAACAGGCTCAGACAGTTGCAGGAGCAGGGCAGACAGCAAAAGCCACGAAAGAAATCCTTTGACAGAGGCAGCCGATAGGCGAAGAAAAACCGCCGCTATGGTTTTACCCATACACGGCGGCATACATATAGAGATTAGTTTTCCTGTTTCTTTATAACGGTTACTTTCAAGTTCTCTGCTTCTATCAGCGTTTCCTGCTTGCACTTCGGGCAGTAGAGAGGATAGTTTTTCAAGACCGTATCATATCTTGTTCTGTCACGGGTTTTGTTGCCACAAACAGGACATAATATCATTCGGCTTGTTTCTGCATACACTCACCAATCCTTACGGTATTTCGTCAATTAACGTTACCGTCCATTTTCCATCTAACTGTTCAATATCCCAACGTGAATATGCTTCTCCGTTACCAGAAATGAGAGTATCATCCTTATCGTAATAATCGGCTGAATATTTCACCCAGATATATCCCTTCCCATTTTCCTGTTTGGTGGTTACAAGTTCTATCGAAACATCTGCCCGAACCGCCTTATCATCAAAGAAATAGTATCTTTCTAACGCACCGCAGTCCTCTTTATTCGTACCGTCTCCTGACCCGCAGTAAGACATAATATCCTTTGCTTCTGCTATGAGGTCATTTGCGACCTTTAGCTGTGTTTCATCGGTACACTCGATTTCCATTTCATCGACCTTTTCCTGACCATAATGCTTCACAAGTGTCGAAACGCCTTTACCGCCGCAGGCGGAGAGACTGATTACCATCGTCAAGAATAGAATAGCACATAAGAATTTTTTCATAGTTGACCTCCGTTTTTAGCAGCGTTACGCTTGCTTTTTAATTTAATCCAATCCTTTGCAATGCTCTCATTGCGGTTTACTGATAGGATAATTCCAACAAGTGCCATATCGTAAATAATGAACATTCCTCCTGTTACAACGAAGGGGACGCACATAAAGAAGTTCGGAAGAACCCCAATGTCGGATAAGGCAGTGAAAACAATTCGTAAAATATAAATCAACAGCACGGTATTGGTTAGAAGTTTGCCAACCTCTGTATCCTGCTTTTTTGAAGTCCTGTAAAGGATAGCAAACAATATCCCGAATACAAACAGCAAAAATACAAGTGAAAATTTTCCGTATTTGTACAGGAGCAGGGTGATTGGGTGGTCATAGAAGTAGCTCATTACCTTCACATCAACAGGCATTCCGCTTTTTCCAATTAACTCCGCTTCACGAAACACCGAAAAGAAATCGAGCTGTTGTAAATATCCTGTATTTTCCTGCAAGCGAAAAAGATGATAAAAGCGGCTTAACAGGTACACTCCGATAATAAGAAAAATCAGCATACAAGCCACACCGAAGATATTAACACGATTCCATTTCAGCCATTTTAATTTTAACCCGCAGCAAAAGATGAATAGCTCGCAAGCCAACAGCAACACAAAAACTGGAAACGCTTGATTTATTAACGCTAAAGTCAGCGGAAAAATAGCATATAGCCAGTAATGTATGATTTTTGTCTCGCTTTCACTGTTCTTTTCATAAAACAGGATTCCGACCAAAACAATCGGATAGCATAGCAGCAGGTAGAACAGAAAACCGTATCCAAGCGGTGCAAATCCGTTCCATAATTCATAGAGTAGCCCGAAGATTGCCGCCAGTGAGAGCAGTCCGTATAACGCTCTTGGAAAGCGAATTAAGACAGTGTAATCAATAAAATACAAAAAAGCAGCAACACAAACTCCAAGCACAATACCGATTATCTTTGGTACGGTCAGGGATATTGAGGTTAGCATAGCAGAGATTAGAATACCACTCAGCAGCAACACGCCTGCTATGAGCAGCAACAGCCAATTCACTTTCGGGCGGTGGACAATATCAAGCTCTGTCCCAACTACATCTGCATCGCCCATTTCTTCAATGGCTTTTCTCATTGCTTCTTTCTGATTCAGACCGTTTTCCCGCAAAGCATCGTATTGGTCGTTTATGTGGTCAGAAAGCTCTCTTGTTGCCACAACCTTTGCTCTGCTCCAACGAATGTATCTTTGAACATCCTTGATATATTCTTCGGGAGAATTATATTCCTGCAAGCAAAACACCCCCCGACAAAACCTTATTGACTGCGGCAGAGTAGCTTTCCCACTCAGACAGCCGCACCACAAGAAATCTTTTCCCTTCATCTGTAATCCTGTAATATTTTCTTGTTTTCCCCGCAACAGTTTCTCCGTCATAGGACACAAGATACTGCTTTTGCTCTAAGAGATGGAGCAGAGGATATAATGTTCCTGCTTTCAATTCAAAAGTATGGTCGGATTGCTTCGCAAGTTCTTCTATCATCTGATACCCATACATATCTTGTTTTTCAAGCAGCTTCAAAATCAGCATATCTGTATTCCCTGAAATCAGAGATTTATCAATTGCCATATATGTCCCTCCTTGTATCGACAGTCTACATATCGATTATATATAGATTGCCGATATAAGTCAAGAGGCAACAGACAACATTCATAAAAAGTTTGCTTTTGGATTGCCAAACCCTATGTTTTCAGCATAATCTCTCTACTGTAGCGCTTTTAACCCACAAATGCCTTGTGTTAAGCCATATTCACGTCATAAAATACGAGGGGTAAGGCATTTACACCTTTACCCCTCGCTTTGCGTTACCGCCAGTCTGCTATGCGAAGATGATTTCTTTATTCACAATCTCCATCGCACAAGCCCGTATATTATTCATTCTCCTGACCCATTCTAAGGCGTTTTCCGCCTTTAATTGTTCCGTGATACCCTGTGCCTGCTTCATGCCATCTATGAGCCGTTCAAAGCGTTCCTGCGCCTGTTCGTTGATGCCGGAAAGATAAGTGTTGAGCTTACCGCTGGTCAGAAGTGTTGTGTAGGTTGCTTTTCTATGTTCTTTCAGGTAGCGTTTGTGCCGCTGTCCCCATATCCCGATAGGCTTTTCTTCTTCGGGTGGCAAGCTAAGGCACGGCAAATAGTATTCGCCTTGCAGTTCATACCAAAGACCGTTGTTTTCATCATAAATGTACTTGTCCATCTTGAAATCCTCCAGTATAATATATTCGCACATATGTCACAGTTTCCCGATTGCCACTTGTTTTTATAGCTTGTTATCAGATTTTTCTTCCCTTATTTTTGCCCTTATGAGGTGGCGAGGGAAGCATAAACGCAAGTGAAATCGTATAAAGGGATAAGGCGGACACATTGCGATAAATCCTTTGTTTTCAAGCGTTTTGGAGGATTTTATTAAAGCCCTATGAGGGGCAGTAACCACTTATGAAATCGTGGTTTTCAAATTCAAATTTATCTAACTGTTTTATGAATTAAAATCTACTGATTGTAATGATACAGCACTTCTTTTCCATGCCTTTCAGCATACTCAATTTCTTTTTTCACAGATGTTCCAATATAACCATCCATATTTACAACATATATTCCATCACTTAAATCTATTTTTCTGTAATGAGCATCTTCAAGTTTTAAAAGTTCATCTTCAGTTGGAACAATATTATCTTCACAATAAACACATTGTAATATATTATATCTTATATCCTTGCTTATTTCAAGGTCATAAGCATTTTTTTCATATCTTCGGCAAATTTCATGCTTCCACAAATTGTATAAGTTTTCACCCAATCACCTCATCAAATTCCGATTTGTTGCTCACTTTTCGTATTCAAATTATACCATAAAACTTGTGAACAGTTCTACCGCAACTTTGGACTATATGAGAAAAGTCCGAACAGTTTTCTGCCCGGACTTCCTCGCTCAATCATAAATCAATTCCGCTTTCACAATCTCCTCTGCCTGTGCCTTGCAAGCGTTCATCTGCCGCACCCATTCCATTTGGTTTTCGGCTTTCAGTTGCTCGGTCACGCCGTTTTGCTCTGCCAGTGACCGCACGATCAGCTCCATGCGGTTTCGTGCCGCTTCGTCAATCTCGGCGCAATACTGTCTTACGTACACCCAGCTATCTGCAGGGTGTCTTTTTTTGCGAAAAATTGCATTATGCCTTCTGCATCGATACGATCCGCGTTGCAACGTTCTCGCAGAACGCTTTATCATGCTCCACAAACACGATGGTCGGCCGGAACCGGAGCAGGAGCTCCTCGATCTGGATACGCGAGATCACATCGATATAGTTGAGCGGCTCATCCCAGACATGCAGGTGCGCCTGCTCACAGAGCGAAGCCGCCAGCAGCACCTTTTTCCGCTGTCCCTCGCTGAGCAGCCGCAGGTCGCGCTCCAGCTGGGCCTTCGGCACATCCAGTTTGTTCAGGATGGAATAGAAGCGGCTTTCATCGATCTCTTTTTCGCGGATCAGCTCTGCCGCGCTGCCGCAGAGCCCCGACGTGTTCTGCCCGACAAAGGAAATGCGCAGGCCGCTGCCACGCCGGACCTCGCCTCCATGCGGGACGTCCATGCCGCACAGCAGATGAAGGATACTGCTTTTGCCGCAGCCGTTCGGCCCCTGCAGTGCGATCCGCTCCCCTGCCCGCACCGAAAGGCCGAACGAATCGCAGACAGTCCGCGCCCCATATGCGATGCGGATGTTCCGCAGCTCTGCGAGCCGCTCTGCATAAAACGGAAGCTGGACGAGCTTCAGTTCCTCCCGCCGCTCCAGGTTTTTCAGGAGCAGCTTTTTCTCCTCCAGCGCGGCTTCACGCCGCTTCTCGATGGCCTTGGCGCGCGCCATCGTGCGCTCCGCCTTTGCTCCCTGATAGGAGCGGTAATTATCCGGCCGGTCCGCAGGCGCGCTGCCGATCTTCCGGGCCTCCGCCCTTCCCGCCCACTGGGTTTTTTCGCGCGCCGTATCCTGCAGGCGGGCGATCTCCCGCAGGAGCTTCTCGTTTTTCCGCTGCTCAAAGGCGTCCTGCCGCTCCCGGTTCTCCATCCATGTGGAAAAATTCCCCCTGCAGACCTGAATATCCGCCCG
>OHCN01000977.1_pt1 | contig 9793 bp, 10 predicted proteins | sample 1566761 | NCBI WGS metagenome assembly OHCN01 (sample SAMEA3879568, study PRJEB24766) | human gut metagenome | biome: human-associated habitat; feature: feces | place: USA | collected 1985/1987 | reverse complement strand
TGGATTTGTGGTGAACTCATTATACACGAAAAGGGAGGTCAATGCTCTTTTTATTTGCAAACCTCCGATAAATCAAGGTTTTAAAGGATTTAGAACAATAAAAAACAGGTAGTTTTTGACACTACCAACTAAAGAAGGAGAGAAAAAAATATGATAAATTATGATGAACAAAGATATCAAGCTGCTATTAAAAAAGTTGAAAATTTCATTGAATTAGCTTTAAATGCAAATGGAGGAGAAGTAGTAAAAGAAATATTGATGTCAAATATATTAACTGGGAAGATGGGAATGAATGTTTCCTTAGGAGGAGAAGAACACAATATTTATGTAGTAATGGATGCAATATATGATTATGCTAGAAAGCATCCAGAAGTAAATTTACCAGATTTTCTTGATAAGACAATAACACATCATTTTATTAAACGAAGTATATATAATAAACAAAAAATAGCGAGGATGTTTAGTCTTTATGATTACATTTTAAAATGTCAAAAAGAAAAAACAGCAACCTTTGATTTAGATGTTACTAAGTATTTAGAAATAACAAGGGACAAGTTTATCACGGAAAAATCTGAAAATATAAAGAAAAACCCTGGCTATGAAGATTGGATAAATGAAAGGAATGAATTTTTAGAACAAAACTATCATTATCATTTATGAATAATTCCGGCTTCTAATCTGCGATATTATGATAAAGAAGGGCTGCTTCCTTTTGTGGAGCGGACTTCCGGCGGAATCCCTATGTTCAAAGAACAGGATTATGAATGGCTGAAGATCATTGAGTGCATGAAAAGAGCCGATATGCCGACAGATCCGTTAGGAACTTTCCGCTGTACTGGAAAGCTGAACAAAGAGATGCATTGAGACTCTGATACATTTTTCGAGGTATAGATATGGTATATACTTGTAAATATGAATCACCGATCGGCGATATTCTTTTAGCTGCTGATGAAATCGGACTTACCGGTCTGTGGTTTGAGGGAGAGAAATATTTTGCAAATACGCTTCCGGATGAGCGTATTTCGCAGGAAACGGATATTCTCACAGAGGCAAAAAAATGGCTGGATGTATATTTTTCCGGCGAAGAACCGACGTTTACTCCGCCTCTTCACCCTGCGGGTTCAACATTTCGACAGAGCGTATGGCAGATTTTATTGCAGATCCCGTACGGAAAAACAACCACTTACGGAGAGATTGCCCGTAAAATAGCCCGAATGAAAAATCTTCCGCATATGTCTGCACAGGCAGTAGGCGGTGCAGTGGGACATAATGAGATCTCTATTATCATTCCGTGTCACCGTGTAGTCGGCACAAATGGCAGTCTGACCGGATATGCGGGTAGCATCGACAGAAAAATTTCTCTGCTGAAACTGGAACACAGCGATATGAGCAGTTTCTTTATTCCTAAAAAGGAAACCGCACTTTAGTTTTAATATGATTCCTGAACTCAACACAAACCACGGTCAATAGGTGGGACTTCTCTTTTGTGCAAACTGCACGAAAAAAAGCACCGTCCCCGATGCTCTCTACTTGTCATCCGAAACAGTGCTTTTATAGTGCGCGATCAGGGGTTCGAACCCTGGACACCCTGATTAAGAGTCAGGTGCTCTGCCAGCTGAGCTAATCGCGCATATCTTATGTTGCGTTACCTCGAACGCAAGACATATTATAATATATAAATTTACAAATTGCAAGCTTTTTTTTCACTTTTTTTATAGTTTTTTTAAAAAAGAGCTCTTGAACTAATTTTCCATGCCTTTTATAATTAGAAACAACACCTGTTCTAACATTTTTATAAGGGGGGTATGCCCATGAATCTCGAGAAGCAAAACAAATCGGATGATGACATAAAAAAGAACAAATTTACGGCAAACAACCGGTATTTTACCATCTGTATTTACACAATGTTTGTCATCTTTTTCGGTGCGATCATCATCAATCTGATCACATCCTGGAACACGACACTCAAAAATATCGAAAAAGGGCTCACCGTACTGATGCCATTTATCATCGGTGCTCTGATCGCCTACATACTGAATCCTGCGGTTGCCCGTTTTTACAAGATTTTCCGCGATAAGTGCAAGATTAAAAAGGATGCCCTGTGTAAGGTTCTGGCAATCACAACTGCCTATGTCCTGGTAATCGGCATTATTGCAATTGTACTTTTTGGTGTTATCCCACAGATCATTAAGAGTTTGACGGATCTGATCAATTTTATCCCGACTGCAGCACAGCAGCTCTATCACTTTTTTGATACGTTAGAAGAACGATTCCCTTCGCTGGATACAGAAGTTCTCAGACAAACGATCAACAACGCTTTACCAAATGCGATTAATTATGCAAAAGATTTTGCCGCAAATATGATTCCGGCATTGTATTCGATCTCCATGTCCATCCTCAAATGGGTGCTGAATCTTTTCATTGCGATCATGGTTTCGATCTATATGCTGGCTGACAAACGACCTCTGGTCAATTCCTGCAAAGCAGTTGTTTATGCTTTTGTCCCGGTAAAATATATCCGGCTGATCCTGGAAATTTCCGCAGAAGCCAATCGTCTGTTCAGCAGTTTTATCGTTGGCAAGGCGATTGACTCTACGATCATCGGACTGCTCTGTTTTGTTTTTATGCTGATCTTAAGGCTTCCTTATGCTGTACTGATCAGCGTAATTGTCGGAATCACAAACATGATTCCTTACTTCGGACCATTTATCGGTGCCATACCAAGTGCGATCATCCTGCTTTTTATCAGTCCGCTCAAAGCTGTGATCTTTGTTGTTATGGTATTTGTATTGCAGCAGTTTGACGGTCTGATCCTCGGGCCAAAGATCCTTGGGGATTCTACCGGGCTGAAACCACTGTGGATCATCTTTGCCATAACGATCGGCGGCAGTATTGCCGGTGTGCTTGGTATGTTCCTGGGTGTTCCGGCGGTGGCATTTATACGTTATCTGTTTCAGCGTCTTATCAATCATCAGCTCCAGAAACGTGATGGATCGCTTCCGGAACATCTGCAGCCATTTGACACCCGGCACTGATCTGCCGTGATTTTAAAAAGGTCTTTTCTCTGCCTGTACATACAGGTTTTGAAAAGACCTTTTTCATCTATCTGACCCACATTCTATTTCTATCTCTTTTTCCCATCGCTGCAGATCAGATGCTTTACCTCCTGAAAGGACTTCTGCATTGTTATCAGCTTTTTATTCAGATTTTTCTGTTCATATACTGCCATACCAATACGATCTCGAACTTTCTGTTTTCGTGCCATCCTGCCACCAGCCGGCATTTCTCCGACTTTTCCATCTGTTTATATCATACTATGAGTCTGGAGAGAGAAAGGGCTCAGCGGCTGATGATCATTTTATAGATTGGATTTCCCATACTTGAGAATTTTTCTTCGTATTCGGTCATCACGTTTCCTTCATTCATTTTTTCATCGTGATGAAGGTCAAAGCTGCATCCATCCAGATTCCATCCTGCCGCCTCTCTCTGCTCCAGTGCAAAATCAAACAGTCCGCGGTTATCGGTTTTAAATTCGACTTTTCCATCCGGCACAAGGATCTGGTCATAGCGTGCCAGAAATTCTTTTGACGGAAGTCTGCGCCTTGCATGGCGGTCTTTTGGCCATGGATCGGAAAAATTCAGGTAAATCTTTGCCACTTCGTCTTTTGCAAAAATTTCCGGAAGTTCACTTGCATCAACGCACAGATAAAACAGATTCGGCAGGGCATCTTCGTCCGGAAGCTGCTCTCTTTTCTGCACAGCACGCAGAAGAACACTCGTATAACGCTCGATCCCGATGTAGTTGACCTGTGGGTTTCTCTTTGCCATTTCCGTGATAAACTGACCTTTTCCCATTCCTACTTCAATGTGGATCGGATTATCATTCCCAAATATCGTATTCCATTTTCCTTTTTTCTCCACAGGTTCTTTGATTACCCAGTCGCAGTTTTGGATCACTTCATCCGCTCCCGGTATGTTTCTTAAACGCATTTATTTTCCTCCAATTTTATGTTTCTGTGCAAGCACATCGTGCTTTCAGGCTTTTGACCCTGGCATCATATAAATTTCATATAACAGGTATCGCATACTTTTTTCTGAGTTATACCCTCGTATTTTACCATATCCATCTTAATTGTGCAAAACAACCATATAATTTTTTTATTTTTTTGAGAATTTTGCATATGGAAATCAAGTAGAAATCGTGTATAATGTAAGCTGTCAGATGGAGTAAAAAAAGTCCTACCTATTATAATAGAGTTTCGGAACATCTTTTTGTATTTGTCTGGCGATAATATTATAGAAAGCAGAAGTGTCAGGGCAATAAACTTCTGCAGTTTTTTTAAGCTGCAACTATATTATAACTAAAGGAGGGATGCACATGGATCTCGTCATCAAGCGTCTGTCTTCGATTGAGGAAGCCTCAGCAAGTATCATCGAGGCTGCTGAAAACGAAAAGAAGGCACTGGAACAGCAGATGCGTGAACGTATTGAGGCATTTGATGAGGAAGCTGAAAAAGCTACGCAGGAAAAGCTTGATCAGATTCGTTCCAGCTTAAAAGAAGAAATGCAAAAAAGTCTTGCTGATCTGCAGAAAGCTACTGAAGATTCTATTCAGGCAATTGAGAATGATTATAATCAGAATCATAAAAAGCTTGCTGCCGGATTGATCGCAAAAATGATCGAGGAGTAAAATTATGGGAAATCTGTTAGCCTACAGCGGAACAGCGACCAAAATACGCGGTATGCGCAGGAAGCTTTTAACCGCTAAAGATTTTCAGCATCTCGCCTCTTTGACATCCGTTTCCGATGCCATCGGATTTCTGAAAACAAAGTCCGCCTACGCCGGCATTTTCGCAAATTCCAACGAAAATTCCCTGCACCGCGGAGAGATCGAGAAAATGCTCACAAACGCAATCTACACGGATTTCCAGAGTATCTACCGTTTCGCAACTGTACATCAGCGCAAAATCCTGGATCTGTATTTCCGCAGATATGAGATTGGACTTCTGAAAACATGTATGCGAATGGTGTTTGACCACAGGGATGTTGAATTGAATTTCGATATTTTCAAAAATTTCTTTGATAAACACTCGGACATCAATTTGACCGCTCTTTCCAACTGTAAAACTCTGGATGAGTTTGTCGGCCTTTTAAAGGGAAGCATCTACTATCGTCCTTTAAGTCTTCTTTCCGGTTTGTCTGATCCTACGCTGTGGGATTATGAAATGGCTCTCGACCTGTGCTATTTCAAATGGTTCTGGGAGAGCCGTAAGAAAATTCTTACAAAAGACGAACAAAAAATCTTTATGGATGATTACGGTGTCAAAATGGATTTGCTGAACATACGTTGGATTTATCGTTCCAAGCATTTTTACAACATGAGCAACGCCGATGTCTATGCACATCTGATCGGTGTCCAGTATCGCCTTCAGACTGCTCAGATCAAAGAAATGGTCGAAGCTGCGACTACGGAAGAACTGACCGCTGCCATTAAAAATACTTACTACGGACGACATTTCCCGGAAGAAGCAAAACTTTCACTGGATGAGGCATATTATCAGATTCGATATCGTGTTCAGCGCAAAAACGCAAAGGAAGATCCATTCTCCATTGCCGTTATTATCTCATATCTTTATGAGAAAGAACATGAGGTTGACGACCTCACGACTGCGCTTGAATGCATCCGATATGGTCTGCCAACCAGCGAAACGCAAAAATATATTTCAAATTTAAAAAGGGGGTGTAATCGTTGATTGAAAAAATGAAATTTCTGAGCATTACCGGTCCGAAAGAAGATATCGACCGTGTGGTGAATGATTATTTATCCAAATATGAAATTCATCTTGAAAATGCTCTTTCCGAGCTTAAGACCATCAAGTCTCTGCGTCCTTATATCGAGATCAATCCTTATAAGGATAAACTCACCAAAGCAGAAGAATTCGCTTCTATGCTTGGTACAGATAAAAGCAAAGAAAAACCGACCGGAAATATCACCATTGAAGAAGCTTCACAGACGCTTGCCACTCTGGAGAGCAAATTTTCTGATATTTATACAAGGATCAATGCTCTGGAGTCTAAAAAAGATGATCTGAAGGCTTCTTACGAACGTCTGAAACCGTTCCTTGGATTTGATTTCGATATTCACAGCGTATTACAATTTAAGTTTATCAAGTATCGCTTTGGCAAAATTGCACGTGATTACTACAAAAAACTGGAGCACTATGTCTATGAAAATCTGGACACTGTGTTCTATCGCTGCAGTGAGGATGAACAGTATGTATGGGGTGTTTATTTTGTACCGGCAGGCAGAGCCGGACAGATTGACGCTGTATTTTCTTCCCTGCACTTTGAGCGAATTCGTCTGCCGGATGCCTCAGGAAGTTGGTACAAAACTTCAGTCTGATATCCATGACCTGGATGTTCAGATCCAGACATGCAGGGAGGAAAGTGCAAAACTTCTCAACGAATACAAAAACAAAGTCCTTCTTTGCAGAGACAAATTCCGTTCACTCACTTCAAACTTTGATGTGCGTAAACTTGCAGCATGCACAAAGGAAGACAAACAGGTCTTCTATATTCTGTGTGGCTGGATGACAGAAAAAGATGCAGCACGTTTTGAAAAGGATGTAGCCAATGACAAAAACTTGTTCTGTCTGATCGAAAGCAACGAGGATCAGGACAAGGACAGCAAACTGACACCGCCTACCAAACTGAAAAATCCTGCAATTTTCCGTCCGTTTGAACTATTTGTCCGTATGTATGGGCTTCCATCTTACAACGAGATCGACCCGACCATCTTCGTAGCACTGACTTATTCTTTTATTTTCGGTGCCATGTTCGGTGATGTCGGTCAGGGACTCTGCCTGGTGATCGGCGGTGCCCTGCTCTATCATTTCAAAAAAATGGAACTTGCAGCATGCTTAAGCAGTGCCGGAATCTTTTCCACAATCTTCGGTTTCCTGTTTGGCAGTTTCTTCGGTTTTGAAGATGTGATACCTGCCCTCTGGATGCATCCGAAGGACGCTATGACAACACTTCCGTTTATCGGTACGATGAATACCGCTTTCGTTGTTGCCATTGCTTTTGGTATGTTCCTGATCCTGACAACGATGGTTCTTCATATTATCAATGCAGTCCACAGAAAAGATGCTGAAAACATCTTCTTTGATACAAACGGTATTGCCGGTTTTGTATTTTATGGTGCAATCGTTGCTGTTGTCTTCCTGTTTATGACAGGTCATACAGTTCCGGCTGCAGGCGTTCTGGTTGTAATGTTTGTCGTTCCTCTGATCCTGATCGGATTCAAAGAACCGCTCGGCAAACTGGTTGAGAAAAAAGCGGACGCTATGCCAAAAGAAAAAGGCATGTTCCTTGTAACTGCATTCTTCGAACTGTTCGATGTACTGCTGAGCTACTTCTCCAACACGCTGTCCTTCGTGCGTATCGGTGCTTTCGCCGTCAGCCACGCAGCTATGATGGAAGTAGTCCTGATGCTTGCCGGTGCCGAATCCGGAAACATCAACTGGTTTGTTATCGTACTTGGCAACATTTTTGTATGTGCAATGGAAGGTCTGATCGTCGGTATCCAGGTACTGCGTCTGGAATACTACGAAATGTTCAGTCGTTTCTACAAAGGCGAAGGACATCCATTCACACCATTTGTTAAAAAATCTGTTGATTAAATATCAAAAAAATTATTTGTGAATTTTAATAACTTTCAGTACCTCCCAGGCAACAGAAAAGGTACTGAAGCGTTACAAATCACTTACGTTTAAGGAGGAAATTATTATGTCAGCTATTACAAAATTTATTTTTATCGCAGCACTGCTTCTGAGCATCGTCGTACCGACCGCAGCATTTCTGATCGGTGAAAAGAACCGTGGACGCTTCAAAACCACACTTGGCATCAACTGCTTCCTCTTCTTTGGAACCATGGCTCTTGCCGTTATCATGATCTTCACAGGCGACGGTTCCGTAGCAATGGCAGCCGATACTGCTTCTGCATCTGCAAGCGGTCTGGCAGCCGGTATGGGTTATCTGGCAGCAGCACTGGTAACCGGTCTTTCCTGCATCGGCGGTGGTATCGCCGTTGCAAACGCAGCAAGCTCTGCTCTGGGTGCTATCAGTGAAGACGGAAGCATCTTTGGTAAATCCATGATCTTCGTAGCCATGGCCGAAGGTATCGCTCTGTACGGTCTGATCATCTCCTTCATGATCCTTGGTAAACTTTAATTTCCTGTTCGCATATCAGGAGGCAATCAATTTATGAAAATGTTCTTAATCAGTGATAACGTTGATACCCTGACCGGCATGCGTCTGGCAGGTGTAGAAGGCTGTATCGTACACGAACGTGCAGAACTTCGTAAAGCACTGGAGGATGCAATTGCCAATAAAGAAAACGGTATTATTCTCCTGACCGAAAAATTCGGCCGGGAGTTTCCCGAAATTATAGATGATGTAAAGCTTCATCACAAAACCCCTCTGATCATTGAAATTCCCGACATGATCGATGATGTTCGTCTGCATCGGAAGGTGCCGCTGATTGTGGAGATCCCGGACCGTCACGGTACCGGCCGGAAACCGGACTTTATCACTTCCTATGTAAGCGAAGCAATCGGAATAAAATTATAAAGAAGGTGAGATATTTTGACTACGGAAGAAAAGCTTAAATATTTTGAAGAATCTTCTCTGGAAGAAGCCAGGAAACAGGCTGCTGCCATGATTGAAGAATATAAAGTAAATCTTACCAAGGTGGAAGAAGAACACAAAGCAACCACTCTTCGCCAGTCTGATTTACAGTTAAAAACAGAAAGCGACAATCTGAAGAGAAGCAACAATATGGCTCTTTCCAAAGAGCAGCTTCAGATCAAACGTAAGATCACACAGAAACAGAATGAACTGAAAGAAAAGCTTTTTGTCGAAGTAAAACAGCAGCTTGAAGATTACATGACTACTTCAGCATATCAGCAGCTGCTGATCAAACAGATCAAAAACATTCAGAAAGAGGCCGGTTCCGGAAAACTGATCCTTTACATTGACCCTGCAGACTCCGACAAACGTTCCAGTCTCCAGGCTGCAACCGGAGCTCCTGTTACCGTTTCCGAATATTCCTTTATGGGCGGCACAAGAGCCGTTCTTCAGGACCGCAACATCCTGATCGACAACTCTTTTGCTTCCAAACTGGAAAAGTTAAAAGCAGACTTCTCATTTAACGGAGGTGCTACAAATGCATAAAACAGGTACTATTTACGGCATTAACGGTCCTGTTATTTACCTGAAAGGCAACACAGGATTTCAGATGGCTGAAATGGTCTACGTCGGAAAAGAACGTCTGGTAGGCGAAGTTATCCGTCTGACAAACGATATCACGACCATTCAGGTCTTCGAGGAAACCACAGGACTGCGTCCTGGTGACCCGGTAGAGGCTACCGGCGATGCTATTTCCGTAACACTTGGACCTGGTATCCTCAACAACATTTTTGATGGTATCGAACGTCCACTGGAAGATATCGCAGAATCCTCCGGCGGCGCATTTATCACACGCGGTGTCAGTGTCGATTCTCTGGACCGTACAAAGAAATGGAAAACACACATCACTGTAAAACAGGGAGATTATCTCCATGCGGGTGATATTATCGCAGAAGTTCCTGAAACACATGCGATCACTCATAAATGTATGGTTCCTCCTGAAGTAGAGGGAACTGTTCTTGTGACTGTTGCAGACGGTGAATACACAATTGACGAGCCTCTGGTTCGCCTGGAACTGCCTAACGGACAGGAGAAAGAACTGACA
>OHCN01000958.1_pt1 | contig 9987 bp, 6 predicted proteins | sample 1566761 | NCBI WGS metagenome assembly OHCN01 (sample SAMEA3879568, study PRJEB24766) | human gut metagenome | biome: human-associated habitat; feature: feces | place: USA | collected 1985/1987 | reverse complement strand
GTAGAAAAGTCAGAATGAAACTGGGATCATCCAGTGGATGCGATTTATGAGCGGAAAGAACAGAAAGGATTTTGCAAAGATGGCAGAGCAAAATGAATATATTAAAGAAGCTTATGAATGTCTGGAGAAGATGAGTGCAGATGAAAGAAAAAGAAGAGAATACGAAGAAAGACAAAAAATTTTGTGGGATCATAATTCGTTTATGAAAAGTGCAAAAATAATTGGGATGCGAGAAGGTCGTGAAGAAGGACGTAAAGAAGGACGTAAAGAAGGGCGTAAAGAAGGGTATAGGGAAGCATTAGTTTCAATTGTTATAAAAAAATTGCATAATTAGAATATATGTGGTATAATCACTTAGGTTATCCACATTATATGGTTTAAATTAATTTTATAAATGTGATGAATGGAATGTTAAACAGATGAAAGAGAAGTTTAAAAAGTTTTTTGCACCGACAAAGTTTAAACGGCTTTTTGATATAGTTGTATCGTTTTTCGCACTGATAATTTTGTCGCCGCTTTTTTTGGTGATTTGTATTGCGAATTTGCTTACACCTAATACAAGCGTATTTTTCTCCCACGAGAGAAGAGGAAGAAAGGGCAAGCCGTTTAAAATTTACAAATTTCAAACTATGAAAAACAATACGCCGAATGTTGCTACGGGCGATTTGGAAAATCCGGAGCAGTATATTACAAAGGTCGGAAAGTTTTTAAGAAAAACAAGTCTTGATGAACTTCCGCAGCTTTGGAATATTCTTAAAGGCGATATGAGTTTTGTAGGGCCGAGGCCGCTTATTTCAAGTGAAATGAGAGCGCACAGGCTAAGGCTTGAATATGGCGTGTATCGTTTCAGACCGGGGCTTACGGGGCTTGCGCAAATCAACGGTCGAGATGAAATTTCGCTTATGAAGAAAATGAAATATGACAAGATTTATTGTGACAATTGGTCGATTAAGCTTGACTTGATAATTTTGCTTAAGAGCGTAGGCGTTGCACTTAAGCAAGAGGGTTATCAAGAGGGCAAGTGGCACCGCAGATAAAATATTAAACGGAGAACGATTTATGGAAAGAAACTTTATTGACGGATATACGGAGTGGCAGTCGAATCCTGAAATTGTGGGTGTTAATAAGCTTCCGCAACATGCAACGTTTATGCCTTATGAAAATTTTGACGAGGCTAAAAAAGCCGACAGATTTGCTTCAAGCCGTTCTAAACTTTTAAATGGAAAATGGAAGTTTAAGCTTTACAAAAATTATGCTTACAGGCCGAGTGATTTTGCTCAGCCTCATTATGATACTCATAATTGGGACACTATTAAGGTACCCGGCTCTTGGCAAATGCAAGGTTATGACCAGGCACAGTATTGCAATGTTCGTTACCCTTGGGAAGGAAGCGAGGATATTTGCCCGCCTAATGCTCCTACAAAGCATAATCCCGTAGGCTGTTATGTTAAAAAGGTACATATTGACAAATCACTTTTGAATAAGCGTGTTGTAATCTGCTTTGAGGGTGTTGAGTCTGCATTTTATCTCTATATCAACGGCGAAAGAGTGGGATACAGCGAGTCAACCTTCCACAGAAGCGAGTTTGATATTTCGAAATATATTAAGGAAGGCTCAAACGTTATCGGCGTAGAAGTTTATCGCTGGTGTACCGGCTCTTGGCTTGAGTGTCAGGATATGTGGCGCTTGGGCGGTATCTTCCGTGATGTATATATTTATACTACCGAAAAGCAGTATATCAGGGATTTCGAGGTTGTTGCCGAGCCTGACGTTACTTTAAGCGACGGCTATGCAGATATTCTTGTTAAAACTAACGGCTCTTATGAAAGCCTCAGCCTTGATTTGAGTATTCTTGACAAAGATGGCAACACTGTTGCGCTTGACAGCCAATATGCCAATGAGGATCACCAAACTAAACTTAAGGCGATTGTTACCGACGTTAATGTTTGGTCAAGCGAAAATCCTTATCTTTATACTATGGTAATTACTCTTAAGGATAACGGAATGCCGATTGAATATATCAGCCAAAAAATCGGTTTCAGAAAAGTTGAGATTAAAGACGGAATTATTCGTATCAATAATCAAAGAGTAGTATTTAAGGGTACTAACAGGCACGAATTTGATTGCCATACCGGCAGATATATGAGTGAAGATGTAATGCGTTATGATATTGAGATGATGAAAAAGTCCAATATGAACGCTGTTCGTACCTCTCATTATCCTAACGACCCTAAATTTTTGGAGCTTTGCGACGAATACGGTCTTTATGTTATTGATGAAAATAATATGGAAACTCACGGAACGGGTTGGTCAACTATTGTAGGCTGTCCTCAGCTTCCGGCGTCACGTCCTGAATGGGAAAAGGCTTGTATGGAGCGAATTAAGGCTACGTACAACAGGGACAAGAATGTGACAAGTGTTGTTTGCTGGTCGCTTGGCAACGAATCTCTCGGCGGTGCTATTCCAAAGAAAATGTATCAATTTATTAAGGATACTGATAAAACAAGATTTGTTCATTTTGAATGTCACCGTGCCCCTGATGAAAAGGAACTTTCGGATGTTCAGTCAAAGATGTATGCAAGGCCTTGGGAATGTGAGGAATATGCTGTAACTCAGCGTGACGGCAGACCGTATATTCTGTGCGAATATACTCACGCTATGGGTAACTCTTGCGGTTCTACCGACGAATATACACGCCTTTGGGATAAATACCCTTGTTTGCAGGGCGGCTTTGTTTGGGATTGGGTTGACCAAAGTATTCTTACTAAGGATGAAAACGGAAAGGAATATCTTGCCTACGGCGGTGACTTCGGCGAAAACCCTCACGACGGTCATTTCTGCGGCAATGGGCTTCTTTTCGGTGACAGAAAAGTTACTCCTAAGCTTTGCGAGATAAAAAAGCTTTATCAAAATGTTGATTTCAATGCTATTGACGCCGCTCGAGGAATAGTTGAGGTTAAAAATAAATTTATGTTTACTAACCTTAACGAGTATGAGCTTCATTGGAGCCAAAGCTCTGACAAGGGTGAATTTTGCAGCGGCACTCTCGTTTTGGATGTTAAGCCGGGTGAAAAAACCGTTATTGACCTTGAACTGAGCAGAATTAAGACAGAATGCTATCTTAATCTCGAATTAAAAACAAAAGAAGATAATGAATATTGCAAGGCAGGTCACATTGTTGCTGAGGAGCAATTTGTAATAAACGAATTTGAAAATACATACGATGAGCTTGAGGTTGACCAGCCGCTTATTGTTGATGATACATACGGTTCACTTAGAGTAATAAGTGATGACGTAAACGTAAGATTTGAAAGAAGAGAGCGCAATCAGCTTTATTCTATAAAGGTCGGCGGTGAAGAACTTTTGGGTGCTCCTATGCGCCTTAATTTCTGGAGAGCGCTTACCGATAACGACCGTGGCACAAGAGCCGGTTCACGTCTCGGTTGTTGGAGAGATGCAGGCGACACACCGGGTATTTTCAATAATACGAAATGGAGTATTAATAATTATAAGGTGCTTGAGGACGGCAAAAAGGTTATTATTACAGGCGGTGCAACCGTTTGCACACAGCCTGAGTCTAAGGCACAGGTGATTTATACGATTACTTCAAAGGGTATGGAAGTTGACCTTCAGTTTTATCCCGATGCATCGCTTCCTGAAATTCCTGAGGTTTCCGTTCTTTTCGAGCTTCCTAAGGATTTTGAAAATCTTACATATCTCGGCAATGGCCCTGAAGAAAATTATATTGACAGATGCAACGCTGCTAAAATCGGTCTTTATAACACGACTGTAAATGACCTTTGGGTTGACTATCTTAAACCGCAGGAATGCGGCAACAGAACAGGTGTAAGATATGCTACTCTTGTCGGTAACAAAAAAGTATTTTCAGTAGTTGCCGAGCCACAAATGGAACTTAATGTTTGCCATTATCTTCCTAAGGAAATTGAAAATGTTTGGCACCAAAAGGATATGCCTGAATATAACAAAACCGTTGTAAGGCTTATTGCAAGGCAACAGGGTATCGGAGGATATGACAGCTGGGGCGCTCATTGCAACGATATGTATAAAAACAAAACAGATAAGACCTACAGGCTTAAATTCCAAATAAGATTTTGATATTTATAAGCCTTAAATCATATATTATATGGTGCATTTTTTGGCAAACTGTTTATTATTGCAAAGTGCAAAACAGACCGTTTGGCTAAAAATAACTTGACTTTTTTTATAAAAGTAATATAATTCAATATTAGATAACGCATAAAATAAATAAATAATGAAATTAACTATTAAAGTTGGTTAAGAGAGGATTTAATTATGGCTTCTTTCAAGGAAAAGGTTGCGTCGGTAGCGGTTGAACAGGCCGTTAAGTATGCACGCAAGGATTTCAAGAGAAACGCTCCGAGAATTCTCAATCTCGTAGAAAAATTTGACGTTAAAAAGGTAAACCGTTCAACATACGCAGGGCTTCATAAGGTTATGGATGACCCTAATAACAATTGGATGAAGTTTGCAGAGGATTTGATTTGCAACATGGACGAACACGTGCTTACAAAGCTTGTTCCTCCGCTTATGAATGTTGCAATAAACAGTTATACAAAGAGAATGGCAGCTATTGAAAAATACGGCTGTAACGTTCCTTGGGCTATTCTTATGGACCCGACTGCCGCTTGTAACCTTAAATGCACAGGCTGTTGGGCAGCAGAATACGGCCATACAAGCTCTCTTTCTTATGATGACCTTGCAAGGATTATCAAAGAAGGTAAAGAGCTTGGTACTTATATGTACCTTTACACAGGCGGTGAGCCTACAATGAGAAGAAAGGACCTTATGCGCCTTTGCCGTGAAAATCCGGATTGCGCATTCCTTTCATTTACTAACGGTACTCTTATTGATGACAGCTTTGCTGACGAAATTAAAGAGGTCGGCAACTTCTATCCTGCATTCTCAATTGAGGGATATGAAGAAGAAAATGACTTTAGAAGAGGTCAGGGCACATTTAAAAAGTGTACTGCCGCTATGCAAAGGCTTAAAGACAGGGGTGTTCCTTTCGGCGCTTCCCTTTGCTACACAAGCAAAAATACAGATGTGCTTGCATCTGACGAATATATGGATTGGCTTATTGAGCGTGGCGTTAAATTTGCTTGGTTCTTTACATATATGCCGACAGGCAACGGTGCTGTAACAGATCTTATGGTTTCTCCTGAGCAGCGTGCTTTGATGTATAAGAAAATGCACGAGTGGCGCCATACCAAGTCTATTTTTGCTCTTGATTTCTGGAATGACGGCGAGTATGTTCAGGGCTGTATCGCAGGCGGTCGCCATTATTTCCATATCAATTCAAACGGTGACTGTGAGCCTTGCGCTTTCGTTCACTATTCTAATGTTAATATTAAGGAACATTCTGTTCTTGAAGCGTTGCAAAGTCCGCTCTTTATGGCTTACAAGCGTAATCAGCCTTTCTCAAACAATATGCTTCGTCCTTGCCCTGTTCTTGATAATCCGGGCGCTATCAGCAAGATGGTTGCAGAAACGGGCGCATATTCAACAGAAATGCAGCATCCTGAATCGGCAAACGAACTCTTTGATAAGACTATTGCCGCTGCTAAGGCTTGGAAGGTTAAGGCAGATGAACTCTTTAACCGTGACGAGTATATTGCAAAGCACGTTAAAGATGAAAATATGTATAATTATGAAAAGCCGGACGAGGAGAGAGAATTCTCTGAGTTTGAAAAGACAGAAGATTAAAAATTAAAACGTCGGAGCGTACATATATTTATTATGTACGCTCTTTTGCCGTATTTGCAGTTGCGGCGCATACGAGGGAATTTTATGTTTTTTAGAAAGAAAGAATTTGGCTCAGGTAAATATGATTTTATTATTGCAGGTCTTGGAAATCCCGGTGCTAAATATGAAATGACACGTCATAATGCCGGCTTTCTTTCAATGGATTTGTTGTCTATTGAGGAGGGTGTGGATATAAAAAAATTAAAGCATCACGCTCTTTGCGCAGATATGACCGTTGAGGGTAAAAAATGCCTTGTTATGAAGCCTCAAACTATGATGAATGCAAGCGGTGAGGCTATCGGCGAGGCGGCAAAGTATTATAAAGTTCCGGCTGAAAACGTTATTGTTGTATATGACGATATTTCACTTGATGTCGGCAAAACAAGAATTAGGCGCAAAGGCTCTGCGGGCGGCCATAACGGAATAAAGAGCATTATTGCTCATTTGGGCAGTGAAAATTTTCCGAGAGTTAAGGTCGGAGTAGGCAAAAAGCCAAATCCGGAATACGACTTGGCAGCTTGGGTTTTGGGTAGATTTCCAAAGGAACAGGAGGCTGATTTAAAATCGGCACTTGAGCATGCAACTGCCGCTGTAAGATTAATAGTTTCGGGAAAAATAGATGAGGCTATGAATAAGTATAACTCATAATATAATAATCAATTGAAAGGATAAGGTGATAAGCATTGTCCTGTTTTTCTAATGAATTTAATAAAAGCAAGGAATTTATAAACCTCAGCGAAAGTGTTAATGCCGATAATGCTCCCGTTGGGGTTATAGGTCTTTCCGACGTTTCTAAGTGCTTTGTTGCTCATTCGCTTTGCCAAAAGGGTGAAAAATCATTTATTATTACACCCGACGAGGCGACTGCCGTTAAGGTGCAGGAGTGCTTGAGCGAACTTCAAGACGGAGTTTTGCTTTACCCGACAAGAGAGATGACTTTTGTTGAGGTTGCAGGCGTGAGCAGGGATTTTGAGCATATTAGGCTTGGTGTTTTGTCACGCATACTTCAGGGCGATTATTCGGCTGTTGTTATGTCGGCAGCAGCTGCGTGCCAATATACTATGCCGCCTGAGGAACTTGAAAAAAGAACGTTTAAAATCAGCGTTAACGATGAGATTAATATAGCAGAGCTTGAAAAAAAGCTTGTTTTTGCAGGATATACCCGTTATGACCAGGTTGACGGAACAAGCCAATTTGCTGTGCGTGGCGGAATTATAGATATTTTTCCGACCTATCTTAACGAGCCTGTAAGAATTGAATTTTGGGGCGATACCGTTGATACTATTTCGAGTTTCGATATCGACACTCAAAGGCGAAGCGGCAAGGTCGATTTTATTGAAATTACTCCGGCCAACGAGGTACTTGTTGACGATAATTTTAAATTTGCCGATAAAATCGAGGCACTCTCAAAAGGATTAAAGGGCAAGGCGATTAAGGCAAGGGAAAAGCTTAATAATGATATTGATAAATTAAGGCAGGGGCTTCATCTCAATTGCCTTGATAAGTATTTGCCGCTTATTTATAATTCAAACGGTGTGTTTGATTATGATTTTGACAGGCTTTTTGTAGTTGAAAGCGCAAGAGTTAAGGAAAAAATGATTAAGCAGGAAAAGCTTAATCTTGAAGAACTTAAATGGTTTGTTGAGGACGGTACGCTTTGCAAAGGGCTTGATAAATTTAATCTTAATTTTGACGAGCTTAAATCTGTTTATGAAAAGCATAATGCAATATATATGGATTCTTTACCTCGTGGAAGCTTTGACACACCTGTCGCTCACCTTGCAAACTTCCGTGTTCAAAGTTTTAATGCGTGGAGCGGTACTCTTTCTCAGCTTAAGGAGGAGCTTTTTCCTCTTTTCAAGGGCGGATATACGGTTTGCATAATGGCAGGCACTGTCAGGGCAGGCAAAGCTCTTTGCAAGGATATTGAGGATATGGGCTTTATCAATACAGTTTTCTTTGAAAAAAGACCTGAAAAGCTGCAAAATAAGGCTATCAATATTCTTACGGGCACAATTCAGTCAGGTTTCCAAATAAGCGATATGAAGCTTGCGGTTATTACCCATTCAAAGACTAATCAAAGCACCAAAAAGGCAAAAAAAGCGTCATCAAAAAATGCTATTCATTCGCTTGACGAGCTTACCGTCGGCGATTATATTGTTCATAATATTCATGGTATCGGTGTGTTTGAGGGTATTCATGCACTTGAACTTAATAAGGTAAAAAAAGACTATATAAAAATCAGCTATGCAAAGGGCGATACACTTTACGTGCCTGTTACCCAACTTGATTTGGTATCAAAATATATAGGCCCTAAAAACGATACCAATGTTAAAATTAATCGCCTCGGCTCAGGCGAATGGAAAAAGACTAAGGCTAAGGTGCGCTCTTCTGTTAAGGATATGGCTAAGGAACTGATTGCGCTTTATGCTAAGCGAATGAGCACAAAAGGATTTGCTTTTTCTGAGGATTCCGATATGCAGCGTGATTTTGAAATGCGCTTTGAATATGACGAAACGGATGACCAGCTTAGGTGCAGCGAGGAAATTAAGCACGATATGGAAAAAACCGCACCTATGGACAGACTGCTTTGCGGTGACGTTGGTTTTGGCAAAACGGAGGTTGCACTTCGTGCAGTATTTAAATGTATAAGCGACTCAAAGCAATGCGCCATTCTTGTGCCTACAACGGTGCTTGCAATGCAGCATTTTCAAACTGCGCTCAAAAGGCTTGAGCCTTATCCCGTAAAGGTGGAGATGATATCTCGTTTTGTATCTCCCAAAAAGCAAAAAGAAATACTTCAAGGGCTTGCCGACGGCTCGGTTGATGTTGTGGTAGGTACTCATAAGCTTTTAGGCAAATCAATTAAATTTAAAGATTTAGGGCTCCTTATAGTTGATGAGGAGCAACGATTCGGCGTGGCGCAAAAGGAAAAAATAAAAGAAAAATTTCCTCGTGTTGATGTTCTTACCCTTTCAGCTACCCCTATTCCCCGTACGCTCAATATGGCAATGAGCGGCATCAGGGATATGAGCCTTATTGAGGAGGCACCGGGTGAGCGCCACCCTGTTCAAACCTATGTTATCGAATATGACGCTGAAATTTTGCAAGAGGCAATGGAACGTGAAATAAACCGTGGCGGTCAATGCTATTATCTTCACAATAATGTTGAAACTATTGAGCATAAAGCTATGATGATTAAAAAAGCAATTCCTCAGGCAAGGGTGGGTATTGCCCACGGTCAAATGAGTGAGGAGGAACTTTCAAGCGTTTGGCGTGATTTGCTTTCGGGTGATATTGATATTCTTGTGTGCACAACTATTATTGAAACGGGTGTTGACGTGCCTAACTGCAATACTCTTATTATTGAAAATGCAGACAGAATGGGTCTTGCCCAGCTTCACCAAATAAGGGGACGTGTAGGCAGGTCATCAAGGCGTGCATATGCCTATTTCACGTTTACAAGAGGCAAGGAATTGACCGATATTGCAACGAGGCGACTTGAAGCTATCAGGGAATATACTGAGTTTGGTTCGGGCTTTAAAATTGCTATGCGTGACCTTGAAATCAGGGGCGCAGGCTCGCTTTTGGGAAATAGACAGCACGGTCACATGGAAGCAGTTGGATACGATATGTATTTAAAACTTCTTGAAGAAGCCGTTGCTATGGAAAAAGGCGAAATCAGTGAAGAAGAGCCGGAGGAGAGAGAATGTCTTATTGACGTTCAAATCGATGCTCATTTGCCGGAGGAATATATTATTTCCACATCGCAAAGGCTTTCTATGTATAAGCGCATCGCCGCAATTAAAAATGAGGCTGACGCTCAAGATGTTTATGACGAGCTTACAGACCGATTCGGCGCACCGCCGTCATCTGTTTGGGGGCTTATAGAAATTGCCCTTTTGCGAAACAGTGCAAAGGCACTCGGCATAACGGATATTGTTCAGCGAAACGGCTCTGTTTTGTTTTATTCAAGCGAGCCGGATATCAAAACCGTTGCGATACTTAATGCGTTTATGAAAGGCAGAGTTACTCTTTCTGCGGCTAAAAGGCCGTATATCGCAGTTAAGCTTGACCCGACCGAGGCAACGCTTGAAACGATACGTGAAACGCTTAGAATAATGAGCGAAGCCAAAGAGCATTACAATAGCAATAAATAAAATAATAACCGCTGCAGTATTTCTTAATTGAAACGCTGCAACG
>OHCN01000957.1_pt1 | contig 10010 bp, 8 predicted proteins | sample 1566761 | NCBI WGS metagenome assembly OHCN01 (sample SAMEA3879568, study PRJEB24766) | human gut metagenome | biome: human-associated habitat; feature: feces | place: USA | collected 1985/1987 | reverse complement strand
TGCGCCTGAAAGAACTGGAAATCCAAGGCTTCAAATCCTTCCCCGATAAGACAAAGATCGAGATCGGCGAGGGCATTACCGGCGTTGTCGGGCCGAACGGCTCGGGCAAGTCGACGATCCTGAAAACCGTCATCGGTCAGCTGCCGGAGCTTTCCGGCACAGTGTATCTGGATGGCGAGACGATGCGCTCGCGCAGCCGCAACGACGTCGCGCGGCGCATGGCGATCTTGATGACCGCGCGCGTCGAACCGGAGCTCATGACCTGCCGCGATGTGGTCAGCTCAGGCCGCTATCCCTACACGGGGAGGCTCGGCGTCCTGCGGGACGAAGATAAGAAGATCGTCGAGCAGTCGCTTTCTCAGGCGGACGCGCTCGCGTTCGCCGACGCGCCGTTTTCCGCCGTCAGCGACGGCCAGCGGCAGCGCATTCTGCTCGCAAGGGCTCTGTGCCAGCAGCCGCAGCTTATCGTGCTCGACGAGCCGACGAGCTTTTTGGACATCCGCTACAAACTGGAACTGCTCTCCGTCCTCAAGCGCATGGTGCGCGAAAACGACCTCGCCGTGCTGCTCTCGCTCCACGAGCTCGATCTGGCGCGGCGCATTTCGGACACAGTCATCTGCGTCGCGGGCGACCGCATCGACCGCATCGGCACGCCGGAGGAGATCTTCACGAGCGACTACATCGCGCAGCTCTATCACTTGGAGCGCGGGAAGTACGACGAGTGCTTCAGCACATTGGAATTTGTACCGTAGCGCATACAAGTAAAAACGCTTTATAGAGATTGCAGAAGGAGGGGAGACCATGCAGAAGGCAGCGCCGAGATTGCTCATTGCCGGAACGAACAGCGGCTGCGGCAAGACGACGGTGACCTGCGCGATCTTGCAGGCGCTTGTCGACGGCGGCGTTTCTGTCGCCGCGGCGAAGTGCGGTCCCGATTACATTGACCCCATGTTCCACCGCGAGATCATCGGCGCGAAGAGCAGCAATTTGGACCCCTTCTTTTTTGACGACGACACGCTGCGCTTCCTCCTCGCGCAAAACGGCGCAGGGAAGGACGTGACGGTCATCGAGGGTGTGATGGGCTATTACGACGGCATCGGCCTTGATTCCTCGCGCGCGAGCACCTTTGAGGTCGCGCAGCGGACGGAAAGTCCCGTCGTGCTCGTGCTGAACGCGAAGGGCGCGGGACTGTCGGCGCTGGCCGTGCTCGACGGTTTTCTGCACTTTGCGCCGGAAAACCGCATCCGCGGCGTCATTCTGAACGGCTGCACGGCGATGAGCTATCCGACGCTCGCGCGGGCGATCGAAGAACGCTTCAGCGTGCGCGCCTGCGGCTTTCTGCCGCAAATGCCCGACTGCTCGCTCGAGAGCCGTCACCTTGGCCTCATCACCGCGGCAGAGGTGGACGATCTGAAAGAGAAGATGCAGCGTCTCGCCGCTAAGGCGCGGGAGACGATCGACCTGGACGCGCTGCTGCAAATCGCGAAGAGTGCGCCGCCGCTTACATTCACGCCGCCGGACATTCCGGTGGCGGGCGAGCATGTGCGCATCGGCGTCGCGCGCGACAGGGCATTTTGCTTTTACTATGAAGACAGCCTGGAACTCCTGCGCCGCTTAGGGGCGGAGCTTGTGCCGTTCAGTCCGCTGTCGGATGAACGCTTACCGGAAGACCTGCACGGCCTGTACCTCGGCGGCGGCTATCCCGAGCTCTACGCGGAGCGGTTGGAGGCAAACGCCGCCATACGCGCTTCTATCCGCGCGGCGGTGGAAAGGGGACTGCCCTGCGTCGCCGAGTGCGGCGGCTTTATGTACCTGACGCAGTCCATTGCGGGACATGCGATGGCGGGCGTTTTATCGGGCAGCTGCTTCGACGCAGGGAAGCTGACGCGCTTTGGCTACGCGACATTGACGGCGCAGCGGGATTCGATGCTGTTTGCCGCGGGCGAGCAGATCCCCGCGCACGAGTTCCACCGCTGGGATGCGGAAAATCCGGGCGAGGACTTCCTCGCGGAAAAGCCGAGCGGAAGAAGCTGGCGCTGCGCGTATGCGGGCGAAACGCTCTACGCGGGCTATCCGCATTTCCACTTTTACGCAAACCTGAGCGCCGCGGTGCGCTTTGTTGAAGCCTGCCGAAAGGAGAAACACCGCTATGAGTGAGCCGATGAAGCCGATGGAAATTGAACAGCGCAGCTTCGAGATCATCACGGAGCTGCTGGGGGACCGCGTGCTCGACCCCGAAAACGAGCTTGTCATCAAGCGTGTCATCCACACGACGGCAGATTTTGACTATGCCGACAATCTGACGTTTTCCGACCACGCGGTGCAGAAGGGCATCGCCGCGCTGAAGGGCGGCTGCGACATTGTCACCGACACGCAGATGGCGAAAGCTGGCATCAACAAGACGATCCTCGCGAGCCTCGGCGGCGAGGTGCACTGCTTCATGTCCGACCCCGACGTCGCGCAGGAGGCGAGATCGCGCGGCGTGACGCGGGCGTTCGTCTCGATGGAAAAGGCGGCGGCGCTTGAAAAGCCCTGCATCTTCGCCATCGGCAACGCACCGACGGCGCTGCTGTCGTTAGAGCAGCTGATGGAAGAGGGAAAAGCCGCCCCCGCGCTCATCATCGGTGTGCCGGTGGGCTTTGTGAATGTGGAGATAAGCAAGGAGCGCATCATCGAAAAGGCGCGCGCGCCGTACATCGTCGCGCGTGGACGCAAGGGCGGCAGCAACGTGGCCGCGGCCATCTGCAACGCCCTGCTCTATCAGATCAGGCGGTAAAAAGATGGAAGAATATCTCGTAAAGGACGGTAAGCGCCTGCGCCTCGGCTACACAACCGGCTCGTGCGCGGCGGCTGCGGCCAAGGCTGCGGCGTGGATGCTGCTGACGGGCAGGAGGAAGGAGTCCATCCGCCTGCAAACGCCCAAGGGCATCGAGCTGAACCTCAAAGTGCTGGACATTCAGATGCTCGCGGACGAGGTGCGCTGCGCCATCCGAAAGGACAGCGGTGACGACCCCGACGTGACGCGCGGCACGCTCATTTTTGCTGCGGTGAGAAAATCGGCCACACCCGGCGTGACCGTCGACGGCGGCGAGGGCGTCGGCCGCGTGACGAAGCCGGGACTTGACCAGCCCGTGGGAGCGGCGGCTATCAACTCCGTGCCGCGAAAAATGATCGAAGAGAACGTGCGCGAGGTCTGCATGCTCGTCGGATACGACGGCGGCATTGACGTGACGATCTCCGCGCCGGGGGGCGAGGCGCTCGCAAAAAAGACCTTCAACCCGCGCCTCGGCATTGAGGGCGGCATCTCCATTCTGGGCACGACCGGCATCGTCGAGCCGATGAGCGAGCAGGCATTGCTTGACACCATCCATGTGGAACTGCGGCAGCGGCGCGAGAACGGCGCGGACTACATCCTCCTTGCGCCCGGCAACTACGGCGCAGACTACATCCGCGATTTTATCGGGCTTGACCCGAAGACGGCGGTGCTGACGTCGAACTTCATCGGCGACAGCCTGGAATTCTGCAAGGAATTCGGTTTTCACGGCGCGCTGCTCATCGGGCACATTGGTAAGTTCGTCAAGCTCGCGGGCGGCATGTGGAACACGCACTCGAAATTTGGCGACTGCCGCATGGAGATCATCGCCTCGCACAGCGCGGCGCTGGGCCTGCGCGCAGAACGCACGGAGGAAATTCTGCACTGCGCCACCTGCGACGACGCGCTGCGCATCCTGGACGAAGAGGGGCTGAAGGATGCCTTCCTCGTGCGTCTGGGACAGCGCATCGGCACGATGCTCGGCTATAAGAGCGGCGAACTCCAGAGCGGCGCAATCTTATTTTCGAAAGAATACGGTTTCCTCTGCGAAACGGAAGGCGCGGAGGAACTGCTCGAACAGATCAGGGAGGGCTGAACGTGGTACATTTTGTTGGCGCCGGAAGCGGCGCGCCGGATCTCATCACGCTGCGGGGCGCAAGGCTCCTTGGCGAAGCAGATGTGGTGATCTACGCGGGTTCGCTGGTGAATCCCGAGCTGCTTACACTCACGAAACCGGGCTGCGAGGTTCACGACAGCGCGAAGCTGACGCTTGAAGAGGTCATCGCCCTCATCGAGCGGGCGGAGCGCGAGGGAAAGATCACCGTGCGATTGCACACGGGCGACCCGAGCATTTACGGCGCGGTGCGCGAGCAGTTCGACGCGCTCACAGAGCGCGGCATCGACTTTGATGTCTGCCCCGGCGTCAGCTCGTTCTGCGGCGCGGCGGCGGCGCTGCGGGCGGAATACACGCTGCCGAACGTGAGCCAGACGGTCATCATCACGCGCGCGGCGGGCCGCACGCCGGTACCCGAGCGTGAGTCCATCCGCAGCTTGGCCGCGCATCAGGCGACGATGGTGCTGTTCTTGAGCACCTCACTCACAGAAAAGCTGCAAGGCGAGCTCCTTGCGGGCGGCTATGGAGAGACAACGCCCGCGGCTGTCGTTTACAAGGCGACATGGCCGGAGGAGAAGATCTTCCGCTGCACGGTGGGCACGCTGCATAAGACGGTGACGGAAAACGGCATGAAAAAGACGGCGTTGATCGTGGTGGGCGGCTGCCTTGGCGGCGAATATCTGCGCTCGCTGCTCTACCACCCCGACTTTACGACGGAATACCGCAAGGGGAAGGCATGAAGATCGCAATTTTTGCCTACAGCCGCGGCGGCTGCGCGGCAGCGCGGCGCGTTCGCGCGGTGCTGGCGGAGGCGGAAACCGTCTGCTACGCGGTACCGCGATTGGAAGAAGCGGGCTTCCTGCCGCTTGCGAAGGACATCTACCGCGAGCGCTTTTCGTCGATGGATGCGCTCATCTTCATCGGCGCGTGCGGTATCGCCGTGCGTGAGATCGCGCCGTATCTTGTGAGCAAAAAGACCGATCCCGCGGTGCTCTGCATCGACGAAAAAATGCAGTTTGTCATTCCGCTGCTCTCCGGTCATATCGGCGGGGCGAACGATCTGGCGCGCCGCCTTGCCGCGGCGCTCGGCGCAGCAGCGGTCATCACGACGGCGACGGATGTGAACGGTAAATTTGCCGCCGATGCCTGGGCGGCGAAAAACGGCTGCGCCATCTCGAGCATGCCGCTTGCGAAAAAGGTCGCGGCGGAGATTTTAGAGCACGACGTGCCGCTTGTGAGCGATTTTCCGATCAAGGGTGCATTGCCCGGCGGAATTGTGGAAAAAACGCAGGGTGCGCTGGGAATTGTGATCGGATACTGCACGAAAGAACCGTTTGCCGAAACGCTGCGCCTCACGCCGAGAGTATTGCGTGTCGGCATCGGCTGCCGCATGGGAACTGCACAGAAAACCATTGAAGCCGCCGTTGCGGCGGTGCTTTCTGCGCATCAGCTGGATCCAAGCGCGGTCAAGGGCGTCTATTCCATTGACTTAAAGCAGCAGGAGGCGGGGCTGCTTGCCGCCTGCGCGAAGCACAACTGGCCGACGGTATTTTACACGGCAGAGGAATTGCGCAGCGTACCGGGCGAATTTACGGATTCCCCCTTCGTGCAGGAGATGACGGGCGTCGGCAACGTCTGCGAGCGCGCGGCGATGCGCGGCGCGGAGAAATTATTGGTGAAAAAGACTGCGGTGGACGGCGTGACCGTCGCTGTGGCGGCGGAGCATTGGGAGGTTTCCTTTGGGTAAAGTGATCGTGGTGGGCATCGGCCCCGGCAGCTATGAGGATATGACGATCCGCGCCGACCGCGCGCTGCAATCGTGCGACGCCATCGTCGGCTACGGAGTTTATGTTGACCTTGTGAAGGAGCGCTATCCGGACAAGGCGTTTTATGAAACGCCCATGACGCAGGAGGCAAAGCGCTGCGCGCTCGCGCTTGATCTGGCGCGCGCGGGCAAGACCGCGGCGATGGTCTGCTCGGGCGACAGCGGCATTTACGGCATGGCGGCGCTCGTGTACGAGCTGCGCGGCGAGAGCAGAGAACCGGAGATTGAGGTCGTCCCCGGCCTGACGGCGGCATGCAGCGCCGCGGCGCTTTTGGGCGCGCCGCTGACGCACGACTTTGCCGTCATCAGCCTGAGCGACCGCCTGACGCCGTGGGAGACCATCGAAAAGCGCCTGACGCACGCGGCAAAGGCCGACCTGACCATCGCCCTTTACAATCCCGCGAGCCGTTCGCGGCCCGCACATTTGAAGCGTGCGTGTGATATCCTGCTGCGCGACCTGCCGGACAGCCGCCTCTGCGGCATCGCGCGCAACATCGGCCGCGCGGGGGAAAGCTGGCGCACCCTGACGCTCGGGGAGCTCAGAGAGGCAGAGGTCGATATGTTCTGCACGGTGATCGTCGGCAACGTATCAACGAAGGAAATTGCGGGGCGGCTCATCACGCCGCGAGGGTACAAAAATGTGTAAGATCTGCATTTTCGCAGGCACGACGGAGGCGCGCCGACTCGTGGAGCTTTTGAGCACCCAGCCGGTCTCCGTCACGGCCTGCGTAGCAACGGAATACGGTGAAACGCTCCTGCCCGAAGGGGGCAACGTGACGGTGCGCTCGGGGCGTATCCCGGTGGATGGGATCATTCAAATGCTCTCCGACACGAAATTTGATTTGGTGATCGACGCGACGCATCCCTACGCGGCGTCCATCACCGAGAGCGCTGCGCGCGCCTGCGCGGAGACAGGGACAGAATATCTGCGCCTTCTGCGCGAGGAGTCTGACAAGGTATCTGACTTTACTTGCGTGTTGAATGCGGAAGCAGCAGCGCTGTTCCTGTCGAAGATGGACGGAAATATCCTGCTGACGACCGGCAGCAAGGATCTGAAAACGTATAGCAAGGTAAAAGACTTTACAGATAGAGCCTATGCGCGCGTGCTGCCGCTGGACGCGTCGCTCGCGCTCTGTCGCGAGGCGGGCGTGCAGCCGTCGCACATTTTAGCGATGCAGGGGCCGTTTTCCGAGGAGATGGACACGGCCATGCTGCGCGCCGTGTCGGCTAAGTGGCTCGTGACGAAGGACGGCGGCGAGGCGGGCGGCTTTGCCGCCAAGGTCGCCGCGGCGCGAAAGGCCGGGGCAAATGTGCTCGTGATCGGACGGCCAAAGCAGCGGGAGGGGAAGTCCTTTTCGCAGGTGTTGGACAGCTTGGAGTGCCGCTTTGGTTTCCGATTCGCGCAGAGTGTGAAGATCGTCGGTATCGGGCCGGGCAGCAGGGATGCGATGACGCAGGAGGCGCGCCGCGCGATCGAAGAGGCGGACTGCCACTGGATGCCGCCGCGCGCGGCGGGCAGAAGACTTATGCTGCCATCGCACCACAGGAGATCGCGGATTTCATTCACGCGCACTGTGAATACCGGCAAAGCGCGGTCGTGATGTCGGGCGACACGGGCTTTTTCAGCGGCACGAGGAAGCTGCTGCCGCTGCTTTCTGACTGCGAGGTCAGCGTGCTGCCGGGCCTGAGCTCGCTTTCCTACCTCTGTGCAAAGCTGCAAACGTCCTATGAGGACGTTCATGTCGTCAGCCTGCATGGCCGCGCGCACGACATCACGGCAGACGTGCGCGCGCACGCGCGCGTTTTCGCGCTCGTCGGCGGCGAGAATGGCGTGAACGGCCTGTGCCGAACGCTGGCAGAAAACGGCCTCGGCACCGTGACGGTGAGCGTCGGCGAACGTTTAAGCTACGAGGACGAGACCGTCACCACCGGTACGGCGGAGGAGCTGAAAGACAAGGCCTTTGCGCCCTTGAGCGCCGTGCTGATCGAAAACAACCATCCCGATGCCATCGTGACGCACGGACTGCCGGACGAGGCGTTTTTGCGAGGCGCGGGCGAGGGTGGCGTTGTGCCGATGACCAAGAGCGAGGTGCGCGCCGTCGCGCTCTCGAAGCTCCGCCTGACCGAGCGCGCCGTCTGCTATGATATCGGCGCGGGAACGGGTTCGGTCGCCATCGAGATGGCGCTTCAGGCGAAGCGCGGTCATGTCTACGCCGTTGAGCGCAGAGACGACGCGGTCGAGCTGTTGAAAAAGAATCAAGCGGCGTTCCATGTGGAGAACCTGACGGTCGTTTCCGGCACTGCGCCGGAGGCGTGCCGCGATCTGCCTGCACCGACGCACGTCTTTATTGGCGGCAGCGCGGGCAACCTGCGTGATATTCTGTCGATGCTGCTTGCCAAAAATCCGCACGTCCGCATCGTGGCGACGGCCGTCTCGCTTGAGAGCATCGCCGAGCTGACGGCGTGCATGAAGGATTTTGCCTTTACCGAGGCGGAGGCCGTCTCCGTCCAGATCGCCCGCGGCAAAAAGGCGGGGCCGTATCACCTGATGACGGGGCAGAACCCCGTGTATATCTTCACGATGCAGTCGGAGGAGAAGCTATGATTGGGCCAATTTTGCCGCTTCTCATCGGCTTTGGCATCGACTGCGTTCTGGGCGATCCGCACAGCCTGCCGCATCCGGTCGTGCTGATCGGGAAGACGATCAGCGCGCTGGAGTGCGTTCTGCGGAGGATTTTCCCCAAAACGCCGCGCGGCGAGCGCGCGGCGGGCGCGGTGCTGTGGGGGATCGTCGCATTTCTCGCGGCGGCGGTGCCCGCGCTGCTTCTGTGTTTGTGCGGCAGGGTGAGTCCGTGGCTGCGCCTCGCGGTCGAGAGCGTCATGTGCTGGCAGATCTTGGCGGCAAAGTCGCTGCGGGATGAGAGCATGAAGGTGTATCACGAACTCGAGCACGGCAGCATCGAATCCGCGCGCCGCGCCGTTTCAATGATCGTGGGACGCGACACGGCGGCGCTCGACGATGCTGGCGTGACGCGCGCCGCGGTCGAGACCGTGGCGGAGAACACGTCAGACGGCGTGGTCGCGCCGCTTTTGTACCTTGCCATCGGCGGCACGCCGCTGGGCTTTTTCTACAAGGCTGTGAATACGATGGACTCGATGCTCGGCTACGTCGAGCCGCCGTATAAGGACATCGGCCTTATGCCTGCGAAGGCGGATGATATTGCGAACTATCTGCCTGCGCGCATCTCTGCATTGCTGATGCTCGCGGCGGGCGGACTTCTGCGCATGGACGTGAAAAACGGCTGGAAGATATTCCGCCGCGACCGCTACAAGCACGCGAGCCCGAACTCCGCGCAGACGGAGTCGGTCTGCGCGGGCCTTTTGGATGTGCGCCTTGCGGGCGATGCGTGGTACCACGGCGTGCTGCACAAAAAGGAGTACATCGGCGACGCATTGCGGCAGATCGAGCATGAGGATATCCCGCGCGCCTGTCGGCTGATGTACGGCACGACGCTTCTGGCGCTGCTGCTTGGCTGCGCGGTCCGGCTGCTGATTTTTTCTACTTTCATTTCTTTTTCATTCGGGATGTCTGGTCATAAGCAGCGCATCCTCCACAGGATCACTGTAATATGCCTTACGTATTCCATCTCCGGTAAATCCCATACGTTCATAGAGACGAATTGCAGTCTCATTTCCCACACGTACTTCCAGATGAATTGTCGTAACCTCCCTCTCTGCTGCAAGGCGGATCAGGCTCTGCATCAGAAAAGCGCCAATTCCTTCTTTTTGTCTGTCCCTGCGCACAGCCACATTGGTAATATCTCCCTCATCCAGAACCATAAGAAGACCGCAGTAACCCAGAATCTTTTCTTTCTCTTCCACCACCAGAAACATGGCATCATCCCTGGTCAGAAAAGTAAAAAAACCTTCTTTTGTCCATGGCACATGAAAAAGATCCTGCTCAATCTCCATTACCTGATCCAGGTCATCCACAAGCATTTCCCGCAGGATCATATTTTTGTACCTGCCGGTTTCTGCTCTTTTTCTCTCTCTGCACGCTCACGCTCTGCCTGGGAAACGCGGAGATATTCCGGGATATGTTCCATAGCAGTCTCTGTGCGTCCTTCTTTATAATAAATACTGCCAAGAGCTGCCACTGCCGCTGCTCTCTGTTTATTTACATGAGCCGGTGCAAAAGAATACGGAACCTGCAGTTTCTCTGCGATCAGTTCACGAAATACAGGTACACCGTCTCCCAA
>OHCN01000954.1_pt1 | contig 10065 bp, 8 predicted proteins | sample 1566761 | NCBI WGS metagenome assembly OHCN01 (sample SAMEA3879568, study PRJEB24766) | human gut metagenome | biome: human-associated habitat; feature: feces | place: USA | collected 1985/1987 | reverse complement strand
CTTCCAGCCACTGTTTACGGACAGTTTTCTTCTTGCAGCCTTTATGCTTTTTGGCAGTAGCGCATTTATAATAGCGTTAGACTTCGCCCGTCCGGCTCGTGCCGCTTTCGCCAAACATCAACGCTCCACAGTAGCCGCAGAACAGCTTGGTGGTGAGCAGGTAGTTATCCTCTGCCTTTCTACGGGCAGGGGCTTTCTTGTTTTTGGCGATTTTCTCCTGCACATCCTCAAACAATTCCAGCGGAATGATGGGCGGGATAGCATCCGGTACGACCACATCCCGGAATTTCAGTTCTCCGATGTACCGCCGGTTCTTGAGCATATGTTCAACGCTGTTATAAGTAAATGCACCGCCCACCGGGTTCTTGATGCCGTTTTCGTTCAGCCAGTCCCGGATCTCCTTCATGGTGGAGCCTTCATTGTACTTCTTGAACGATTCCAGCACAAAAGGCGAGGTGAGAGGGTCAATATGGAACTTCCGTTCCGAATCCAGCGTGTAACCAAAGGTTCCACGACCACCGTTGCAGCGTCCTTTCAGGATGTTCTCGGTCTGTCCACGCACGACCTTCTCGGCAAGGTCAGCGGAATAATACTCGGCATAACCTTCCAGCACCGATTCCAGAATGATGCCCTCCGGCCCCTCGGAGATGATCTCGGTGGCAGACATGAGCTTGACACCATTCTTCTTCAGCTGGGTCTTGTACCGGGCACTGTCGTAGCGGTTCCGGGCAAAACGGTCAAGCTTCCAGACCAGCACAATGTCAAACAGCTTTTTGTCGCTGTCTTTTATCATCTGCTGAAACTCCGGGCGGTTGTCCGTTTTGGCAGAGATGGCACGGTCAATGTAGTGCTTGACGATGGTGATGCCATTCTTTTCCGCATAGGCAGTGCATTCACGAATCTGGCCTTCAATGGATTCTTCGCGCTGGTTATCCGATGAATAGCGGGCATAGATCACGGCGGTCATGGCAAGCACCTCTCTTTTATGCATCAATGGACGGTAGAGTGTTCATTTCAAAGCAATGTTTCGTATAATGTATATACCATGCTTTTCATCCTATTGCAATAGGTTTATAGAATGTCATTTTTCCTGAATGTCATTTTTATGATGGACTCCTGTACAAATTTCGGCTGAACGGTATTCAAAAAGGATGTTCTATCCCATGACAGAGCATCCTTTTGAAACAGCTTTCTCTTATTATAGCTTTAAATCGTCCAATTCTGACTTGCTGATTGCAAATCAACCATGTGCGCATACAATCCGTTCCGAGCATAAAGCTCATCCGGTCTGCCTTGCTCCGCTACGATGCCATCCTTCAGCACAACAACCTTGTCTGCACCTGCCACGGTACGCATCCGGTGAGCGATGATGAGAACGGTCTTGTTTTTGATGAGGCGGGACAGAGCCTCCTGAATCGCCGTTTCGTTCTCAACATCCAGACTTGCGGTGGCCTCGTCCAGCAGAATGATGGGCGCATCCTTCAGAAAAGCACGGGCGATGGAAATGCGCTGACGCTCACCGCCGGAAAGAGCGCAGCCATTCTCGCCGATATTGGTGTTCCACTTGTCCGGCAGCTTCTCGGCAAATTCCTCGCAGTTTGCCAGCTTTGCCGCCGTAAGGACCTCCTCGTCGGTGGCACCTTTGCGCCCCAGACGGATGTTTTCGAGGATTGTGTTGTCAAACAGGGTCACATCCTGAAAGACGATGGAATACAGGCTCATGAGTTTTTCCGGGTCGATTCGGGAGACATCCATGCCGCCCACGGTGATACTGCCCTTCTGGTAATCCCAGAACCGTGCTGCCAGCCGGGAAACAGTGGTCTTGCCGCTGCCGGAGGGGCCCACCAGCGCCGTAACCTCCCCCTGCTTTGCGGTAAAGGAGACATCCCGCAGCACCGCTTCACCGGAGTCATAGGCAAAGCCCACATGGTCGAACACGATATCGCAGCCCTGATTGGTCAGCTGCTCGCTGCCGGTCTGCAGGGGAGCGTCCAGAATCTCATTCATCCGCCCCACATTGGTGCGCATGGCAATGACCGCCGCCAGGTTCTGCAATGAGCCCTGCATAGGGTCGTACATCCTGGATGCCGCCATCAGGAACAGAAACAGGGTCAGTACATCGATGCTGCCCTGCACCAGCAGCACCGAACCGGTGAGCGCCACCGATGCGATGCCCAGCTTGAGCACCATGCCCGCAGAGGACACAAACAGCGCTGTTTCCAGCTCTGCTGTGATGGACTGCTTTTCCACGGCTCGAATTTTGTCGGAAAGGCCGGACAGATAACGCTGCTCTGCATTGCCGGCTTTCAGGTCCCGGAGGGTCTCGATGTACTCCTGAATGCCGTCCGCACAGGCCATTTTCGCAGCCATGGTCCTGGCCTGCACCTTATCCTGTACCCGATAGCTGCCCACCACGATGGCAGCGGATACCGGAATGACCCACAGAGCCGCCAGTGCCATCCGCCACTCAAAGGCGAACAGGCTCAGGGCAATGAGCACCGTGGAAATGAGGGAGCCGAACAGACCGGGGATGAAGTGGGAGCAGTCCTTTTCCAGTACCTCGCAGTCCGCCATGATGGTGCTTGTCAGGTCGGCAAGGTCTCGCTTGCCGAAAAAGGACAGAGGCAGCTTCCGCAGCCGCTCTGCAAGGGTCAGGCGGCGGGTGCCGCTCTCTTTATAGGTCGTAAAATAGGTGCCGTTGTACTGGAACCATGTGGTCAGCAGGATCAGCGCAAAGCAGGCCGCACAACCCAGCAGATAAAAGGCGGTTCTCCCGCTCGTGGAGCCTGCCAGCAGGTCTTTTACCAGAAGATACAGCAGCCCGGTGGGCAGCATGAACGCCATGTTCTGGAACGCACAGGCCAGAACGCCCTTTACAAGCCCCTTTGCGCCCTCCGGGGAGCTGGCTGTGGCGTGTTGAATTTTTTCGATCATTCCTTACCCCTCCTTTGCGACCTTCCACTGCACCGATGCCTGATAATCCTGCCACATCCGGGCAAACAGGCCGTTCTGCGCGCACAGTTCGTCCTTTGTGCCGGATTCCACAATCTGCCCATCCTGCACCACATAGATGCAGTCGGCGTTGGCTACGGTGGACAGACGGTGTGCGATCATCAGCACGGTTTTGCCCTTGGCAAGCCGGGCAAAGGCTGCCTGTACCTTAGCTTCATTGTCCGGGTCGGCAAAAGCGGTGGCCTCGTCCAGAATCAGGATAGGCGCATTTTTCAGCATGGCGCGTGCAATGGCAATGCGCTGCTGCTCGCCGCCGGACAGATACACGCCCTTGGTGCCGATAACGGTATAAATGCCCGCCGGGAACTTTTCTATAATATCCATGCACTGCGCCGCTTTCAACGCTGCCAGCACCTCGGCTTCGGTGGCCTGCGGTCTGCCAAGACGGACATTATCCAGAATGCTGCCCTTGAGCAGGCGGCTGTTCTGGAACACAAAGGAGATGGTATCCATCAGCTCTTCCTTGGGGATATCCCGCACATCCGCTCCGCCCACCCGGACGCTGCCGCTCTGCACATCAAAGAACCGGCAGACAAGGTTTTCCAGCGTGGATTTTCCGCCGCCGGAGGGACCTACAAAAGCCACAGTCCGTCCCGGCTGGATCTCCAGCGTAACGCCCTTGATGACCTCGTTTTTTTCGTCATAGCTGAAATGCACGTTCTGTAGCGCGACAGAAGCATCCTGCGGATGCTGCGGAACAGCCTGAACCTGCATGGGCGCTGCCTCCAGCACCGAGTCGATGCGTGCCAGCGCATCCGCTACCACCATCTTGCTCTCGCTCATGTACATCATGCGGGTCAAAGTCAGGGAGATCACCGGCGTAATGATGATATAGAACAGCAGGTTCAGCAGAAATTCCGGGGTCACGCCGTGTGTCGTGAACAGCAGCCCGCCTGCGATCAAAAAGGCGAACACGCCGTTGACGGCGGCTGTGTAGAACATCATGGGCAAGCGCAGGTCTTTGGTGTAGGAGATGACCCACTTTTCGTACTCATCAATAGTGGCCTTGAACTTTTTGAAGGAAAACACACTCTGCCCGAAGGTCTTGACCACAGGAATGCCCCGGACATATTCCACTGCCTCGTTGGACATGGCCTCCAGTGCGTTGCCGTATTGCCGCATTTTTTCGGCCATTCGCTTGCCGGTCATGGTCGCCATAATGAGGAAAGCCAGCACCACCGGCGCAAGGCTCAGCAGCCCCAACCTCCAGTCGAACGCCAACAGCAGCACCAGCAGCCCCACCGGGGTGGCGATGGCGTTGTACTGGTCGGGAAGCTGGTGGGCAAGATAGGTCTCGGCGGCTCCGGTGCTCTCATGGATGATCTTGCGCAGCTTACCGCTGCCGAAGGTCTCGGCAAAGCCCAGCGGCAGCACCGCCAGATGCTCTGACACCGCCAGCCGCAGATTGGTCGCCACCCGGAACGCCGACAGATGGGAGCACATCAGCGCCGCAATATAGATAAGGTAAGACAGCACCGCGAATAACACTGCCATCCAGCCGTAATGCGGGATGTTCACCGCCTGCGCATAGTCCGGCGCGGCGTTCAGCACATCCCGCAGGATCTTCCAGATGTACACAAAAGGCACCAGCGCCACCAGCGCACTGGCCGCAGACAGCACCCACGAAGCGTAGGTGAAATATCGATAGTTCCCGGCGTAATCCATCAGCCGGGAAAGATCAGACTGTTTTTTCAATTAAATCACATCCTTACCGTAATGCTGCTATGCGCACCCGTTTGGTATGACCGGGTGCGCATGTGCTTTATTCTGCCTCAGACAAATTTTCCGTAGCAAAAAGCTCAATGACATTTTCCATGGTTGCCTGATCGTAATCCTCCGCAATCGCGGCGGCATTCCAATAGGCATAATTGCCCTCGAACCAGCTTTGAAGATCATTCAGATCCTCTGCATAGCGGAACTCCAGATGATAGGTGGTTTCCATGGTATCGGGTGAGAAGGCAAAACAGGTAAACTCACCGGAGTTTTCATCCTCGCTCTGATAGAAGATGAAGCCGTTTTCGTTTTTCTCATCCAGCAGCTTATAGGTGTGGGAGAAAACCTCCTGTCCCTGTGCGTCCAGGCCGGTGATCGTGTGACCGTCCATCACAAACTTGTCCACGCCACCCAGGAAATAGCAGTTAAACGACATGCTGTCCGGGTCTGCCGCGTATTTTTCTGTGGCTTCCGGGCCGTAAGGCTCCGCCATGCACATCCCCAGCAGCATATCCGTGGCGGTCTCGGCATTCTCCGCGCCTACCAGCGGTGTAGTTGCATCGATCCAGATCGTCCGGTACTCGGCTTTTGACAGTTCCGGGAACAGCTCCACATACGTGCCGCCGATGGTGGTCAGATAATCGTCGGCCGCAATGCTCTGATCGGCTGCCGGCGGTGTCGTTGTGTCTTCTTTTGTCTGGCCGCAGCCGGCAACCGACAGCAGGCAGATTACGCAAAGCACAAAAGCAGCAAATTTCTTTTTCATACAGTACCTCCTGAAGTTCTTTGGTTAGCGTCCTCTAACCACCGGATATTCTAACATGCTTTGTGCTTTCAAACTACTCCGTTTTGTTTCCTATACTCCGTTTTGCCGTTTGTTTTTTGTCGGCACGATAGCGGGACGGCGTCTTCCCGTACCGCTTTTTAAAGCTCTCAGAAAATTTGCTGGCGTTGTCATATCCGGCACGTTGCGCAATCTCAGTGATAGGCTTCCTGCTGCGAACCAGCTCCACTGCCGCCTGCTCCAAACGATATTCTTTGATATATCGGTAAACCGGCACGCCATAGACCTGCTTGAACAGCTTTTGCAAATGGGACACCGACATCTCATGCTCTGCTGCCAGTTGGGCAAGAGATACATACCCCTCCCGGTTGGTCAGCAAATGATCCCGCAGATGGTGTGCCAACTCGGTCTGTTCAGAGGGAAAATAGACATCCGCTCCGGATTCCTGCGGAATACGATCCAGGAGCATGAGCAATTCCAGCGCCTTTAGCTGTAAATAGGTGCGCTCCGCGTAGAATGCACTTTCATAAAGTTCCCGGAAAACATGCTCGCAGCGAGACCCTGCGGAACCTACCATATACCATTTGCTTTCAAGAAGGGTTTGTTTCAGTGCCGAAAAGTCCACATGAAACGCTGGGGCATGCTGCGCGATCCAACCGCTGGCCGCTTCCGAGTTTACTTCCAAGCAGATTCCCTCGTAGTAGCCCAGCGGGAAGCGGGATTCCGAAATGCTGCCGTGAACGCCGTCGTAGCAGCTAATAGCCATGTCCCCCGGCTTCAGCAGGACGCGGTCACGCATGGAAAAGCTGGTTTCAAAGCGGCCGTTGATGCAGAAATTGACCTCCAGCACACCGACCTGTGTGCGCATCTCTGTATATGTTTCCATTTCCAGCCGCAGCAGCAGGATACCCACGCCGTCAAACAGCCGATAATAGTGAATTTCGCCGCTTCCGTCCGCCTTTTCGAAGCCGTCTGCTTGTGCAGGAAAGGCGGAGCCCATACCCGTTTCGTCATGAAAAATGATGTCGATCATACTGCTTTTCCAAATCCAATCTTCACAATCTGCATGTTCATCATTCCGTCACCGACCCTTGCAAGAAAGCGGAAAAATCCGCTGACGGACGGGTCTATCAGATCGTGGTAGCCCAGCATATAGCCCCGGCTGGCGATATGCAAGCGACTGTCCCATGCACCAATCTCGCGCTTGGCGTCCGAAACGGCGAAGTACGCGCCGACATCCTTGATTTCCGCATCCTTCAGCCATGTTTTCAGCATCAGCTTTACTGCCTTCTCGTTGGCGGCATCGAACGCCAGCACGGCGCCCGGAAAGGCGTCTTCCATAGCCCGTACCAGTGTTTTTACCTGCTCCTTTAGGAAATAGTAGAACACTCCCGCCGCAAAGAAGACCGCGCCGCCGGAGGCATCGATTCTCTCAAACCACGATGTATCGTTGAGGTCGCAGGGGATATTTTCCTCCCGCTCCCTGGCTGGGAGCAGCTCGTTGCGCACAGCGATGACGTCCGGAAAGTCCAGATTGTAGAGCTTGCACTTACCATTATCGCAAGCCCGACCTGTGCTGTCCAACCCGCAGCCGAGATTCACCACCGCCGCATTGGGGTGGCATTTCAGATACTCCCGCACCTCAATGGCTAAGTCGTTCTGCCGCATGGCAACCTCCAGAAAGCCGAAGCGCTGCATAAGGCTCTTTGATTTCTTTTCCAGTGCCGAAAAGTCGTAGTCCACTGCACCCACCAGCCGAAGCGCCGCTTCATCCCGGTATAAGTTCGGATATAGCTCCGAGCACATTTTCCGTGCGTAGAGAGGGATGATCAGGGTTTCCTGTACGGTGTTTTTCTCGATTTTATAGTTCATGGTTTCTCTCCTCCCTGCAAGTAAGCCCCGCATTCCGCCTCCAGCGACTGCCATAGGTCTTTGCCATTTCCTCCGCCACCGGCAGTGCGCCGCAATAGCATACGCCGCCATGGGGCATCACCATCAGCTCCGGGTGCTCTTGTCCGAATTCAAAATATTTCAATGCTCCGCCACCTCACACTCGTTTCTTTTGATACCCGCAGTCACAGTAAGGACCGCCGGAGACCAGCGTGTACTGCCGCACAAAGTTCGTCACGCCGTCGGCTTCGCTCATGGCGTAGTCCAAATGGCACATGGCGGGTGTCAGGTCATAAAGCCCCAGCTCCTGCATCAGCGTGCAGATGCCGCATTTCATGAAGCGCCCCTCATAACCGCTGCCGTCGGGATACTCGTAAAAGTCCATGTTCCACGAGTAGGGGTTACGGTCAGCCGCCTTCCGGGCGGCGGTGGCTTTCATTCCGGCAATATCCTTGGGCGTGAACTTCGACTTGCCGCTTTGGCGGCAGAACCACTTCATCAGCGGCGTCATCTGAGCGTTCTCATAGTAGTCGGTCAGGCTTTCCACATCGGGACGGTGCGGCATGGAGAGGACAAACGCCCCCAGCATGGCGCAGCCAATGATGTTCATGCTGAACCGATCACCTTTTTCAAATTTGGGCAGCTTTGCGATGATCTCCCGGTACTTCGGCTTGGCCTTTTCCGTGATCTTCCGCGCGGTGTCCGGGTCATAGCCCAGTACCGCCGTCAGTTGCTTTTCAAATGACTTTGCAAACACTGCCCACATGGCCATGGGCATTCCCGTCCAACGCATCTCACTTTGCTCCTTTCTGTTCCGCCAACACCCGGCACATCCGTTTCTCGATGTCTTTCCGGGTCTGGCAACATTCCTTGGGATATTTCTTTGCTGCCTGAAACGCGAACTTCACAAACAGACCGGAGCCAACCGGCAGCATGGTTTTCAGCATCCCTTCCGGAAAGACGAAGTGGGTGCCGTGGGCGTAGACCGCCGTCTCAACTTCGCATGCATGGGGCTTTTCCGCAAAGCGCTTTTCCATCCGGCGGATGTATTTAGCTGTGTCCCACAGCACATCGTCCTCCGCACCGATCAGCAGCAGCTTTCCCCGGATGTTTTCGATGGGAATAAACTCCTCCGGCCGGATGGGGTGCGCCGCCTCGGAATCGTCAAACAACTTGCGGGAGTTGACCATGTCACCGGTGCGTTTGCTCTCGGCGGCGATACAGTGCCAGTAGTCAGGGTGCTGATAGCAAAAGGGCATATAGGGCAGCGGCTTGCCCCGGTATGAGAACAGCGACTCGCCCTCGACCGGCCACTCCTTGCAGCCGTCCCTTTTACCCTGCATAAAGCCCTGCCACACAAAATCGCTGGGCGTCATGGCAATGGTCAGGGTGATATCCGGGAACATGGCCGCTGCCGTCAGCGCCAGCGTTCCGGTGGTGGATGCACCGGCAATGCCGATTTTTTGATTGCCGTTGGCTTTCAGCCACGAAATTGCCGCCTCTATGCGCTCCAGCGGATAATTGTGATGGCCGTAATCCTTTTTCGCAGGCGACATTGTGAGCACGTTTACGCCCCGCCCGCAGAGCCATTTCGCCGCCGAGCGGGCAAGCCGATCCTCCGGGTCATCCCCGATCATCGCAATCACCGCGCAGTCCGACCCGCCGGCGCACGCCCAGTACGCGCCGTAAAAGCCGGCGGTCTCCACATCAAAGTGCAGGTGTTTCATTGCTTTCCCTCCATAATGTCCTTCACCAACTGCGCCCAGCGCTCTGGATAACAGGCCAGCAGCTCCTCGTGCTGCAAGTCCTGCTCGTGGATTACCGGGCGGGCAAAATGCTGTTCATAGCGCGCACGGTATTTTTCACCCATTTTGAGGGCGTAGAAAATATGAATCTCTGTTCCCGGAACGTCGATCTTGTCTGGCAGCGGGGTGACGAGATCGGAATAGAACTGATTCTTGCAGCTCTGCATGGTCACATAGAGCCGTGCGCCGCCGAGCATTTCCATGAACGCCTGCACATAGCCGCCCATTTCCGACTTTCGCTTCTCAAGGCGTTTTTGGAGGAGGCGGCTCTTAATCTTCCCGTCCCGGATCACCGGATAGAGCAGCGGCAGCAGCAAATTCGTTTGCAGCTTTGCTGCAAGCGGGGATGTCTGATCAAGATCGGAGCTGCCCAATATCCCGTAGTCCATATGGATATTTCTGCGCGCCGCCAGCAGCCCTACAAACGAGCCGCCCAGCGAGCAGCCGTAGGCCGCCCGGATATGTCTGCCGCAATGCTCACTGATGTATGCTTCAATTTTTGCAGTTTCCTCAAGCATGGTCGGAAATTCCGCGTGTTCCGTCTCATCAAAGCCATCGTAGCTGACGCAGAGAACGCGATAGCTGTCCGACAGCAGCGGAATGACCCGTCCAAAATTGCCCTTCCAGTGGCAGCAGGTGCCGGGAAGCAGCAGGATAACCGGCGCGTTTTCCGCGCCGAAGGAATGAACTTTCATCTTCCTACCCCTTTCAGAAATCAGGCTTGCGTTCCATGGTTTTCCTCCGTGTTTCAGTCATCACACGACCGTTTCCAGCCTCATTTCTTCAAAATGTCCACGATTTTTGCAAAGTCCTCCTTTGCCTCCTTGAAGATCGGCAGCATACAGTAGCAATGCACCATCT
>OHCN01000952.1_pt1 | contig 10085 bp, 1 predicted proteins | sample 1566761 | NCBI WGS metagenome assembly OHCN01 (sample SAMEA3879568, study PRJEB24766) | human gut metagenome | biome: human-associated habitat; feature: feces | place: USA | collected 1985/1987 | reverse complement strand
GTCTGTGACCGCGCGTTCGACCCGACGCTCGACGGCGTCATCAACACTGCCGCTGTCCGCGATGAGGGCACGACGAAGCACTACATCCCCATTGAGTACCCGGCCGTCGCCGACCGCCACGTTGTCGCCGCTCTGGCCGACTCCGCCAAGCAGCTCGGCTACAACTTCATCGAGGGCATCACCCAGTCCAAGGACTCCTTCTACGGCCAGCACGAGCCGGAGAATATGCCCGCCGAGCCGTGGCTGAAGGCCCGTTGGGAAGCATGGCGCCGCGGCAATGTCATCAGCTCCGAGATGGAGTCTGCTGCGATCTTTGTCATCTCTTCCATCCGCGGCTGCCGCGCCTCCTCCGTCATGGCCTATACCGAGATGCCGAAGAGCGTCGAGGTCGCCGTCGGTGCGCTGCGCATCCTCATCGAGCAGGATAAGGCTGCCGAGAAGTAATTCTGCAATGCAGCGACTCCCCGTGCCGAAAACGGTGCGGGGAGCTTTGCATTTTTGGACAAAATACGATTGACATTCTGAATCCGGGACGATATAATCAAGGATGGTCCGGCTGGTGCCGGACCATAAAATTGAATCACACGACTCGCAGAGACCGCGTGGCCGCAACGGCGGAGGATCCGTCAGGCGCGTTGGTAAACAAGGGAATGGGGATAGTACCCCGAGAAGGCAGCTGCTTTCTGGATGACCGTCGCTGTGAGCGCTGAGGCTGCTGTCCGTCGGCGAAAGCCGGTCATTGGGAAACTGAGAAGGCAGGGCGGCAGACGTGGCGGATGCTCCGCCGGAGGCGCAACTCAGAAGACCTACTGGGAGATTTCCATAGCCCGAATCGGTTGAGGGGATAGGTATGCTATCCCTTCAGCCGTTTTTTTGTTTTCCGAAGGGAAAACAAAGCGCCCCCTGCAGCTCAGCTGTGGCGGGGCTGAACCCTGCTTCTGCCGCTCCGGCGGCTGCCGATACATATTATCAGTAAAAGGAGAGATCGCTTATGCAAACGAAACCCGCAGCGTGCGGAAAGCGCCTGCTGGCGCTCGTGCTGGCCATTGTGATGGTCTGCTCGCTGCTGCCCGTCAGTGCGTTCGCAGCAGAGCCCGACTATGAGCTGCGCGTCCTCACGTTCGAGGATGCCGACTATAAGGGCGGAACGAACTTCGCAGGCGGAAACAACTGGACGAGTCTCATTGACAGCCCGCAGTACGGCGGCAAGCTGCTCTACGGAGAGAGCGGCGCCGGTGTCGATTCCGTCGACGCTGCCTACAAGTGGACGGATAAGAACAATACCTGGCTCAGCAACACCCTGTCCGAGGGCTATGGCTCCTGGTGCTACTGGAGCGGCGGTCATGCCGTTTCCAACTATGTTTCCGGTGAGATCAGCAAGTACGGCGGCTTCGAGAGTCAGCTTACCGTTTATAAAAAGGACGTTTCCGGTCTGGAGCGGACCGGCGGCGGCCACAACGGCTCGAATAACTTCGCCGTGCATTACGGTTATGCCGATAATTCCGGCTATGGCCTGACCGAGGCCTCCCTGCCGACCCTGACCTTTGCCGACGGCACCGCCCGTGTCATTGACCATATGTATGTCAACAACACGGACTATGCGCTCAACTGCTACATCGACGGCAACGGTCTGACTGCCAAGATCGGCGACGACGATTGGGTCAAGCTGGTCGCAACGGGCTATAACGCGGCAGGGGAGAAGACCGGAACGGCCAGCATCTACCTCTGCAACGGTCCGAAGAACATCATGATGGACTGGACAAAGTGGGACCTGTCCGGCCTTGGTAAGGTCCTGAAGGTCACGTTCAATGTGACCGGCTCCAGCGATAACGGCTATGGCTTCTCGCAGCCCGCCTACTTCGCCTATGACGATGTGGCAGTCCGCTTTGAAAAGGCGGCTGCGGTCGTCCCGGCGACCGGCGTGACGCTCGACAAGACCACGCTGAATCTGATGACGGGCGAAACGGCCGTTCTGACGGCAGCGGCACAGCCGGAAAACACCACGGATACCTTGACCTGGACGACCGGGAATGAGGCGGTCGCTACGGTCGCGGACGGTGTTGTGACTGCGGTCGGCGCGGGCAGCACCGTCATCACGGCGGCATGCGGAAGCGTGAAGGCCGAGTGTGCCGTTACGGTCACGGCCAGTCCGCTCACGGTCAGCGTCGGCGGAAAGGCCTGCGCCCTGACACGTGTTGGCGGCGAGGATGGGACGAAGTATCGCGCCGCGCTGCCCTACGGCAGTAATGTGACGATCCATGTGGCGGATGCGAGCTTCCTGCTCGTGACGGACAAGAAGAGCAATTATCTCAACGATGCGGGCGTGAATCCCTTCACCCTGACGGCTGCGGAGCTGGAGACGACCCTGCTGACGGACAAGGACGAAAAGCCCTTCCCCCCTGCGGAAAACAGCAAGGTCGCCTATCTGAGCATTATGGATGCCATGGCGGGCACGACGTATGAGCTGTATCTCGAGCTGACCCGCGAGGTCACTCCGGCGACCGGCGTGACGCTGGACCAGACGGAGCTGACGCTGACGGCGGGAAAGACCGCTTCCCTGAAGGCCACGGTCCAGCCGGAGAACACGACGGACACCATTGTCTGGAGCTCCTCGAAGGAAGAGGTCGCAACGGTGGAAAACGGGATCGTTACGGCGAAGGCGGCCGGCGAGACTGTCATCACTGCAACGTGCGGCACCGTGAAGGCAGAATGTGCCGTTACGGTCACGCCCCCGGTCATGGCCTCGGCTGTAACGCTGGATAAGACCGAGCTGAACCTGTATACCGGCGACACGGCGGCCCTGACCGCTGCAATCCAGCCGGAGGATACGACGGATCCAACCATTGCCTGGACGACGACGGATGCAGAGGTCGCTTCCGTGCAGAACGGCGTCGTGACTGCCGGAAAGACCGGTACGGCCACGATCACGGCCAGCTGCGGCGAGGCAAAGGCACAGTGTGCTGTGACGGTCAAGGCTCCTGCGGAGCCTGCGCAGAAGGACGGCGTGTATCAGATCGGCAATGCCGACGAGCTTGTCTGGTTTGTCAAGAAGGTCAACGGCGGTGAGAATGCGATCTCTGCCGTTCTGGCGAAGGATATCGATCTGGCCGATGTGGTCTGGACGCCGATCGGCAATGGCAGCGTAGCTTTCGCGGGTAGCTTTGACGGTGCAGGGCATACTGTCTCCAACCTGACGGTGGACTATACCACGGCGGCCTCCGGCGAGAGATTGTATCTCGGCCTGTTTGGCCGGATCGAGGGAACACCCGAAAAACATGCGGTCATTCAGAACCTGACGGTCACGGGCAGCGTGAACGCGGCAAGCGAATTCTCCGTTTATTCGGGCTATGTCGCAGGCGCGGTCGGCTCTGCCCGTTATGCGGAGCTTTCCAAGGTCATTTCCCGCGTGAATGTGACCGCCGACGAGAGGGTCGGCAGCACCTCCTCCGTGGGCGGTCTGGCCGGTGCCATGATCGACACGACTGTGACGAACTGCGGCAATGAAGGCGATGTCACCGGCGTGAACAACCTCGGCGGCCTGTGCTATGAGCTCTATTCCGGCACGATGACCGGCTGCTATAACACTGGCAGGATCACGGCGACCGGTACCTATGTCGGCGGTCTGATGGGCTATGCCAAGCAGGCGACTGTGACCAATGTCTATAACACCGGTGATGTGTCTACCGAAAAGACGCTCGTGGGCGGTCTGATCGGCGTCATGGAGAAATCTGCGCTGACAAATGCCTACACGACCGGCAAGGTCACGACAGCCGCGGCCAGCGGCGCGATCGGCGCAGCCGTGGGCAGTGCGGATCAGGTCTCCAATGTGTATTACCTCGGCGGCGCTTCCGCGATTGGCGACGAGAACGCCACGGCGAAGACCGCAGAGGAGCTGAAGGCGCTGGCACCGACGCTCGGCAGCAGCTTCAAGGAGAATACCGGCTGCGGCGGCTATCCGCTGCTGGTATGGCAGGAGGCCCGCGCACATCAGTATGAAAACGGCGTCTGCACCGTCTGCGGCGCGAAGGATCCTGCAGCGCCCTATCTGCTCGACGGTGTGACCGATGCCGCTGCGGAAGTTCAGACCGGCAAGAGCTATCAGCTCGACGATCTGATGGACGGCAAGATCTTCGGCGTGAAAAACGGCACGCTGACCTACAAGAACTACTTCTACACCATGTCCTCCGATGGCGGTGCGACGTGGAGCGGGGAGCAGCACTTTGAGGAAGCAATGTTCGGCGGCGTGAACAAGAGCCTGATCCAGAGCAAGGCAGGCACATATATCTATAAGTTCCGCGCAAAGAACGATGCCGGCTACTCCGCCGATACCTGGACGCTGACGCTGACCTTCGTCGATGTCGTCGAAGCGAATATCAACTTCTACGTCGGCCGTGACCAGAACTACGAAACGAACGGCAACAAGTACCCGATCCTCAAGATGTACAAGACCGCTGGCATCGACGAAAATCAGTTTGACTATGTCGGCTGGTTTACCGATGCCGAGGGCAAGACCGTGTACGTCTACAATCCCGCCGATTACACCATCATCGACGGCGAAGAGAAGGACTATGTCGAGATCGACGGCACAAAGTACGAGCTGCACGACTACGAGGAGGTCCGGTTCACCAACAGCGCCTTTGACGCAGCCGACGAAACGGCGACGGCCAGCAACACGGTCGTGAACAATTACAACATGTTCTACGCCACCCTGAGCACCGGCCGCTACTCCACGCGCGGCTACGGCTGGAACACTGCGACTGAGGCCTATGACATCTATCTTGGCGGTCAGAGCCTGCCTCTGCCGATGGAGAAGGACATCTACGGCGGCGGCGGCAACGACATCCATCTCGGCGTTGTCAGCGTCTATGCTACGACCAGGAACGAGAAGAACGAGTATTTCGGCACGGACGACTACCATGTCGAGATGATCATGCCCGTTACCGGCAGCATGATCCACTCCGGTACACACTATACCTACACCCGCTACGGCAGCGACTACACTGCCTTCCCCTTCCTGTCGTGGGAGGCGCAGAACGCTTCGCTGTACAACATCTATGCTTATCCGACGAACACGGAAAAGTATATGTTCAATCAGCAGATCAACCAGACCACGGCGCCTTCCTACAACGTCGTAACGAAGAACATCACGATCGCCAACGCCGTGGAGCTGGATATCACTGCGCCCACGACGGCGGAGTTCACCCTGTTCTTCCAGTACAACAACTTCAACACCAGAGCGGTCGAGCCGTACAAGACTGCGAAGGACGACGCGACCGGCATGACCACCTATTCCTACCGCGTTTCCGAACGTAACAGCAACTACACATGGCGGCTGGTCGATAAGGCCGGTGCTTACGTCACCAAGGCCGGTTGGCTGCCCAGCCTCACCGCCAAGACGGAAAAGACCATCACCTTCGCCGAAAACGCACCGACCGACAAGAAGTCCCACGACCTCGGCAAGCTCGGCACGCAGGTCATCAACCGCGACGAGGCCGACCTTCAGGTGTTCCTGAGCCACAGCGGCTTCATGAGCGTGAATGACACCTATCGCGTCCGTGCGTTCCGTATGTGGGAGCTGATCGACTCCGACGTCGGCAACATCATGGCTGAGCCGAAGTTCAACGTTCAGGTGCTGCAGGGCAATGCCGCAGACGTCAAGCAGGTGAACGGCGGCAACGCCGAGGGCAACTGGATCGATGTCAAACCCACCGGCACGGATATCGTGGCTGTCACCTACGATGCCATCGATATGTACTCCAACAAGGACGTCGCCGGAACGCACGGCGGTTTCTTCCCCGCCAACAACCCCGAACGCACCGGCGTGTTCGTCATCACGAATGAAGCAGCCGGTACAGCCGACGCAACCGTTACCTTCAACGGCGGCACCATCAGCAGCCGCGGCGCAAATTGGGACTACAACTACGACACGTGGTACTATCTCAACACCGACACTGCTCCCACGTTGGACTTCACCGTGAAGGCAGCCGAAGGCGTGAAGGTCAGCTACGCCGTCGTCACCACCAACGCTTCCCTGAACAGCACGCTCTCCGATTGGTCCGACCTCACGGCGGGCGCGGACGGCAAGTATCATGCCGACCTTCTCCCCTTCCGCACGGCTGGTACGCTCGGCGGCACTGTCATCATCAAGATGGTCGATTCCACCGGCACGTCCTATCGTCTGGTTCGTGTGGCGCAGACGAGCGTCACCGTGAAGAACGCCTCCAACAGCGGTGAGCCGATCATGCCCGGCGACAAGGTCACGCTTTCCTTCGACGGCCTGTATCGCGGCGTGGACAAGGTCTCCGGTATCTTCAATCCCCTGACGCTGAATCTGAACTACAGCACGGACGAAGACGATTCCATGGGCAGCCTTGGCCAGTATCAGCAGATGGACAGAGCCTCCGTCACCGTGGAGATGCCCACAGACATCACCTTCCCCGAAGGCTCAGACAAAACGACCGTTATGGTCACCGACGGCTATATCTCCGGCGGTATGTACTCCGCTCCCAGCCCGTTTGATACGCTGTACAATATGACCGACACCGGCGTCGGCACGAACTTCTCCGCGGTCAACATCAGCTTTGTTGCCAGCCGCCTGGCGGATATTCCTGTCGAGGTCAACAGGAAGGTCTACTACAGCGTCAAGCTCGTCGCCGTGGATGAAAACGGCAACGTGTTCGAAGACCTCACTCCCACGCTCAAGGACGGCGATAACAAGCTCCTGACGGCGGAAGCTGACGGTACCTATAAGCTCGGCTACGGCTCCTACACCTACGCCATCGAGCAGCTCGGCTATGTCCGCACCAGTGGTTCCTTTAAGCTCGGGTCCGCCGACGCAGAGAAGGTCGAAAACGGCGTGATCACCGTCAAGTTCACCGTGCGCAAGGCGGCGGAAAACGCTTGGGACGGCAAGACCGCGACCGAGCCGAAGACCGGCGAAAACGGCGTTTACCTCATCGGCACCGGCGCAGAGCTGGCTTGGTTTGCCCAGAAGGTCAACGGCGGCAGCACGAAGATCTCCGGCATCCTGACGGCCGACATCGATCTGGCCGGTTACGAATGGACGCCCATCGGCACCGCTTCTAAGCAGTTTGCCGGTACCTTCGACGGCCAGAACCACACCGTGGATAACCTTTCCATCAACTACAGCAGCACGACCCCGATACCGCTCTATCGCGGCCTGTTCGGCTGGGTCTCCGGCGCCAACGTCACCGACCGCGCGAAGATCGAGAACATGACCGTCAACGGCACCGTTGTCGCCAGTTCCACCAAGTCCGTTAACGATGCTTACGTCGGCGGTATCGCCGGCCGCGCGGACTACGCTGACCTGACGAACCTCCATGCGAACGTTGACGTTTCCATCAAGCGCACGAGCGGCAACTACCAGAGCGTCGGCGGCGTCGTCGGCGGCACCTACTACAGCCTGAATGTTACCAACTGCTCCAACAGCGGCAATGTCACCGGCTGGCGCTACTGTGCCGGTATCGTTGGAAACATTTCCAGCGGCTCTCAGCCCAGCACCATCACCGGCTGCGTCAACACCGGTAACATCTTTGCCCCCAGCACCTGCGCAGCGGGCATCGTTTCCAACCTCGCCTCCAACTGCAAGGTCACGAACTGCTACAACACCGGTACGATCAAGGCCGGCGGCAACTATCCCGCCGGTATCGTCGGCTACTGCGCGAACTCCGAGGTCCGCAGCTGCTTCAACCTCGGCACGGTCACCTGCAACACAACCTTTACCTATGGCTCTGTCATTGGCACGGTGAGCAGTGCAGATGCCGTCATCAAAAACCTCTACTACCTCGAGGGCACCTGTGAAAAGGGCGGCATCGGCGCCGTGAAAAATGCCGAGACCCAGACTGCCGCTGTCAGGACCGCAGAGGAAATTGCGAACGCGGAGTTCGTTTCCACGATGAACGCCGATCTGGCAGAGGCTGCCTTCACGAGTGGCTGCACCGCGACGAAGCATCCGATCCTCCTGTGGCAGGCCGACGCGGAGCATACCTTCGCGAACACTGCCTCTGATGTCATCAAGTCGGAAGCTACCTGCACCGAAGCCGCGGTCTACTATGTCAAGTGTGACAACTGCGATGCGGTCAGCAATACGCTGACGGTCAAGGTCGGTGAGCCGCTTGGCCACGATCTGACTGTGACGGTCGTGGAACCGACCTGTGAGAAGGACGGCTATACCGAGTCCGTCTGCGCGCGCTGCGGCCTCAGCTACCGCACGAACTATGTGGCAGCAAAGGGCCACAGCTATGTGGATGTCGTGACGGCTCCGACCTGTGAGTCCGCCGGTTACACGACGCATACCTGCTCCGTCTGCGGCAGCAGCTATGTCGATACCATGACCGAGGCGCTCGGCCATGATTATCAGACCGTTGTAACGGCTCCGACCTGCGACGCCATGGGCTATACGACGCATACCTGCACGCGCTGCGGCAACAGCTACGTCGACAGCTATACGCAGGCAGCGGATCACAGCTACACGAGCGAGGTGACAAAGCAGCCGACCTGCACGGAGGAGGGCATCCGTACCTTCACCTGCACGAACTGCGGCAAGAGCTATACCGAGTCCATCCCGATGATCGCCCACAGCTATGAGGCGGTCAGGACGGATCCGGACTGCACGCATATGGGCTACACGACCTATACCTGCTCTGTTTGCGGCGACAGCTACAAGGCCGATTTCGTGGATGCAGCGGGCCATGACTGCGAGGCGACGGTAGTCGCCCCGACCTGCGAGGGCTACGGCTACACGGAGAATCACTGCAAGCACTGCGACTACACCTACATCAGCGAGATCCGCCAGCCGCTTGGCCATGACGACAAGCTGACCGGCGCGAAGGAAGCCACCTGCACGGAGCCGGGCTACACGGGCGACATGGTCTGCACGCGCTGCGGCGAGGTGCACAGCAAGGGCGAGGAAATCCCTGCTCTGGGCCACGACTACGGCGACTGGACGACGGTGAAGGAAGCCGATTGCTTCCACACTGGTCTGGAAGAGCGCAAGTGCGGCCGCTGCGGCGAGACTGAGCAGCGTGAGACTACGGCAGAGACCTGCTCGAGCGAAGCCTACACGGATCTCGACCGGAATGGTTGGTATCACGAGTACGTTGACTGGGCGCTGAAGAACGGCGTGATGAACGGCGTCGGCGGCGGCCTGTTCGAGCCGAACGGCGAGACGACCCGCGCAATGCTGGTCATGGTGCTTTACCGTATGGCGGGCGCGCCGGACATGGCGGGCCGCGAGAGCAGCTTCACGGACGTGTCTGCCGACAGCTGGTATGGCGCGGCGGTGATCTGGGCCTCGGAGAACGGCATCGTTAACGGTGTCGGCGGCGGACTGTTTGATCCGGATGCTTCCCTCACGCGCGAGCAGATGGCTATGATGCTCTATCGCTTTGCGGGCTATCTCGGCAGCAATACCGAGAAGCGCGCCGACCTGAGCGCCTACGGCGATGCCGACGCGGTCAGCGCATTTGCGCAGGATGCCATGGCATGGGCCGTTGCAGAGGGCCTTGTCAATGGCCGCAGCGCAGCGGAGCTTGCGCCAAAGGCCGGTGCAACGCGCGCGGAGCTGGCGACGATCCTGTTCCGCTTTGCGGCGCTGCAGAACGCCTGAAGCAAATTACGCATAAGCAGCGAGCGAGTGCCCCGGGTTCTCCCGGGGCACTTTGTATGCGGCACATAGAAAAATCGGAAAAAGGCCTTGACAAAGGGGCCGACAGTCCCTATAATAGAAAGTAACCGAACGGTTACATAAACAGCCAGACGCAAAGACGCAGTGCTGATCGCAGGTCCGATCATGCGCTGCGTCTGCTTTTTGAGAGAAAGACTTTATGAACGCAATTCTTTATACCACGAACACCGCAGCACTGCGCGTTATGCGCGGCAGCGCCGTGGGTATCTATGGGCGTCCTGCTGGCGGCCGTTGCCGCCGAAACGTCAAGAGCGCAATGAGAGCAAGGGGAAATTTACCATGAAGCTGTATTTTGGAAACGCCGTCACGACGGCAACGACACTGATGATCCTTGCTCTGCTGGGCTACATCGGCTTTTCCGTCTGGAACCGCGGCAATA
>OHCN01000926.1_pt1 | contig 10332 bp, 7 predicted proteins | sample 1566761 | NCBI WGS metagenome assembly OHCN01 (sample SAMEA3879568, study PRJEB24766) | human gut metagenome | biome: human-associated habitat; feature: feces | place: USA | collected 1985/1987 | reverse complement strand
CGCCTTCGGTCAGTTTTGTAACCGGGATTCCGGTCCAGCGGGAGACAATTCTGGCAATCTCTTCATCCGTTACACTCTCGTGTACCAGGGAGAGATCTTCATTTTTAACTTTTTTCTCTTCTGCTTCCAGCATCTGCTGTAATTTCGGGAGTTCACCGTACTGCAGTTCAGCGGCGCGGTTCAGATCGTAATCATTCTTTGCTTTCTGGATCTGGCGGTTCATGTCCTCGATCTGCTCACGCAGTTTGGACAGTTTCTCAACGGAACTCTTTTCATTTTCCCACTGTGCCTTTGCAGAATTGAAGGTATCCTTTAACTCAGCCAGCTCTTTCTGCAGTGTTTCCAGACGCTCGCGGCTTAAATTATCGGTCTCTTTTTTCAGTGCGGCTTCCTCGATCTGCATCTGCAGAATCTTACGGCGCTGCTCATCCAGCTCGGCCGGCATGGAATCCAGTTCTGTCTTGATCAGAGCGCATGCCTCGTCGACCAGGTCGATTGCTTTATCCGGCAGGAAACGGTCGCTGATGTAACGGTTCGAAAGGGTTGCGGCTGCAACGAGGGCACCGTCGGTGATTTTTACGCCGTGATAAACTTCGTAGCGCTCTTTTAAGCCACGCAGGATAGAAATCGTATCCTCTACGGTCGGCTCATCCACCTGAACCGGCTGGAAACGGCGCTCCAATGCGGCATCTTTTTCGATGTATTTACGGTATTCTTCGAGCGTGGTTGCACCGATGAGCTGAATTTCTCCGCGGGAAAGGGACGGTTTTAAGATATTGGATGCATCGAGTGCTCCCTCTGCACCGCCGGCCCCGATGATGGTGTGAAGTTCATCGATGAACAGCAGAATATTTTCATTGTCCGTCACTTCTTTGACGACACGTTTGATACGCTCTTCGAACTCACCGCGGTATTTGCTTCCGGCTACCATTCCGGAAAGGTCAAGGACAACAACTCGCTTATCGCGGATCGTTTCCGGCACAATGCCAAGGGCAATCCGCTGCGCCAGACCTTCCGCAATCGCCGTTTTTCCGACACCCGGCTCTCCGATCAGACACGGGTTGTTTTTTGTCCGGCGACTTAAGATCTGAATGACACGCTCAATTTCCTGCCCACGGCCGACAACCGGATCGAGTTTTCCTTCGCGCGCAAGCTCAGTCAGATCCCGGCTGTACTGGTCCAGTGCCGGCGTTTCGCTGCTCTGTGCTCCACCTCTTGTCTGCGGTCCGCGGCCGGTATTTGCATTTCCGCTTGCACCGCCCTGCAGCGGTGCCTCGCCCATGGCAGTAAGGATTGCTCCATATAGTTTCTGAATGTTGATCCCCATGGTAAAAAGCAAACGGGTAGCAACACAGTCACTTTCTTTTAAGATTGCGATCAGCAAATGCTCGGTTCCCACAGCTCTGCTCTTAAAACGCGCTGCCTCCGCTTCTGCATTTTCAAGCACTCTGCGTACCCGCGGAGTATAGCCCGGTCGGGATTCGGTCACGGTGTTTCCGCCTGGTGCAATCAGACGGTCAATCAGTTCGGTAAGCTGTCCGGCATCTACGTGAAACTCAGAAAGCACCATGCCTGCTGTGCCATCCTCCACGTTCAGAAGTCCGATCAGAAGGTGTTCGGTTCCTACGTAATTATGTCCACATTTTTCAGCTGTCCTAACCGCATATGCCAGTGCTTTTTTTGCCTGACTGGTATATCCTTCTCTCATAATACTATTGTCTCCTTCATGTTTCGTCTGCGTAATTGCTGTAAATTTCATCTACAAGCTGATGTACTTCTTCTTTTGATATATTTTTGCAGACGGCTTTTGCAAGAATCACCTGCAGATCTTCGCGCAGTTCCTGCATGGCATACAGTTTATCCGCATCGATAGAGATAACGGCTCCTTTTCTTCGGTCAATCGAAAGAAGCCCCTCCTGCCGGAGTACGCTGTAGGCCTTATTTACGGTATGCATGTTGATTCCGATATTGTCTGCGAGCTGTCTTACCGAAGGTAGAGTATCTCCTTCCTGAATTCTGGAAGTGGCAATACCCAGAATAATCTGATTTCTCAGCTGGATATAGATCGCTTCATCGCTGTTGAAATCGATCTGTATTGTCTCATAATACATAGTTACACCCTGCTTTCTCGTATCGTTTTGTTATACATATGTTATAACAATTCGCAAACTTTGTCAACAAACGGTTTCCCTACCTGTTTTTCTCGTAGATGATCTGAAGACCTTTCAGGAGCAGATTCTCATCGATGATGATGTCATGTCTGCAGTGCGGAATCACAGCTTTCGCCAGACCTCCGGTAGCCACAATCGTGCATTTGCAGCCAAGTTCTTCTTCCATCCGTTCGATCATGCCGTCGATGCTGGCAGCGTTTCCATAAATCATACCGCCTTTCATACAGTCCAGCGTATTTTTGCCAATGACTTTTTTCGGTGCTGTCAGACTGGTCTGGCTAAGCTGCGCGGCATTTGATACGAGAGCATCCAGCGAAGTACGAAGTCCCGGAAGAATCACGCCTCCGATGAAGCTTCCTTTCTGATCAAGTACACTCATCGTCGTGGCAGTTCCCATATCGATAACAATCTGCGGACATGTGTATTCATTCAGCGCTGCTACTGCTACAACAACAAGATCGCTTCCTGCCGTTGCGGGGTCGTCCAGTTTGATATTAAGTCCGGTCTTCACACCGGGGCCGACAACTTTGACCGGCTTTTTAATCACTTTTTCTGCCGCACTCCGGCAGAGCTCTGTCACCTGCGGAACAACGGAAGAGATGATACCTCCTTCGATCTGCTCCACCGGAATCTCATACAGTTCCAGTACATTTTTCAGGCTGACTGCGTATTCCAGCTCTGTTTTTGCCTTGTCCGTGGAGAGTCTTTCGATAAAGTATGTTTTTTTCCCTTCCACACACCCAAGGACGATGTTCGTGTTGCCGATGTCTATTGCAAGGATCATGATTCAGGTTCCTCCTGTAAAAACTATGAAATGAAATTCTTGTGGTTTTATTATACATGGTGCGGCGCTTTGAGACAAGGAAAAAGACAGCAAGAAAAAGACAATTAAGTCGATTTCATACTGTCTTCTGAATATTTCATTTTGAATTATCTATTCTTGTTGTTCACAAAAATAAATTTTACATCATTCTCAAACGTACGATTTAGCAGAATTTGCCCTGAAAATGTTTGAGTACTATACATTTTTACATCATTCTCAAACCATTACTTGATGGATAGTGAGCAGCGAGCGGTTTGAGTACCATACATTTTTACATCATTCTCAAACTTAAAACCATCATTCGCACCATATACAGTAGTTTGAGTACCATACATTTTTACATCATTCTCAAACTGGTTTTCGACTTTCACGTTTGTTCCTGATGTTTGAGTACCATACATTTTTACATCATTCTCAAACATCGTCGATGAAGGCTTTTCTGGACAGGGTGTTTGAGTACCATACATTTTTACATCATTCTCAAACTTTCCTGCAAGTGGAATAATATTAGAACCTGTTTGAGTACCATACATTTTTACATCATTCTCAAACCATGGAGGTATTAGGTATGGCAATCTATCAGTTTGAGTACCATACATTTTTACATCATTCTCAAACCTCAAATTTAAAAATGAACTGCTTTCATCTGCACAAAACAGGTACTCAAACATCCGATGGATATTAATAGACATCACATCCATCTTTGTCAATTATATAATATTCTCTCTGATTCGAAAAGTCCCTTTGTATATTTTCTATGAAAAGCAAGGATATTTCATAGTAGCATGCCATTTGGGAGAGTTTGTTTATTTGTGTTTCGTTCAGATAGGATCGAATATTGACCAAAATCACCAGTTCTTTTTGGAGAAGTTCGGCCATAACTTTGATATATTGCGTTAATTTTTCCAGAAGCCCCATCTCTTTTTCGGTTTCTGTCTGAACTCCCATCAATTTTAGGAGTGCGCTCAAATCGATTTCCTCATTTTGTTCCAATTCGTACCCACTGACAGCTTCCAATTGATAGATGTATTTCTTCAGTTCCGCAATAATTCTCTGCGTTTCCAGAAACATTTCTTCATTTTGCGCACTTTTGACCAGCTCTGTAAATAACCGTTTTTGTATTCTGTGATCCGCAAAATCAAGAGAAAAGGGCGTTAATACCAATTCCACATCTCTTTTCATATTCAGCTCTGTGTCAGCTTTAGAAAGTACGAAATTTCCCTTCTCTCCCTGATTTTGTTTTTGCAGCTGCTCCACATATTTTAAAAACAGCTCCGGTGATTCTATAATCCATTCCGTGGGACAGTTCCGATGAATCGCAATAGGTTTTTCCAAGTCCACATGTACCAGTTTCATAAAATCACCAGCCTTTCATCCGTATTCAACACTTCACTCTTTACGTTCCCAACAATCAGATCCATTTTCGCATACTGCTTCTCAGTCACCGTTAAAAGCTGTATCAGACCTTCTTCCGGCTTATTTTTATGAATCTGATCCACGATTCCATTCACTACAGTTGTATTTAACGCAAGCTTACAGTATACGGATTCCTGGAGCATCAGGAATCCGCTTTTCAATAAAAACTTTCGAAATCTCGCATATTCTCTTCTCTGATCGCCCGTCAGCACCGGAAGATCAAACAGTACCAATACTCTCATAAAACGATAACTCATAGGCCATAAAACCGGATCAATGCACTGTCATTCTCATTTAAGGCATCAAATACACTTTTACAGTAAATTTTTATGGCATTATTCACATACTGTGTTTTCCCGTCTATCATGACTTCGTTGTTTAATACATTGACCAACTGTATTTTTTCCTCATGCGTAAATTCTTTCCTCTGCATTTGGATTACTTCCCGGTCAATCAGAACACGGAACGGTTCCATCAAATCGGACGCCAGATTAAACTGATTAAACATATTATCATGAAAGAGTCCGAGCTGTGTAATATAACCGCTCGCTACAATTTCTCTCGCAAACGCAGACAACAAAATGCTATATCCGTAATTCAGCGCTGCATTTTCCGGACAATCCGCAGTTCTGGTAAATGTCATACCGAACAATGCATTAAAATATACCTTTGCCGCATGCCCTTCCCGGTTTGTCTCATCGTTCCAGCCAATCTCCTGTAAATATGATTCTAACAGACCCGCTTCTTCCTTTCCCATATTTTTTAACAGTTCCTTCTGTTTTCGTATTTTTTCCGTCACAATTTCTGTCCAGATCGCTTCTTTACTGTGCCGGCTCCACTGAATCTGCTTTCTGATTTTATTGCTGGTATCATGACTTCCGTAATACCCAACCAGTTCCGACGATGGATTTCTCTTTTCATCGCAAAAAATCACTTTTATTTTCTTTTTTGTCAGCTCTGCCAGCAGACTTGTTGTGACTGTTGCTGCTGTTGACTCAATCAGAATGGTTGATATTTCACTTAAATGTATTTTTGTTACTTCCTCATTTCGCACCACAAGGTAACCAAGCTGATAGTCCAGCTTTGCCCGTTTGGAAATAACCACAATCCGCCAGCTCATAATGCATTCAGGTCTACTGTCTGCTCGTAGATACCGGTTGGCGATTGATGAATCATTTCGATTCGACTGCAATCGGTTATATTTTTGTTGAGACACAAAATTCCTGCTCTTCCAGATCCTCCAATTAATTTCAAATCAGCGGCAGCACTCTGGCACTGGAAAAAATGTAAAACTTCATACAAAACGATACACTTTTCTTCTATGCATAATTCTTTAAATTTTTCTCTTTTTTCCGTTAATGTCTTTGCCTGTGCTCCAAGTTTTTTTGCATATATCGTATTTGTTAATTTATTTAAAAAGGTTTCATACAGCATCATCACCTTCTTTTCTTCTAAATGGTCGGAATCGTAAATTTTCAGTTCTTTATTCTGTTTTTTACGTTCCACGTACTGTACTATTTTTTTCAGTATTTCTGTTTCTTCCTGGGAAAGTACCAGCTGATTTGCACCTTGCATCAATAGCTGATCTCCTGATCTTCCGGAAACCCACATATAAAATCCGTCCACACAAAACAGAGTATCTATTTTGATTTCCGGCACCAGCACTCGCGGATTCTTTAACTGTCTTTCCTCTTCCAGATACCGAATTATATTTTCTTCTGACTTCTGAATTTCCTTTTTCAGACGAATCGGCACATACTCGATTGTTCGTATTTTCTTTCCCTTTTTACCCTCCGATTCTGCCAGTACAAAGTAAGCTCCCGCCTCTTTGTTATATCCTCCATACTTCTGTATATCACAAAGCCGTTCATCACTGCTCTTAATCGGAACCTGACCTTTTCCTTTTTTGACAATCTGCTGGTCAAACAATGCACCTGTTGCCTCATACGATCTTCGCGTCACAAGAATGTTGTTCTTTTCCATAAATTTTCGGACTGTCGCAATGGTTCCGTTCCCGCTTTCCCAGGCAATTTCTCCGTTTCGTTCAATTCTTTCCTGTTCAAACATCTTCTTCAGGTTATAACTTCTTCCCGGATTTTCCTTAATGAAGTGAATCGGATTTGATGTAAATTTTACAAAATATGCGTTGCCCACGACAATATTCAAATAAGCATCCTTCGCATGATGATAATCATTCATCTCCCGTACCTTCAGAAATTTAAAATCCTTACGGAACTTTGAAACGGTTGGCGCTTTCACATAAACAATCTGTGTATCCGGGATCACCTGCTGCAGAATACTTGCTGCCGCTTTTGTACTCTGACGAGTTTCCACCAGCTGCCTGGAAATAAATCCAGCCAATTCAGACGGTTCAAATCCATTTCCTCTGATCAGCCGTTTATATTTTTCTTCACTGATCAATCCGGCATCCACTAAAGATTTCCAGAATGGCTGCATTTTTTTCCGAACTGTTTCATCGATCGGATATTTATCCTCTTTCATCTGATTACATTTTTTCTTTACAAGTACCCGGTTATCCAGACTATCATCCATCACTTTGGACTGTGGGAAAATATGATCAATGTCATACTTCTGGTTATCCCACAATTCCTCCAGTTCAATTGTTTCACCGGAATACATACATTTTCCTTTTTGCGTATAATACAAATACAGCTTGTCTCTTCTCATTTCCGCATCGGAACGTTTTTCAATCTCATCTATCCAGTCTTTTTCTTCCGCTTTACATTTTTTATAGAGTTCCAGCAGTTTCTTTTTTCTTGAAGAGGTTCTTCCCTGATCGGTTTTTTCTCTTGCCATTTCTATAAAAACACGTTTCGGTGGGTTTCCCATCACTTTACAGATTTCCTTTACAATCAAAAGGCTCTGCCAAATCTGCCGCTTCACTGCCGGTGATACGTAAAGCTCCTCGACTAATTCATACGAAATATCCCGTTTTTTTTGTTCGTTTCCATTCTTTTCTTCGATTGCCGATGCAAACAAATATTTTTCGCTAAGCAGTTGCATCAGATTGTCATTCGTCTCCCACAAAGCCCGAATAATAGACCATGCCTCTCCCGTTTCCGGTGCCGGTGCTTCCGTCTCTTCCAAAAACACTTTTGAGAGTCTTCCCCAACCACGATACGGCAGTTTACTTATGCTGTCTCTTTGTTTTTCTGTCAACTCCGGAAACAGTTTCTTTAATCTCTGTTTCAGTATCGCTTTATCATCTCCAAACAGCGTTACGTTCAGGATGATGCATTCTTTTTCCGCCTGGTTCAGTGACAGATTTGTTAATTTCTCTTTAAAGTCATGGTATGCCGTAAGAGAACTCTTGAAATCACCATCAATTCCGGTAATTTCAACTTCTTTTCCGGTAATTCCTTCTTTCACTAAATAGTTTTTCAGTTTTTTCTGTGTAACCTTTCTGCTTTTCTGGAATACTTCTTCATATATTTTCTGTTTCTGCTCTACAGATATCTTTTCTCCATCCAAACGCAGATTATTTAATTCATTTAAAACTTCGTATTTGCTGTACAGTAGAGAATACTTTGGTAAAACATCTTCACTTGGCAGATAAGTACATTTATTCGTCATTCTTCGAATAAACTGTTCTGCACTTGCTTCCAAGTCTACCATCTCATCGAAGTTCCATGGATATATTTTGCCTTCTTTTCGTACCGCCCAGTTACTTTTCTCCCCTTTTTTTCGAATTCCGTTTAAGGGTCCTACGTAGTACGGAATGCGGAATGTGAAAATTTTTTGAATCTTCTCTCCATTCTCTTTCAGTAGCGGAACTTTATCTTCCAGATTTTTCAGGATTGCATTTAATTCATATAAATGAATCTGATACGGAATGACACTGTTGTCTTTTACAGTCTGTTTCGGAAGAAACGTTCCCATTTCCATTTCCTTCTGCATGCAGGATGCTTTCGTCACATCTGATATCTTGCCCATAATATTCTTTTTCAGATAACCGTAAAAGTCTTCCTGACTGCATTGTTTTGGTGCCTTGATATACGCATAATAATTAGCTTTTTCATCCTTTTTTGCAAACAGTCTCTGATATTCTTCCCTTGAAAGATTCTCTCTGACCAGCTTTTTCAGATCTTTCAGATCTTTTTTATGCTTTTCATAAAGTGCCACTTTTGCCTCTGAAAGAGAAGAATAGTTCTGCAAAATATCAGCCAGAACAGCCCAATCGTACACTGCTTTTGCGTGTTCAATTAATACATATTTTTCTCCCAGCTCTGCTTCGATCTCTCCAGCGTATTCTTCATAACCTGCATCTGCGAAGCAAAGTTTTGGCCGTTCCAGTGTATCCATCTGTTTTTCCCCAAACAGATTTCCCAGTTTTGCTGTTCCACCGGTAATCAATCCCAGCCACTCTTTTTCACAGGATGTTTCTGCCCGCATTGCTTTTACTGCTTTTGTCTTTTTCGCAGATTTGGTCAATGTTCGGTCTTTTAAAATTGCCTCTATTTCCTTGCTTCTTTCCACTCCAATCTCGGAAGAAAAGCCAAGTTCTTCTGCCCTCACTGCTTCAAGGAACTGTTCAAATGTTGTCTGAAATTCTCTTACCTGTTCGATATTTCCGTTTAATAGAAAATGGCCTCTGTGTTTCATCATATGATGCAGAGCAAGATATATCAGACGAATATCAGGCGTTTCGTCAGTTTCCATTAACCATTTTCTCAGATGATAGATGGTTGGAAACTGTTTATGATATTCTTTATCTGTGTAATCATCATCCGCAAACAATGCATAGGGAAGTTCCGGACACTTTCCCTGCCTGTCACGCTTATCCTCTGGCCAGTAACGACTCTCTTTCATTCTGCGAAAAAATCCATCATCTATCTTTTCTACTTCTTCCGCAAAAATTTTCTGCAGCAATTCTATTCTCCAATTACGACGATCCAATCTTCGTTTTGCTGTCCGAAACCCTCTTCTCTCTTCTGCAGTCTGTGCACTGTCAAATAGTCGTACACCCCAAAGTGTTTTTCCATGTGCGCGCAAAATTTCGTACTTCTCATTTGTCACAGCCCATCCAACCGAACCGCTTCCCATATCAAGTCCGAGATAATATTCCCCTTTCATCTGTTCTTTCCTCCATTTTCTACATTTTATCTAATTTTACCATATATTTTGATTTTTTACATCTTTTCTTTCCTATTTTCAACAATTCTACTTCCTGGTTCTTGCTGTTCCCACAGTACTGAATCATAACCATGTTTCATTTCTAATTTTAGACAACAAAAAAACTGCTGTCTATGAAGACAACAGTTTTCGTTCCACACACTGTGGACCATCTAACGATGGCGTTTTCGATAAATCGTTATTTGAACTTATGATGTAAAATTTAGTATGGTACTAAACTATCTACACTATACTTCTATTTTTTCCTTTCGTCAATCTTTTTTAGAAAGTTTTTATGATAATTATTCCATTTTTTTCTCTTGCGTCCTTGTTGTTTTTATGGTAAAATATACTTTGTTCTGATTACGAACAATGCCGCTGTGGCGGAATTGGTAGACGCACTTGACTCAAAATCAAGCGGTGAATAACCGTGCCGGTTCGAGTCCGGCCAGCGGCATAGCTAAAAAAGATCTGCAAAAACGAACGTTGATGCAGATCTTTTTTTATTGTCTTCCCTTCAAAAAAGCAGCTTTTGAAAGAAAGAAAACCCCTTTCGCAAAACCCGCCATCTGCCGCACGGTTCTTTTTGAAAGGGGTTTTACTGTTGTTACCTCTTATTTGTTTCCAAACATCTTTTCATATTCCGGTGTTCCATCCAGTGTAGCGAAGTAGTCTTTCGGGGTTTCTGCGCGGCGGATGACTTCAAAGCTGCCGTCCTCTTTTAACAGAACCTCTGCAGATTTTAATTTTCCGTTGTAGTTGTATCCCATGGAAAATCCATGTGCGCCG
>OHCN01000917.1_pt1 | contig 10381 bp, 10 predicted proteins | sample 1566761 | NCBI WGS metagenome assembly OHCN01 (sample SAMEA3879568, study PRJEB24766) | human gut metagenome | biome: human-associated habitat; feature: feces | place: USA | collected 1985/1987 | reverse complement strand
TTGTTGCTGCGGCACAGCTCCAGCAGCCGGAAGCGCACGACATAGCCGCCGCCGGACTCCGTGACGAGGCGCACATCGTCGTCCGAGAGCGCCTGCACCGCTCGCTCCGAGAGCCCTGCCGCCTGCGCGCACAGCGGCGGGAAGATGACGCACCACCAGTTGTGCCCCGCGCCCTCCCCGATGGTCACGCGCAGCGACTGATACACGCCGGACGGCAGCGAAAACGTGTCATAGTCGCGCGTTGGGAACAGCTCGCGGCGGAAGCTGACGCAGGCGGTGTCCCCGCTCCCCTGCCGCCGCAGCTCCGCATTTGCCGCCGCTTCGAGCGCGGGAAGCTGCGCCGCGATCGCCTGCTTCGCGTCGGAAGCATCAGAAAGCACGTTCTGCGCCTCGCGCAGAACAGCGTCGCGCACACGGAGCTTCACGGATTGATCCGCGTCGGAGTCGGAATTTGCCACGACGTGCAGGCGGATGATCTTTTCCGCCATGCGCTGGCTCTGCGCCTGCAAAGCGGCGCAGGCCGTCACGGTAAGTACGCTGATGCCCAACAACACAAGAGAAATGATCCGTTTTTTCATAAAAAACACCGTCCAAACTGCTTTTTACAGACAGTTTAGACGGTATTTTATTGATTTATACGGTCTTTGCCAGGAAAATCTGACTGTATTTGTCCTTGAGCATCGTGCAGGCGACGGTCGCGTATTCAAACGAATCGTAGATGCCGAACACGGCGGAGCCGGAGCCGGTCATCTGCGCACCGTACGCGCCGTAGGTGTACATCATGGAGCGGATATAATTGATGTCGAAATGCTTCTGCATGACGACAGGCTCAAACACGTTGCACAGGCTGCCGCCGATGCCGAGCAGATCGCCCTTCTGGAGGTTCAGCTGCATGACCTTCTGATCCGGACGCTTTTCGATGAACGTCTCGTCGAGCGCCCGGTACAGTTCCGGCGTGGAAACGGAGAAATCCGGCTTGCAGATCACGACGAAGAACTCCGGCGCGGGCGGGAGCCGCGTCAGCAGCTCGCCCTTCCCTTCGACCAGCGCCGTGCCGCCCATGACGCAGAACGGCACGTCGGAGCCGACCTGCGCGCCAAGCTCGCAGAGCGCGGGAATGGACAGCGGGCTGTCATACGCACGGTTCAGCGCCCGCAGGACGGCCGCCGCGTCGGCGCTGCCGCCGCCAAGACCAGCCTCGAGCGGAATGCGCTTGTTGATGAAGATCTCCAGCCCCTCCGGCTTCTTGCCGATGCGGGCATAGAACGCCTCGGCGGCCTTCCACGCAAGATTTTCCCTGTCCTGCGGCAGACCGCAGGTGACAAGCTCCGGTTCGGTATTTTCGTCCGCGTCCGGCGGAAGGACCTCGCGGTAGCAGTGGATCTGCCAGCCCTCGCAGCCGACCGTGACGTGCACATCGTCGTGCAGGGAAACGGTCTGCATAATGGAGCGGAGATTATGATAGCCGTCCTCGCGCTTATCCAGAACGTCCAGCGTTAGATTGACCTTGGCAAATGCGCCCTCGGTAAGCTCCTTCATTACGCCTTGATCTTTCTGCCTTCCAGATAGTAGCGCTTCTCGCGGCTGTGGCCCATGGAGAAGGTCTTTCTCGGCAGAACGCCGTCGGCGATGACGCCGCGGAACAGCTGGCTCTTTTCCATGGCGGGCAGCAGGAAGCCGATGGCATTTTCCTGCTTCGCAAAGCCGATGAGCGCATCGTCGTCATGGATATAGTCGATCTCGCCCGCATTTTCCTTCAGATAATCGTCGAGGAAGTGCTGCAGGATGCCGACGGCCAGCTCACCCTTGTTCTTATCGAGGACGATGGTGCCGGACTCCTCGCCCGCGTACCACTTGACCGGGAAGCCCTCTGCGCCTGCGCAGGCCGCTTCGAGCGCTTTGAGCAGCTTCTTCGGTTCGGTTTTGAAGATCACACGGTGGATGGGCTCGAAGACCTGTGCCGGGTCGTGGATGTTTTCCAGCTCGACGAGCGCATAGCGCGCCGGATGGTTCGACAGATCGACGCCGGGGTTGTTCTTTTTCAGCTCTTCGTAGCAGCTCTTCGCGGTAGCCAGAGAGTGGTTGCCGTCGCCGACGGCGAAGACCATCGGGGTGCCCTTGAGGCCGGTGTACTTCTCGCCAACGGTGGCGGTGTACTCGGTCAGCGCCTTATTGAACTCGTCAACGTCCTTGCCCTCGACGAGCCAGCCGGTGATGTGGCCGCCGTCTTCCATGAGATCGAAATCATAGATCTTCTTGAGAGAATCCTTCTTCGCGGCGATCGGCTCGATGAGCTTCTTGTCGTGGTCGTCGCAGAGCATGAGCACGTGCGGCAGCTCGATGGGCGCGTCGCGGCGGACACGCTGACGCGGCGGAATGCGCTCCGGCACGGTGCGCTCGGTGGCGCGGATGGCACTGGTCGCGCCGGGGGTGTAGTCATACGCGTCGAGGTCGACCATGCCGACAAGGCCCTCGCGGATGGAGCCGTTTTCGAGCGTGCGCTCGACATAGACGAAGCTGTTGGGATAGACCGTGAACACGCCGTCTTCCATGTACTTTTTCATGGTGGCGTTGATCTCGGCGGTGTGCTCCGCTTCCTTCTCGGTGCCAAGCTCGGCTTCGGGGAGGATGAGGTTGATGGTGGACACAGCGCCCTCGGCGTTCTTGCGCACGCGGTCCCAGTACGCCTGATCGGACGTGAACTGGTCGCAGGCAATGACCGCCCACTTTTCCATATGGTCTGTTTTGGGCATCAGGATATCAGCGGGTAAAAATGCGTTCATCTTGAATCACCTTTCACATTAAATTTTCATATCAATCAGGCCATAGCGGCCTTGATTCCATTGAGAAGTTCGTTGTAAGTCTCAAACGCGGGCAGCTGGGGATAATCGGCCTTGATCCTGTCCGTTGAGCGGAAGAGGAAACCGGCCTTGCTGGCCAGGATCATTTCCAGATCGTTGTAGCTGTCGCCGGAAGCGATGGTCTCAAATCCCATGGACTGCAGCGCCCGGACGGTCGTAAGCTTGGAATGCGCGCAGCGCATTTTGATGCCGCAGAGCATCCCGTCCCTGTCGACCTCGAGCGAATTGCAGAAGATCGTCGGCCAGCCGAGCTTTTTCATGAGCGGCTGCGCAAATTCTTCAAATGTGTCGCTGACGATGATGGCCTGCGTCTGCGCGCGCAGCTCGTCCAGAAAGTCCTTTGCGCCGGGCAGCGGGTCGATCTGCGCGATCACGTCCTGAATCTGCTTCAGGCCCAGCCCGTGCTCGCGCAGGATGTCCATGCGCCAGCGCATGAGCTTGTCATAATCCGGCTCGTCGCGCGTGGTGCGGCGCAGCTCCGGGATGCCGCTGACCTCGGAGAATGCGATCCATATCTCGGGCACCAGAACGCCCTCAAGATCCAGGCAGGTAATATACATCGGTATGTCCCTCTGCTGAAAAAATTTTTGGAAGCCTAAAAAAATAAAAGGCTCTATGTTCATTATACAAAATCCTGCCGTAAAAGCAACAGGTATTTCAAGTTTTTTGCCGAGGACGTATGAAGCGGCCGATCCGTGCCATACTATCTTTGATTCTAAAATCAAGGAGATGGACGTATGGACACACTTTGTCTGATCCTCGCCATTATCGGCGCTGTCAACTGGGGGCTTGTGGGCTTTGCGCGGTTCGATCTGGTCGCGTGGATCTTCGGCGGGCAGACCGCAGGCGTCAGCCGCGTGATCTACGCGATTGTAGGCATCGCGGGGCTCTGGTGCATCACGATGCTCTTCCGGAAGCGCAGCCGCCCGGAGGCATAAGACTTCATGTATGCGTATCACACCACGAAAATCCGCAGCTGCTGATGCATGAAGCGTTTGCGCATCCTTTCCGGCTGCCCCGCAGGGGCGCAGAAATGGCACATTTCTTAATTTGCTATGCTTTTGCATCGCAAAAATACCGGACGCTGGAGACTCCTGCGTCCGGTATTTTCAGGTCCGGGGGTAGCGGCAGCGTGTCCGTGTTTTTCAGGCTTCCTCTGCCAGCTTTTCCCTGGCCTTTTTCAGCGCGTTCGCGAGCTGGTCGGGACAGGAGGTTTCTTTCATGCCGCAGTGGATGCCGTCGAGGCGTTCGATCACGGTGTCGATGTCCATGCCTTCGACGAGCTTGGAAATGCCCTGCAGGTTGCCGTTGCAGCCGCCGATGAATTCAATATTCTTGACGGTCTTTCCGTCCACGTCAAATAAAATTTCCTGCGAGCAGGTGCCTTTGGTTCTGTAAGTAAAATGCATCTTGGTTTCTCCTTTTTATTCAGTCAAATCGCAGAGCGATGAGTTTACATAACGATTTCTCCGTCCCGGATGCGGAGCACCTTGGTGAAGCTGTCCAAAAACTCCGGGGAATAATTGTGCATGGCGACGATCAGGATCTCGCAGGGCAGCTGCGCGATCTGCTTTTCCAGCTCAACGCGCGTTTTTTCGTCAAGGCCAGCCGCCGGTTCGTCCAGCATGACGAGGCTTCCCTTGCGCCAGAGCGTCCGGGCCAGATCGAGCCTGCGCTCTTCGCCGCCGGAAAGGGCGTGCTCCTCGCCGCCGATCTGTATGTCCATGGACGCGCCGCGCTCGGCGTACCATTTGGAAAGTCCGGCATCCGCAAGCGTCTTTGTCAGCGCCTCGTCCTGCTGCGCCGTACCGGAGAACATGGTGAGATTGTCGCGGATGGAGGCGCTGTAGACGAAGGTTTTCTGGGATAACAGCGTAACCTGTCTGCGGAAATCCTCATAGCGGTAATCGCGGCAGGGGCGGCCATTGATCGCGTACTCCCCTTCTGCGGCGTACATGGAGGCCAGCACCTTCAGAAGCGTCGACTTCCCCGCGCCGCTCTCGCCGAGCAGCGCGACGCGGTCGCCCTTCCGGAGCGTCAGATCAACATGCTTTAAAATCTCGCGGTCATCCCTGCGGCAGGAGATATCGTTCAGTGTGACCGTCTTGATCTGCGTCAGCGGTTCACTTCCCCAGCTGTCCGCCTCGTCCGTCGGCGCGTCCAGAAATGCGAGGACGCGCTTGCAGACCGCCGAGGCGGCGATGGTCGAGGAATAGCGTTCGCTGATGATCTGCACCGGCCCGGCAACGAAATTCATGAGGCCTGCAAAGGTAATGAGCGCCGGGAGCGTGATGACGCCGCGCGTGACGAAGAACAGACCGAGCACCCACGTTCCGAGCACGACGAGATTGCCGCAGCCGTAGGCTCCCGCGTATAGAATTCTGCGGATGCGGCGGGAGCGGAGCTTTTTCCGGTAAAGGTTCTCGTTGGCTTCGTCGTAAGCACGGTTGACGCCGGAAAAGGCGTTGAAAATTTTCAGCTGGCAGAAGCCGGATAAAATCTGGGTAATTGCCGTCAGATAGCGGGCTTTTGCCTGCTGCTCGTTCTCCTGATGCGCCTGCAGGCGCTTTTCCGTCAGCTTCGGGAACGCCGCCGTCAGCACACTGACGGCGATCATGATCAGGGTCATGACCGGCTGGATCGCGATAGCCGAGGCGACGGCCAGAAGGAAACAGCAGATCTGAAAATAAATTTCGCCCAGAGACGTAACATCATCCTGCTGGATGGTGTCGACGTCGTTCTGCACAAGGGACAGGCAGGCGCCGTCGTCCTTCTCGCTTTTTTCCATATAGCTGAGCGCTTCTATTTTCCGCACAGCGTCGGCGCGGAGGTCGCGGCCAACGCGCTGGGCGACGATATCGCGTGAATAGTCCAGCAGGAAGGCGAAAAATGTCTCAATGCAGAGGTAAAACAGCGTCACAAGCGCGATTTTCCATACGCGCGAGAGGTCGCCCTCCATGGCGCTGTCGGCAAACGTGCCAAGCAAAAAGGACATGAACACAGACGAACCGGCCGCCAGAAGGTTGGACACAAGGAACAGCGCAACAGATGAGCGGTTTTTGCGGTAATAGCGCTTCATGGCGGCCTCCTTTTCGGTTTAGTAATACTTGATCTCCGAGCGGTGCGCCTCCAGCAGATTGTCCAGGTATTGCTCGACATATTCCGTCATCTGCTCCGGCGGGTTCACCTTTGTAAATTCCAGTCCATGCTGCGCGCAGTATTCCTGCCCGAGCGTATCGCGCAGTCTCTGCCGCAGCATCCTGCGGGGAAGCTGCTCCGCGACCATATCGAAATACTGTTCGGTGGTGATCCCCATTTTTGTGCACCACTCCTCGATATAGCTTCGCACTTCCTCGTATTCTTCGTAGTTTTTCCGCTGTCCGGCCATCTCTGCGTCCACCTCTTCCTGTGTGACGGAAAGGCCGCGCTGCTCCGCCTCATCGAGCATGATGAGGTTCAGCAGGATCTGATCCAGTGCGTCCGCGTCGCTGACGGTTTTGTCTCCTGTGACGTTGATCTGGTTTTCCTTTTCATACGCGACTTCGCTCTGCAAAATCTGCGTATCCTTGTAGGTCGCAACAACCGGGTCGTCCGACGTCTGCTTCTGACAGGCTGTCAGGAAAAGCAGAAGAAAACACAGCACAGGTATCATTCGTGATTTCATGGCGCTCTCCTTTCGTCATTCGGTCAGGTCGCACAGGGTGGCGTTTACATAATCCGTAAGCCGCATGGGGTCGAGCAGTACCTGGCAGCCGCGGCAGCCGGCGGAAACGCCGATCTCGTCATAGAGCTGGGCCGTCTCGTCGATGTAGGTCGGGAACGGCTTTTTCATGCCGATGGGGCTGCATCCGCCGCGGATATAGCCGGTCGTGGCCAGCAGGTCTTTGACATGAATGAGCTCGATTTTTTTGTCGTGGGCCGCCTTGGCCGCTTTTTTCAGGTCCAGCTCACAGCAGACCGGGATGCAGAACACGGCATAACCGCCGCGCTCGCCCTTCGCAACGAGCGTTTTGAAGATCTGCTCCGGCGGCATGCCGATGCCCTCGGCGGCGTGCATCCCGTTCAGGTCGTTCTCGTCAACCTCATATTCTGCTGCGCGGTAGGGAATTTTCGCCGCGTCAAGCAGGCGCATCACGTTGGTTTTTGTCATTTGGAAGCACCTCTTTCAGGGCCATTATACCTGATTTCCGCGTTTCTGGCAAGGAGCAAAACGCGCGCGCATGATTTGTGAAAATGCGTTTAAACTATCTGTACCTCTCAAAGATCATCTGTAGGGGCCGATGCCTACATCGGCCCGGAAGAATACACCATTTTTACGGTAATCTTCGGCGAATTCGCAACTTCCCAGCGGGCCGCTGTGGGCATCGGCCCCTACATTGAAAAAGGCAAGCGCTTGCGGATTCGCCCTGAATTTCCGAAAAATCTCTGCCTGCTGCTCGGGCCGACAGAGTCGTCGGCCCCTACGGGATAGCTAATCTTACACAGACAGGAGCATACAAATATGGGTGAAGCAAAGAAGGAAGAACAGGCACGTCAGGAACTCATCGATCTGGGTGCGTCGACGACGAAAACGGCGCGGGGGACGATCTACACGCTGACGATCATTGGACAGATCGAGGGCCATCAGGCGCTGCCGGAGAACATCAAGACGACAAAATATGAGCACGTCATTCCCCTGCTCGCGGCCGTGGAGGAAAGCGAGGAAATTGACGGGCTGCTGCTGCTGCTCAACACGGTCGGCGGGGATATCGAGGCGGGGCTTGCCATTGCGGAGCTGATCGCCGGGATGCGAAAGCCGTCCGTGTCGCTTGTGCTGGGCGGCGGGCACTCCATCGGCATCCCGCTGGCCGTTTCGGCCAAGAAGAGCATGATCGTCCCGACGGCCAGCATGATGATCCACCCTGTGCGCATGAGCGGCGTCGTAGTCGGCGCACCGGCGACCTATCACTATTTTCAGCGCATTCAGGAGCAGATCACGGACTTTGTCACGGCGAATTCCCGCATCACGCGTGAGCAGTTCTCGGACTATATGATGGCGACCGGGCAGATCGCCACGGACGTCGGTACGATCGTCTATGGGCGCGAGGCCGTGGAAAGCGGCCTCATTGACCGTCTGGGCGGCCTGCACGACGCCCTGGAGTGCCTACACCGGATGATCGCCAGAAAACAGGGGAACAGGGGATAGCAATTCAGACTGTCAAAAACCGGTCCAGCTGAAAGTTTCGGATGGACTTTTTTGACTAGCTGTAGCAATTTTAACATTCCTGTGCTATAATAATCTTCAAAGCAAAATTACAGGAGATTCTTGGTTTGAAGATTTGGGAAGCATTGATCTATGGCCTTGTCGCGGGGCTGACCGGCCTGCTGCCGGTCTCATTCAGCGGGCATGCGGCCGTGCTGCAGGACGCATTTGCGCTCTCGCTGCTCACGCAGGGCGGGGGACTGTACATCCGGGCGGCCATCACGCTCGGGCTCAGCGCTGCGCTCGTGCTGGCTTTCCCCGGAGAGCTGCAGCTGACCTGCGGGGAGCTTGCGCGCCGCCCGCAGCGCGGAAAACGCGCCCGGCAGCCGTCTCCACGCCGCCGCGCCGTCCTGATGGGCCTGCTTGCTCTCCCGATCGGTCTGCTGAGCCTGATCTGGTGCGCAGCGGCAGAGCGCATCACGCGCCTGTCGCTCATCGCCGCGTTCTTCTGCCTGAACGGCCTTATCCTGTTTGCTGCGGGACGGCCCGGCGGACAGAAGGATGCCCGCGCGCTCATGCTCCCGGATGCGCTGCTGGCAGGCGCGACTCGTCTGGCCGCCGTGCTGCCCGGCCTGTCGCCGCTCGGTCTGACGCTGGCTGTCTGCCGTCTGCGAGACCTGCGGACGGATTTTGCCCTGCGCTTTACGGCGATGCTGACGCTCGGCTTTTCGCTGTGTGAATTCGTCTACCGCCTGCTGCGTGCAGTCATTGTGGGGGCGTTTTCTGCGTCGCTGTGGCTGCCGATGCTCGTCGCGCTCGTCGCCTCGACCGTGGCCGGATATTTTGCCCTGCAGTATCTCAAATATCTGCTGCACCGGGAAAAGCTGCGTGTTTTTTCCTATTATTGTTGGGATGCAGCCGTTATCGCGCTGATCCTGGCGCTTATCAATGCCTGAACGGAGGGGAATCATGGCAAGGAAATCGCAACCCGTTAAAAAGCCGACTGCAAAGCAGACCGCCGCGCAGAAGCGCCAGACGCAGAACCGCCGCGAGATCTGGGCACTCGTCTGCATTTTTTTGGCGATCTTCTCCATTATCTGCTGCTTCAACACGACTGCCTTTCTGATCAGGCCGTTCGCCTCGCTTATCGCGGGCTTGTTCGGACAGTCCGGGCGCTACATACTGCCGCTGGCCCTCATCGCCACGGTCGTCATCCTGTTTACGAGCCGCGGCAAGCCGGTGCGCCTGCGCATCGTCAGCGTGTTCACGCTCATTCTGACCGTCTCGGCAGTGTATCATCTCATTCAGGGCGAGGCCCTTGTGTGGGAGTGGAAGGTCGTGCCCGCACTGTTCAAGGGCGGCATTGCCGGAACGACGGGCGGCCTGCTGGGCGGTCTGCTGGCCATGCTGCTGAAGACGGGCATCACCGTCGTCGGCGCGTATATCGTCCTGATCCTTGTGATGCTCGTGCAGATCATCACCATCATGAATATGACGGTCAACAGCATCATCACGGCCATCAAGAACCGTCCGCGCCTGCAGGAGCCCGACGAGGAGCCGGAGCCCGAGCAGGACACGGCCGAACGCATCGTCAACCATGTGGCCAACCGCCATATCGCCCGCGTGGAAAAGCGCCGTGCGGCGGAATTTGACCTGCCCGTGGACGATCCCCCGCTGGAAAAGGCGGAAAAGCGGAAGAAAAAGTCCCGCGTTCCCTCGCCGGATGAATATTTGGAAAAGCAGCAGGAGGAGCGCCCGGCTGCGAGACCGGTCTCTGTGACCTGTGACGATGTCCCGGAGGAGCCGCTTCACGCGGCAGAGCATCCCGTGACGGTCGTACCGGAGGCTGCGCTCCCGGAGGAGCCTGTTCCCGAGCCTGCTTTTGAGCCGGTCCCGGTGCAGGAGCTTCCGGAGGAGCCGGAGGACCGGCCGGAGCCCGCCGCGGAGCAGGAGCCTGCCGCGCCGTGGGACGAAGCGCCCGCGCCGCAGCACGACGAGCCGGCGGTCCGTCCTGCGCCTGCAAAGCAGGAGGACGCAGAGGAACTTGTCATCCCGCAGCCGGAGCAGTCCGGGCAGGCCGAGTATGTTTTCCCGCCGGTCTCCCTGCTGACGCCGCGCCGTGAGGGCAGCGTGGACGCCACGTCCGAGATGCGCGAGAATTCCCAGCGCCTTGCCGACACGCTCAAGAGCTTCGGCATCGAGCCGCACATCGTCGACGTCATCCGCGGCCCGTCCGTCACGCGCTACGAGCTGGAGCTGGACCGCGGCGTAAAGCTCTCGAAGATCACGAATCTGGCTGACGACATCGCGCTGGCGCTTGGAGCAGCCGGTGTGCGCA
>OHCN01000912.1_pt1 | contig 10399 bp, 8 predicted proteins | sample 1566761 | NCBI WGS metagenome assembly OHCN01 (sample SAMEA3879568, study PRJEB24766) | human gut metagenome | biome: human-associated habitat; feature: feces | place: USA | collected 1985/1987 | reverse complement strand
CTGTCAGATGTGTTCCACCCTCAGGTGTGTTGATGTTATTTACAAAGCTGTATGTGGATTCATTGTATGAATCATTGTGCTGAAGTGCCACCTCAACACTTATTCCATCTCTGACTCCCTCACAGTAGATTACCTCATTGTACAGAGGATCTCTGTGTCTGTTCAGATATGTTACAAACTCCTTTATACCACCCTCATAGTGGAATGATCTTACCTTCTCAGGAATAAGTCTCTTATCTGTAAGACTTATCTTCAGGCCCTTTGTAAGGAATGCCATCTCACGAAGTCTGTTTCTCAGTATATCGTAATCGTATATGTTATCTTCAAATATTGTATGATCCGGCAGAAATGTAACCTTTGTTCCTGATACTCCCTCAGGTGCTTCACCTATAACCTGAAGCTTGTACATAACCTTGCCCTTCTCATATCTCTGCTTGTACACCTTGCCATCTCTGGTAATCTCGACTTCAAGCCATGTTGAAAGTGCATTTACAACTGATGCACCAACACCGTGAAGTCCTCCGGATACCTTATATCCTCCACCGCCGAATTTTCCGCCTGCATGAAGAACCGTATATACAACCTCAAGTGCTGATTTTCCAGCTTTATGATTCATTCCAACCGGAATACCACGCCCGTCATCTTCAACTGTAATGGAATTGTCCGGGTTGATGGTAACCTCTATGTTTTTGCAATATCCGGCAAGTGCCTCATCCACGGCATTATCTACAATCTCATAGACCAAATGATGGAGTCCTCTCGCCGATGTACTGCCGATATACATACCTGGTCTTTTACGAACTGCTTCAAGTCCTTCCAGAATCTGGATCTGGTCAGCTCCGTATTCATTTGGATTTTCAATTTTTTCTGTTGCCATTCTGCTAACCTTGCCTTTCTATAACTTGACCTTTTTCAAATACCTGACCACTTATTACCTCAAAAACCTTATTGATTTCGAACCTGTTACGGATAAATTCATCCAAACCGGTACAGGTAATAATTGTCTGGGTATCACATATACTGTTTAACAAATAATTCTGACGATTGCTGTCCAACTCTGATAAAACATCATCCAATAAAAGTACCGGAGTATCATGAATTGATTTTCTCACCAGCTCTATCTCGGATAACTTCAAAGAGAGTGCAGAGGTTCTCTGCTGCCCCTGTGAACCAAATTTACGGATATCAACACCTGCAATGGAAAAAAGCAGATCATCACGGTGTGGCCCTACGGATGTCTGGCACTGTTTCAGGTCTCGCAGTTTCACCCGTTCTAACTCCTGTTCCAACAGATCCGCAGAAACACTTGGCTCATACGAAAGAAAAAGTTCTTCTCTCCCGCCGGATATCCGATAGTGTATTTCATGAACAAGCTCATTCAGTTCTTTTACAAACTTTTCTCTCCGTCTGATAATTTTTTTCCCGGTATCAGCCAGCTGCATATCCCATACCGGGAGTGTATCCGATAATTCAGGCCGGTAAACCATATCTTTCAACAGTTTATTGCGCTGATTTAAGATTTTATTGTAATTTGACAGGTCAGATAAATAAATTTTATCTAGCTGACATAACTCTGCATCCAGAAAATGTCTGCGTTCGGACGGTCCGTTTTTGATAATATTCAAATCTTCCGGCGAAAAAAATACAATGTTTAAAATTCCAAAAAGCTCACTTGCTTTTTTCATCGGTATCTTATTTACGGCAATTCCCTTAGAACGGTTATGTTTTAAATGCATGTCGATCTGGTATTGTTTGCCGTTTTTTAAAACCATGGTACGAAGATGCGCTTCGTTTGTTCCAAAACGGATCATCTCTTTGTCTTTGCTTCCCTTGTGGGACTTTGTAGTTCCACTTAAGTAAGCAGCTTCCAGGATATTGGTCTTTCCCTGTGCATTATCGCCAAATAAAATATTGGTTCCCTCATCAAATGAAATCTGGAGATTTTCATAGTTGCGGAAATTGTTCAATTCAATGGACTGAATGATCATTTTGAGACTTTCACCGTTTCCCCGTTATAGGAAATCACATCACCATCATGGATTTTTTTTCCACGCTGAAGTTCTGTTTCACCATTGACTTTTACCAGACCATCCTGGATGACAAATTTTGCATCAACACCGGATTCCACAAGTCCGGCTTTTTTCAAAGCCTGTCCAAGTTTTATAAATTCATCTGTTTCTCTAATCTGAATCTCTATCATGGAATTCCTTTCTATCGCCCTTTGGGCAATATCAATCATAGATTTCAAATTCTATAAAAATAATTAGTTTGCAGCTGCATTAAAGTTAACCGGAAGAATCAGATAAATAAATGTACCTTCATCATCCTTGATAAAACATGGAGCCTTTGGATTGACCATGTACAGTGTAACTTCCTCTTCGTCAATGACTCTTAATGCGTCAATGAAAAACTTCGGATTAAAGCCAATTAAAATATCTTTTCCTTCTTTGGCAATATCGATATCTTCATTCATGGAACCAATAAAGGAATTGATTTTTAATTCCATCGTTCCATCTGTGATGTTCATGATGATCGGTTTCTTATCACCTTCTTTGACAAGAAGTGTTGCACGGTCAATACAGTCTAACAGCTCACGTTTGTTTATTTTTACTTTTGTTTCGTAATCAGAAGATAACATCTGTTCAATCTTGAAGTATTCACCTTCGATCAGACGGGAAACGACTGTCGTATTTTCAAACTCAAAAACGATGTGATTGTCTGTCAGGAAAATAGATACTTCATCTTCTGCACTACCCGGAAGGATTTTGCTGACTTCCTGAAGTGTTTTTCCGGGAACGACAACTTTTTTGTGAGAATAATTATTTTTTAATTCAATGTTGCGAATCGAAATACGGTGTCCGTCGAGGGAGACAACCTTAAGATCATTTTCTTCGATCTCGAACAACTCACCTGTCATTAATTTGTTGTTGTCATTGTCAGCGATGGAGAAAATAGTCTGGCGAATGACTTCTTTTAAGGTGAACTGGGACATAACGATTGGTTCGTTACGTTCAATGTACGGAATATAGGAAAAATCATCACCGGATTTACCGACAATGTTAAATTTTGCTTTTTCACATGTAATAGTTGTTTTAAAGGATGCGTCAGTTTCGATCGTAACATCACTGTCTGGAAGTTTACGGACAATCTCGGAAAAGATTTTTGCATCCAGTGCGATTACACCACGTTCTGCAATCTCGCCTTCGATCTTTGTTTCGATCCCAAGTTCCATATCATTTGCAGTAAGTTTAATTTCGTTTGCAGAAGCATCGATCAGAATACATTCTAAGATCGCCATGGTAGTTCTGGTTGGAACTGCTTTTGAAACAATATTAACACCATGTAACAGATTAGATTTAGAACAAATTAATTTCATGTTGTAGATAACTCCTTCCTGATGAAACGTAGTGGCTCGCCAAAACGTGTTCATAAAAAAATAAATAGAAATCCGCCGTAGTCGTCTTAGAGGCTGTTAATAAGTTGATAACCGCAGAAAGCCTTAATTTTCAAGGGGTTAAAAAAAATTTGAGGTGGTATAACCCTGTGAAAACCATGCGGAAATTATCTTGAAATGATGTGAATTGAGGATGAGGCTCATAAATGCCTTAAACAGGTTTTAAACATGAAAATGAGACTTGTCCATACGGAATTCACGTTAATTTAACAAGATATCAACAATTTTTTGTGTATAACTTCGAAAAACCTTGATAACTTTAGTTAGGATTGATTTTTTTCTTGATAGTTTCTATTAAATTGCGTGTATTTTCGTTTGATTCGTATTCATCGGCAATTTTTTTGATACCATGAATGATGGTGGAATGGTCTCTTCCCCCAAGTAACTGTCCGATCGAGTCAAGCGGTATATCTGTCATATTCTTACAGAGGTACATTGCAATCTGTCTTGGTCTGGCAATTTCGTTACTTCTGTTTTTTGAGATCATCTGATCCAGCGAAATATTGAAATGTTCGGTGACAACTTCAATTACAAGCTGTGGCGTGATCTCTCTTGGCTTGTCCGGTGTAATAATATTCTGAAGTTCTTTCATGGCAATTTCCATTGTGATATCTGTTTTTTCAAGATTGGAATATGCCAGAAGTTTGTTTAAAGCTCCTTCAAGTTCACGAATGTTGGATTTAATGTTAGTTGCAATATAATTAAGAATCTCATCGCTGAGTTTCATGTCGTCAGCTTCAACTTTTCTTCGCAGGATAGCCATTCGTGTTTCGTAGTCTGGAGTTCCGATATCAGCAATAAGACCCCATTCGAAACGTGAACGAATCCGGTCTTCTAAGGTTTCCATGTCTTTTGGCGGTTTATCGGATGTTAAAATAATCTGCTTGCCGGCAGAGTGGAGTGCATTAAATGTATGGAAAAATTCTTCCTGTGTACTTTCCTTACCGATGATAAACTGAACGTCATCGACCATTAATACATCAATCGTACGATACTTTTCACGAAGTTTGTTCATAGCGGAAGCATTACCACTTCGAATTGACTCGATTACTTCGTTGGTAAATTCTTCGGATGTAACATAAAGTACTTTTGCGTTCGGGTTTCTCTCTAATATAAAATGACCGATGGAATGCATAAGGTGAGTTTTCCCAAGTCCCGGTCCTCCATAAATATAGAGAGGATTGTATGCTTCACCCGGAGATTCAGCAACGGCAAGTGACGCCGACTGTGCAAAACGGTTATTGCTGCCGACGACGAACGTGTCGAATGTATAGTTCGGATTCAGATTTGATCTGTCCGCCTTTTCGGAAAGTGCATTTTTTTTCGGTACGCCGCTATTGCCGGTGCGGATATTTTTTGTCTGTTCCGGCAGGATGAACTTGATTTCGTATTCTGTCCCCGTAAGTTCTGCAATCGTTACCTTTAAAGGAAGATAATATTTTTTTGAAATATAGCTTAGGGTCATCTGTTCCGATGGAACCAGTATATATAAAGTGCTGCCCTCGACGCCGTAAACTTCGAGCGGGCGAATCCAGGTATCAAAAGAAATATCACTGATATCATGCTCATGTTTGACGGTTGAGAGAATCTCGTCCCATTTTTCTAAAATTTTATCCATTTTAATCCTCATTTTTGCGCTGTATTTTGCGCATAACAAATATGAGCTTACGCCCAAATTTGTACGCTCCTGATAAAAAATCCTACATAGTTCTATCCTACACTATTTTTTTGCTTTTATCAATGAAAAGTTTGTACAGGGTATTTTAAGTTAGGGTGAATGCAAAAAAACCCCAATTTGGGCAAAATAGAAAGCCTGAATAATAAAAATTTGCATGAAGGGAAAAAATATGTGTGAATAAGTCGAAAAAAGTTATAGACCGCGAAATATAAGGGATTATCCTGTTTATAAACAGATTATCCGTGGATTATCCATAAAATATCCACAAGTTATCCACAAATTGGGGATAACTTTGCGAAACCGCTAAAAATCGGCATTCTTCAACCCACATTTTTTAACATTTTCGGGGGATAACTGTGGAAAAGCAAATAACAAGATATAGGATGATAGAGTTTCTTCCTTATATATATAGTGGTCAACATTTTCCACAAATGGATAAATGTTGAAATGTAGATAAGTAAAATGAGGTCAAACAAAATTTTAGTGCTTGACTTGAAACATTTTTCTGCTATAATTGAGAATGATGTTTTTTAACTGAGAATATGCGTCTTAGGACGTTTTCTATCGCATCGTCATTTCAGGATGATGGTGAATGCCAGGCAGAGGAGGTGGATATAACATGAAGATGACATTTCAGCCGAAGAAAAGACAGAGATCAAAAGTTCATGGCTTCAGAAGCAGAATGAGCACAGCAGGCGGAAGAAAAGTATTGGCTGCTAGAAGATTAAAAGGAAGAAAGAAATTATCAGCATAGGCCACATCTTTGTGGTCTTTTCTTTCCTTAAGAAGAATGGATGAATAATGAGGTGGTGCATTTTGTACCACCTATTTGTTCATTCAAAGATATTTTATGGGTAAAGTAAGCAGAGACCTTCAAACAGACAGAAGGTAGTTGGTGCCTTAGGTAAATAATCAGAAAGGGCATACTAGGATGAAGTTTTCGGAATCATTAAAAAAGAACAGTGATTTCCAGAAAGTGTACAGGCAGGGAAAATCCTATGCGAACCGTTATCTGGTAATGTATGTTCTGGAAAATCATACAGAAGGAAATCGTCTTGGCATATCCGTCAGTAAAAAAGTTGGAAACAGTGTTATCAGACATCATCTGACCCGGCTGATCCGGGAAAGCTACAGACTGCATGAAGACATGTTCAATAGTGGTTTGGACATTGTAGTCATCGCAAGAGGAACAGCGCGTGATGTTTCGTTTCATCAGATTTCGAGCGCACTGAAACATCTTGGAGGTCTTCACAAAATAATACATTAATATGGAAAAGAAGATGGAATTCTATTGAAAAAATTACTTATTGCATGTATTAAATTCTATCAGAGATATATTTCTCCCATGAAGTCAACGAAATGTCCGTATTATCCGACCTGTTCCTGTTATGGACTGGAAGCTGTGCAAAAGTATGGTGCGATAAAGGGTGGGGCACTGGCTGCCTGGAGAATTTTGCGATGTAATCCTTTTTCTAAGGGAGGATATGACCCGGTTCCATAAACCAAATGGAGGTTTTTATGTCAGGCATGATTGAATTGACAGCGTATTCCGGAAAATTCCTCGGACCGATTGCAAAGGTTCTTGGATGGATCATGAGCGGAATTTACGATATTGTTTTAAAAATTTCCGGTGGTACGATCAACAGTGTACCGCTTGCAATCGTTCTCATGACGATTTTGATCTATATGTGTCTTTTGCCATTGACAATCCAGCAGCAGAAATTCTCGAAACTTTCGCAGAAAATGCAGCCGGAATTGAATGCGATCCGTGATAAATATAAGAATCGCAAGGATCAGGAAGCCATGATGGCAATGAATCAGGAGACACAGCTTGTATATCAGAAATATGGTATTTCTCCATCCGGAAGCTGTATCCAGATGCTTATCCAGATGCCGATTTTGTTTGCTTTATATCGTGTATTTTATAATATTCCGGCATATATCGGAAGTGTGCGTGATTCTTTTTATACGATTTCCGGAAACGAGACGTTTCATGGTCTGGTCGGTGGAATTATGAATACCGATGGGTTTGTGAAAAAAGTTTCGGATTTAATGACAAAATTTAATGTGGTTACATCCAGTGGACTGAATATAAAAAATGTTGCAGATACTTTAAACGGAGCATCGGGAAAGGATCTTGCCAATTATATTACCGATATTGTGTACAAGCTTCCATCCACAGCGTGGGATAAGTCGGTAGACGGCAGTATTTTCCAGCAGTTTCCGTCACTTACGGATCAGATTAATTCCACAATGCATGATATGAACCATTTTAATTACTTTCTGGGGCTTAATATTTCGGATACCCCGTGGGCAATTATAAAAAGCAGTATGGAAGGTCATGCGTGGCTGCTTGTGATTCTGGCGGTTCTGATTCCGGTATTGTCTTATATTACACAGGTGATCAATATCAAGTTGATGCCAACCGCAGCTACCGCAGGTGGGGATAATGATCAGATGGCAAGACAGATGAAAACTATGAATACCATGATGCCTCTGATGTCTTTGTTTTTCTGTTTTGTGACACCGGTTGGTCTCGGTATTTACTGGATTGCCAGTGCCGTGTGCCGTGCGGTTCAGCAGTTCTTTATCAACAAGCATATTGAAAATCTTAATCTTGAGGATATTATTGCAAAGAATCAGGAAAAGGTGAAAAAGAAACGGGAGAAGATGGGCGTTACTGAGGAACGCATCCGTCAGGCAGCGGCAATGAATACCAGATCCATCCAGTCGAAGGCAAATGTTTCTTCTGCAAACAGGGAACTGGAACTTGAAAAGGCAAATGCAGCGAAAGCAAATGCAAAGCCGGGAAGTATGGCAGCGAAAGCAAATCTTGTAAAAGAATTTAGAGAAAAGAATAATCGTAAATAAGAGGGGGCAGTTATATGGAGTTTATTGAGATTTCTGCTAAAAATGTGGATGACGCGATTACACAGGCTACTGTTCAGCTGGGAATAACCAGTGATCAGCTTGAGTATGAGGTTCTTGATAAAGGAAGTACCGGTTTTCTTGGAATCGGAAGTAAAAATGCAGTAATTAAGGCTCGTAAGAAATTTTCCATTGATGAGAATGTTGTTGAATTTTTATCTTCCATTTTTGATGCGATGAAGATGGAGGTAGAAATTCTCGTTGCAGTAAATGAGGAAGAACATATCATTGAAGTAGAGTTAAAGGGAGATGATATGGGAATTCTGATCGGTAAGAGAGGACAGACGCTGGATTCTCTTCAGTATCTGACAAATCTTGCAATCAACAAACATTCCGATGAATATTATAAGGTTAAGATTGATACGGAAGATTACAGAAAGAGAAGAAAAGAGACACTTGAGAATCTTGCAAAGAATATTGCGTACAAGGTAAAGCGCACCAAGCGCCCGGTTTCTCTTGAACCAATGAATCCTTTTGAGCGACGGATCATTCATTCTGCACTTCAGAATGATCGTTATGTTACAACACACAGTGAAGGGGATGAACCATATCGCCATGTAGTTGTAACATTAAAGAAATAAGGAACTGACTGATAGAGTTAAAAAATAAGGTGAATATCCAGTTTTGGGTATTCACCTTTGTTTAGAATTGGAGAGACTTATGAATTCAGATACAATTGCTGCAATTGCGACTGCGATGTCTCCTTCGGGAATTGGGATTATCCGGATCAGCGGAGAAGACGCATTGCCGGTTATTGACCGGATTTATCGTTCGAAATATGGTCATAAAAAATTGAGTTTATGTGAAAGTCATACCATTCATTATGGATATATTTATGACGATAACGAGATGGTGGATGAAGTGATGGTTTTACTCATGAAGGCGCCACATTCTTATACAAAAGAAGATACGGTGGAAATTGACTGTCATGGCGGTGTCTATGTTATGAAAAAAATTCTGGAAACAGTAATCAAACATGGTGCACGGCCGGCAGAACCCGGCGAATTTACGAAACGGGCATTTTTAAATGGCCGGATTGATCTGACACAGGCAGAATCCGTTATTGATGTTATCAACGCAAAAAACGAATTTGCACTGAAAAGTTCACTTTCCCAGTTGCAGGGGGCAGTTCTTGTGGATATCCGAAAGATCCGGGCAGATATATTGCATGAAATTGCCTTTATAGAATCTGCCTTGGATGACCCTGAACATATTTCTCTGGATAATTATCCACAAACTTTACACAATACTGTGGATAACTTGGTTATAAAAATTGATAAAATCCTCAAAACCTTTGAAAATGGGCGTTTTCTGAAGGAAGGTATCAACACTGTAATTGTGGGTAAACCCAATGCAGGTAAGTCTTCTCTGTTGAATATTCTGGTGGGAGAGGAACGGGCAATTGTAACGGAAATTGCAGGAACAACCAGAGATGTCCTGGAAGAGCAGATTAACCTGAATGGAATTACATTAAACGTAATGGATACGGCTGGAATTCGGGATACGGAAGATGTAGTGGAGAAAATCGGTGTGGATCGGGCGAGAACATATGCATCGAAGGCGGATCTCGTAATCTATGTGATTGATGCATCGACAGAGCTGGATGAAAGTGATTATGAGATCATGGATCTGTTGCAGGATAAAAAAGCAATTGTTTTATTAAACAAATCAGATCTGGACACAAAAGTCACAGTGGAAGAGGTACAGCATATTCTGGATAAAAAGATTATTCCGATTTCTGCGAAAGAACATCAGGGAATTGATGAATTGGAAGAAACGATCCGGAATATGTTTTTCCAGGGTGAAGTTACTTTTAATGATGAAGTTTATGCAATTAACATGAGGCAGAAAACGTCACTTCAGGTAGCACTTGATCATTTACATCAGGTAACACAAAGTATTGAGGATGACATGCCGGAAGATTTTTATTCCATTGATCTGATGGGCGCGTATGAAGAGCTGGGTAAGATTATCGGGGAAGCTGTCGAGGATGATCTGGTGGATGAAATCTTTTCAAAGTTTTGTATGGGAAAGTAGCAGGTAAAAAAATGAGTAAGAAAAATATTCCTTATATTGAAGAAACATATGATGTGGTTGTTGTCGGTGCCGGGCATGCAGGTTGTGAGGCAGCATTGGCATGTGCCAGACTCGGATTGGAAACAATGATGTTTACGGTAAGTGTGGACAGTATTGCACTAATGCCATGTAATCCGAACATTGGTGGAAGTTCCAAGGGACATCTGGTTCGGGAAATTGATGCACTTGGTGGAGAGATGGGCAAAAATATTGATAAAACTTTTATTCAGTCGAAAATGCTGAATAAATCGAAAGGACCGGCT
>OHCN01000911.1_pt1 | contig 10407 bp, 10 predicted proteins | sample 1566761 | NCBI WGS metagenome assembly OHCN01 (sample SAMEA3879568, study PRJEB24766) | human gut metagenome | biome: human-associated habitat; feature: feces | place: USA | collected 1985/1987 | reverse complement strand
GCGGCCGGGATAGCTGCCAGTGGTCTGGATGCCGCCGGTAAGGGGCTTGGTGGGGTCGGTGTCGAAACCGCGCACATCATCGCCCTGCCAGCAGTGCAGGGACAGCGGCACGGTTTTCAGCTTTGTAAGCGCCGCCTCAGTATCCACACCGAGGGCGGCGTATTTTTCTTTTGCTTCCGTATAGCTCATAGGTCTGCCTCCATTTGTGTTTTCAGATTCCCCAGCGCCGTCGCCTCAATGGGCAGGGCAATGACCCGCTTGCCGGTAGCCTTGGAGGTAAGATGGTTGAGAAACTCATTTTTCGCACCGCCGCCCACGATGTACAGCTTGTCGTATTGCTTTCCAGTGTTTCGCTCCAGCTCTGCAAGGGCTTTCGCATAGCTCTCTGCAAGGCTGCGATAGGCGCAGCGGAAATAGTCGCCGATGCTGATGAGCTTTCCGCCGGTCGCCGTGTCAAAGGCGGCCTTCATACTCTTGGGAGCGAGAAATTCCGGCGCGTTGGCGTCGATGAGGGCATCGCAGCGGCTCTCCTTTGCGGCGTTCACGATCTCCGCAAAGCCCAGCCCGCTGCAAAGCTCCCTTTGCAGCTCGTTGACCAGCCACATGCCCATGATGTTCTTCTGATAGCGGTTATAGCCCACACCGCCCTCGTTGGAGTAATTGGCGGCACGGCTGGCGGTATTTGTAATGGGCTTCGGCGTTTTGACGCCCAAGAGCGACCATGTACCGGAGGAAATGTAGGGCTGGCTCCCGTCCATAGGGATACCCTCCACCGCTGAGGCTGTGTCGTGGGTGGCACAGAGGACGCATTTGATTCCTTCATATTCGCCCAGCACCGTCCCCGGCTTTTGGAGTTTGGGGAAGATGGGCGGCAGACCGAGCGCTGAAATGATCTCCGGGTCAAATTCGCCGGTTTCGGCGCTCACCATGCCGGTGGTAGTGGCGTTGGTGTACTCCTTGGCCTTCACGCCGCAGAGCTTCCAGAGGAGATACTCCGGGATCATCAGAAAATCCGTCACGCCCTCCAGCCGCCCCGCCAGCTGATCGGCATAGAGCTGATAAATGCTGTTGAACGGCTGGAACTGGCAGCCGGTTTTGGCGTACAGCTCCGCAAACGGCAGAATTTCGTGAACCTTGGGAATGGCCGCCTCCGTGCGGCTGTCGCGGTAGGCATAGACGGGACGGACTTCTTCCTCGCCGCGCAGCAGCACATAGTCCACGGCCCAGGTATCGACAGACAGGCTGACGATCTCCGGGAACTCGGCCTTCGCCGCCGCGATGCCCGCCTTCACATGGGAAAGCAGCGCATCCACGTCCCAGACGAGATGGCCGTTCTGCTCCTGTACGCCGTTGGGGAAGCGGTAGACCTCTTTTGCTTTGATTTTGCCGTCCTCCCGCCAGCCCACAATGTGCCGCCCGGAGGACGCGCCGATGTCAATGGCAAGGTAATATCGTTTCATTTCCATTCATACCGATGCTGTCCGGCTCCGACGGTCCGGCCCGTTCCGTCCGGCAGGAGGATCTCCGCCGTTGTGTTCGCAGGGATGCCCACGGTCAGCCGATAGCCGTTCTCCGTCCGCTCCCAGCTTGTCGTAACGTTTCCACAAATGCTCCAATAACTAGCCCGTGCGAAGGTGATGTCCCCGCCGGGCTTCGGTGCAATTGTAACATGGTTTTCTCCGGTGATCCGGATGCCGCACATCGTGTTCATCAGCCACTCGCAGACCGCGCCTTTGGAATAGTGGTTCAGCGAGGCGATCCATTTGTCCTTCTGGTTGCCCTCCCAGGCCTCCCAGATCGTCGTTGCGCCGGACTTTGGCATAAAGAGCCAGCCGGGCATTTCCTCGTTTTCCAGCAGACGGTAGGCATAGCTGATATCCAGCCCCGCCAGAACGTCCAGGATCATCGGCGTGGAGAGGAAGCCGGTCCCGAGACGCCAGCCATAGTGGTCCAGCGCGGCAATGAGGCGCTTTCTGGCAAAGGCCTCCTGCTCCGGCGTCAGCAGCCCCATATACAAGGGCCGGACGAGCTTGGCCTGCCGGTCGGTATCCAGCGAGTAGCCGTCCTTCGTAACGAGTTCCTGATAGGCGCGTTTCGTGCCCTCGCTGTATTCCCGGATGCGCGCCAGCTGCGGCGTTTCCGGCTTGCCGAGGATCGAGGCGATCTCCAGCACACGCTTGAGCGTAAAATATGTATAGGCCGTGGATTCCTCCGGGTGCGGAATGAAAAAGTCGATCCCGTGGAAGGCCATGACGTCATTCGGCTCGGCCCACTCGCCGTAGGACTTGCCGCAGTTAACAGCATACTTTCGATTTTTGTGGGAAAGATGCATGGGCTTGGCGAAGATCCCGCCCCATTTCCCCGCGCGGCGGATCATAAAGTCCGCATAGCGCAGCATGTTGTCGTAATACGCACGCAGCAGGCGGTCGTCGCCGTATTTCTGATAGAAATAGTACGGGATATAAACACCTGCGCACGCCCAGCCGACGGAGCCGTTCATTTTGTTGATGCTCGGCGACTCGTTTGCAAACGGCGCGATCTGCGGCAGGCGGCCGCTGCGCCACTGGCGGTCAAAAATGTCGCGCACATGCTTGCGGGCAAAGGCCGCATAGTCCGTGAGATAGGACGCCGTGTTGAAGAAGACCTGACTGTCGCCCGTCCAGCCCATGCGCTCACGCGTCGGGCAGTCCGTCGGCACGTCGGTGGAGTTGCTCTTCAGGGACCACAGAGTGTTGTGGTAAAATTGGTTGATCAGGCGATTGGAGCACTCGAATTTCGAAGTTTCCTCAAAGGCGCTGTACACAGCAACAGCCGTAAAGTCCTCTGTCCGGAATTCGACGTCCGTGTCGACCTGCGCATACTGGAAGCCGCCGTAATAGAATTTCGGCGTGTATTCGTTCACGCCCTCCCTGCAGGTGTAATCCAGCTCCTGCAACGGTGAGGGTCTTCCTTTGGTAATGCACTGGATGTTCCGGAGCGTCAGTTCGCCGCTGTCATCGAGCGTTTCGCCCATCGTGATGTGGACTCGCTGGCCCTTGTGTGCCGTCACACGGAAGGACACATAGCCCGAAAGATTCTGCGCATATTTGAGGACAGTCTTGCCGGACGGCGTTGTGATCCGTTCGACCGGGGCAAAGCGCTCGCGCTCGAGGACCGGTACGTTGTCGGATGCCGTCAGCGGCGCATGCTCCTCCACGACGCGGACACTGCCGGAATAGGAGGGCTCGCGATTTGCATCCACGATCTCGCCGTCCTTGAGGTCGGCAAAGCGGATGGGGCCGTCATTGCTCCACGCCCAGCTCCCGTCGCTGCAGACGGTCTGCGTCGTTCCGTCCGCCAGCGTCAGCTCCAGCTGCGCCAGCAGCTTTGTCTGCGTGCCGAAGGTGTTCGTCTGCCCTGCGCCGCCGTTGGAGCCGCGGTACCAGCCGTCCGCCAGCTCGACGGTCATGGCGTTTTCGCCGCCCCGCAGCAGGTCCGTCACATCGTAGACCTGATACTGGATGCGCTTGCGGTAGTCCGTGGAGCCGGGCGTCAGCAGCGCGTCCCCGACGCGCCGGCCGTTGAGCCGCGCCTCATACAGGCCGCAGGCCGTAAGATACAGCCGGGCCTTTTGAACCTGTCCCGCGGAAAACACCTTGCGGAAGCAATCCACCGGGTAGCGCTGCTTTTTACGGACGGGATAGTCCCCCGCGATCCACAGGGCGCTCCAGTCCGAAGCATTCAGAAGCCCCATTTCGAAAAAGGCCTCGCTCGACCACGCGCCGGGATCGTCGTTCTCATCCCAGAGCCGCACGCGCCAGCTGACGCGCTGCCGGGAAGCAAGCGCGTTTGGATAATCCGCGTGCATGGAGCCGGAGGGCACCTTCCCGCTGTCCCATACCGTACGGCCGTCCGTCGCTGCAAGGATCTGGAATGCGCTCTGCGTGATCCCGTCCTCACAAGTCCAGAACAGCCGCGGATGCGGAATATCAATGCCCAAAGGGTCCTGCAGATATTCCGTTTTTAATCGTACTGCTTTCATGATTCACTCTCCTGTTTTCAGCGAGCAGAAATCGCTGCCGGTCCTGCCGGTATCCTTGTGCTCTGAAACAGAGTATCGGCCTGCCGCGGCAAACGCTGCGCAAGCCGCGCCTTTGTTCATCACTTTAATTCATTATAGAGAGCCGTCCGGAATTTGTCAATTGCTTTTGACAGCATTTTCCGCCGCCCAATTTTCAGAAGAACGGCCGGAAATTCCCTGACAGACTTCCGGCATATTCGATCTTTTTCGGGCAATGCTATGACTGCGGTACCCAAAATCACATTTCAAGGAGATGTACGCAATGAAAAATACGAACCAGATCAATATCCCGGAAGCTCGCGAGGCCATGGACAAGTTCAAGATGGAAGCCGCCAACGAAGTCGGCGTCAACCTGAAGCAGGGCTACAACGGTCACCTGACCTCCCGTGAGGCCGGCTCCGTCGGCGGCCAGATGGTCAAGAACGTGTGCCCCATACGAACCGCGAGATTTACAAGAAATAACCGGATCATGGAGGGGCATATGCAGGCGGTGCGGTACATAGTGCGGATCAGCGTATAAGAAAGTCAGCACGAACAAGCGGAACGTCATCCGCTGTTCGTGCTGACTCTTTAGATTGACCTACAGTTCTTCTGTCTTGAACGTCGTATACCCCTCGTAATAATAGCTGTGGTCGATGCCCTTCATAAAGACCTCACGGCTATCCACGTCATCCGTCAGTGCGGCTTTCAGCAGCACTTTAATCTCCACATCCTTAATTGGACTGCGCTCCATGGCAAGCAAATAGTCCTCCTTATCGACCTTGCTCCAATCCACGACCTGAGCGATTCTGTTTTTCAGCATCAAATCGAGCCAGATGCGCATACTGCGCCCATTGCCCTCACGGAACGGGTGGGCGACGTTCATTTCTACATACTTTTCGATGATTTCATCAAACGTGTCCTGCGGCATTTTTTCGATGTTCGCCAGCGCCGCTTCCAGATACATGAGCGGCGCGAAGCGGAAATTGCCTTTCGCCAAATTTACAGTGCGAAGCTCACCCGCAAAGTCATAAATGTCATCAAAAAGGTACTTATGAATTTCCTTGAGCGACGCGAACATGCCGACAGGCAGCTTGTCCAGCGTGCCGCTTTCAAACAGCCACACGGCCTTTTTCTTGCTGATCCGTTCCTCCTCCCGCGCAAGGTCGGCAGAACTCGTCAGTCCCAATTTATTTTCCAGTGCCATAGCGCACCTCCTCGTTACTTCAATCTATACTTCTTTTCCGCCCCTCTGCCGACGACCTCGATCAGCCCTTCCTCGCTCATCTGGCGGGTCAGCAGATAGGCTCTGGTCTTTTTGATATGCAGCAGCTCCTGCAACTCCTCGTCGCGCATTTCACCGTATTCCTTGAGGTAGTCCAGAACGATTTTCATCTGCGGCGTGATGACCGGCACGGCGGGCTTTGCTTCTGCCGCGTTTTCTGCGCCCGCAGAAGCGGCGTTCATGTTCGGCAGTACGATTCGGAATGCATTAGTCGTTGCCTCAATGCTGGGCTGGACGGGGCAGTTTGCATAGAGCTTGAAAATGCGGCGGATGCCGGTGCCGTAGCTTTCAATCAGGCGCAGGCGGTGAAAAATCTCTGCCAGCTTTTTATTCCTCGGCTGAGAAACGCCGAGACGGATATCCTCCGTGGAAAGACCGGGCAGGAGACCGCCCAGAGAAATAAACTCCATTTTGCTGTCGTTCACGTTGATGATAATGCTGCCGCTGAAACTGTAGTCCCGATGCACCAGCGCATTGAGCAGCGCTTCGCGGATGGCTTCCTCGGGATAGTCCTGCTTATCCGTGCGGATGACGCCCTTGATGGTAGAGACTGTCCTGTTGCACAGCGCCAGATAGTTGATCGAGTTTTCAAACTGCTTGAAGATCGAGCCGCCAAACTCCTTGCTGTCCCGGAACTCGGTGCAGGATTCATCGTTGAATACGGCAATTTTCGTCGTGTGCTGGCACTGGTCGGACAGAAGCAGCGCCAGGTTGGTATACTGATCGTCGTGGATGTTCCGAAGCCCCAGCGCAATATACTTGTCCTCCAAAAAATCCACCTTGTATCGCTTGAACGCGACCGCAGCTTCATCAAAGGTCAGATTCTGCTGTACGGTGCGCATTTCTTCGAACACGTCGCCGTCCGAATCTTTGATCATCTGCCGGATCTGCTCCGGCGATGCCTGCACACTCGTCGCGCCCTGCCGGACATAAACGCCAGCAGGCTTCAGCCCCTTGCCCTTCAAATAATACGGCTTATAGCTGCCCTCGCCGACCTCAATGCGGATGACCTTGTTTTCCTGCAGCACATAGCGCACGAGCATTGTCACATCCGGCTGAATGGCGTCGCGGATACCGTTCGTCAGCCGCGTGTAGGTCTCGTCCACATTGTCAATGCCGGTCACATTTCCCTGATCGTCAATGCCGATATAGATCACACCGCCGTCAGTATTCGTAAAGGCGATGACTTCCTTGTAAATATCATCTGTCAGCTGGGATTTAAATTCCATGCGCTCGTTTTCGTACTGCATCAATCACACCTCCGTGTTGGTTATTTTTATTATACCACATTTTTTATATGAAACAAGTGAAAATAGTGAAAATTCATGTGAAAATGTGGCGCGTGATTTTCCCGCGCTTCTTTACAACAAAGAAGTGTCGCAGCCTGCAAAAGCAAGCTGCGACACTCCTCTCTAAAACTGTTTATAGATATGGCGGCACTCAGTCATTCTCCCACGCATTCCAAGCCTCGTCCTCATCCTCATAATCGCCGGGATTGTCTTCATAGAGATCTTCCGGGCTGTCATATTCATCCCGCAGGCCGGTCGAGCCGGGGCCGAGAGAGATGTCGGGGCTGTTCGAGCCGCCATAGTTGAAGGTCTGCGGCGGCAGAGGCTCGGGTTTTACTACAGGTAGAAGCAATTCATATGTCTTGCGATATATGCACATTCCGAGCCTATTTGCTGAAGATAGCGATTTTGTCTACTTTACCGTATTTGATCGCGAACAGTGCGATTACATCGGACTGATGGAGTATGCATTGCATTATTGCAAGATTCATTCTTATCTGACATTTTACGAGGAACCAGCTAAAAATATCGCAAGGGACTTGAAGCAGTACGGATTAAAGATTCTTGGCGCACGACCAGATAGATCTGCATATATCCAAATTTGGAATCATGCAAATATTACAGATCCAAGCTTTTTAGAATGCATGGGAGAAAGACTTTTACAATTACTTGACGATATTGATATGCACATCAATACATATCGCACAGCCCACTGTATTGGAAACTTGGGACTGTATAAGGAAACGCTTCGCTCAATTCTTGAATCGCTTGATATTGACCAAGCGTTATACGTTCGTTGGAAAAGAGAATACGAGATGTATTCACTAGTCAAGATGTATTACCCTGATGTGGTTTTTCAATATCATAGTCAGTGGTTGGAACGTCAAAGTTTAGATGCCTATGTGCCATCTATAAAAGTTGGTTTTGAGTATCAAGGACAGCAGCATTACGAAAGCGTTGAGTTCTTCGGCGGACAGGCGGCATTAGAACATCGGATGGAAAATGACGCTCTCAAAATGAAAAAGTGCAAGCAAAATGGGGTGGTATTAGTTGAATGGATATACACAGAGCAGATCAATTCCGCAATCCTTCGGGATAAACTGAGTAAAGTCCATTTCGTACTTCCAGAAAAACCAGCGGACTTATTTAAGAAAAATGACATTGAAAATGCTGCGATTGACAGCGCAGCAATCAAGCTGGATAGGAACCAGGATCCCAAGGAGTTATTTCATAAAGCACTTGAACTCCGTAATAGAGAAGCGATATATGCATCCTTTCAGAAACTGGTACGAAAAAATCCTAAAACCGTAACAAAGTACTGGGAACGGCTCATCACACAGTATGCAGATGAACACCTCGCACCAGACAGCGTCTCAGATAATAGCGATCCATATGGTGCCGACCTGCTACGCATCATTGCCCGAAGTAAAATCCTCACAGAATACTATCTTTGCCGCAGAAATGTGCGTAATAATTACTATACTCGAAAAGTCATTATATACTTGATAAAAGATAGTTGTGATTCAGATGCCGTTGCATCGTATTTGGATCGAATGCGCAAACAAGTTATTAGAAATGGCGGAACGCGCGAAGATTTTAATAACAGAATAAAGTGCCTGTACAGTGAAGCAGCCGACTATAGAATTGACAAGCAGAAGATACGGAGGATTTTGACAACACTCGGCATTTAACGCACATATTAGCCGTATTATTCCTCGCTGCTGCGTTTTCTAAGAAATTTCCCTATAAAATCCTGGATTTGATGTAATCTCCGCAGCGTTTATAGATCGTGAACAGCGCCGGGTCGCACTCCGGATAAATGGAAGCGATCAGTTTGCCCACCTGATTGAGGAGCTGCGCCGGCTGCATGCCGCAGGCGGCGGTGATCTGCTCCGCAGTCACGGCGGTCAACTGGTGTGCAAGTGAATTGCGGCAGCTTTCGTTCAGTAGGTTGCAGCTTTTTAGCACGGGCATAGCATCTACAGGAACATCCGGCAGATGCTCCAAAATCCGATAGCACAGCTCCATGCTGACGTCGCTCTCCCGAAGGGGCGCACCAAAATATGTGCAAACGCTTTGGTAGACCTCCGGCAGCTTATTTGCCAACATATCCGGTACAAAGCGCGGCCGCCGGGAATACGGACGGTCGATCACGTCTTCCAAACGCAGGTTTTTCCCCGCCAGCACGGTTTTCATTAGCTGCAATTCCAGCCGGACAACAAGTGGATTAAGACGCAGGATCATCTCCTCATACTGTTGCCGGTGGCTGCGGTTGAGCAGCACCAGATACGCCTCGCTGACCTCCGCATAATCGCTGCGCGGCGCACCGGTGCGAACCGGGTACAAAGAAAATGGCAGCTTGAGATTCTGCGCAAAATTTCGCGCCGCTTCGCTTTGCATCTTGTCGCGCGCGTCCAGATGCCCGATCAGCGCCTTCAGCTGGTTTGGAAGATTCTTCATCGTGTAAATCGCGCTGTAATCGCGTACGTCAAGCAGCGTCAGAAGCTGTTCTTTGGCTCTTTGCCTCTGCATGTGCATGAGCTCCGGCTCCGAGCAGCGGTTCGGAGCATCCGGCGCTTCATCCTCATTGCACTCCAACTCGTCGGCGACGCTGTAATCAGGGGCATTTGTCCGCTCGGTGGTGCCGGAAGCGCGTTCAAAATTCTTGACCTGAATACCGCGCATGCTGCGCCGCAGATCGGCGGCGAGAAATGCAAGCGCAATTTTCATCTGCGGCGTACCGGAGCTGAGATTCAGCAGCACCTCCCCATCGGGAAACTCCGCTGTCAGCGCCGCCACAGCCTCCGTAATCGGCGCACCGACGGCATCCATATCTGACGGATCCTCGATCTGTGTGCGCACGACACGCAGCTCCGGCGCATAGCCGCCCCAGTTGTTCTGAATGTGCGATAAAACGGTGTCCAGCCGCGCGCCACAGCCGTCGAGCGCCGCAGCCTCGCCGGAAAGGAACACACAGATCACCTCCGGGCGGTAATGGCGGATGATATGCAGCATCGGGCCGTCGTGGTATCCACGCACAGGGTCTGACGTACCCATACAGGTAAACAATAGTCTCATCATGGATCGTTCCTCGCTTTCGAGTTTATGAACCTCTTTATGTGTGCGAACCTCTATTTTCGCAGTACAAATTAAGTCGCTGTTTTATGCGCTTCGCACGGCACTTTGCAGTTTCTCAGTTTGCTATTGATAAACATCTGCCAATATGATACAATAAAATAGCAGAGTTGACAATTCTTTTTCCTGTTGCACCAGAAAGAATGTGCAGCTTTGCCGAAACAACCCACACCCCGCAAGGGGACGGAAACATTATGGGGGTGATCTTCTCCCACACGTCGTAGAGAAACAACCCACACCCCGCAAGGGGACGGAAACGGCATATTCTTCTTCACTGTTTGCCCTGTCCTCGAAACAACCCACACCCCGCAAGGGGACGGAAACGTGCCAAGCGCCGACAGCCGCAGCTTCAAAATTGAAACAACCCACACCCCGCAAGGGGACGGAAACCGCTGCATTAAGGAGGACACATGGACAACGAGAGAAACAACCCACACCCCGCAAGGGGACGGAAACAACTTATTTATAACTTGTTTACAACTTGTTATGAAACAACCCACACCCCGCAAGGGGACGGAAACCGTCGCGGCCATTTATATTAAAATTCAAATGAGCGAAACAACCCACACCCCGCAAGGGGACGGAAACTTGATAGCAGGGTCCATATAGACGCCATTTTTGGAAACAACCCACACCCCGCAAGGGGACGGAAACTTTTG
>OHCN01000909.1_pt1 | contig 10412 bp, 9 predicted proteins | sample 1566761 | NCBI WGS metagenome assembly OHCN01 (sample SAMEA3879568, study PRJEB24766) | human gut metagenome | biome: human-associated habitat; feature: feces | place: USA | collected 1985/1987 | reverse complement strand
GGTATAAGAAAGCTGCGGAGCAGAACCATGATCTTGCCATCCAAAAATGCCAGGACTTAAATCTCGGGGATGAATACCGCGCAAGGTTGACACTGCCCCGGACAAGCACGCTTGTCCGGGGCTTCATGCTGCCTTATAAAAACCCGGCGGCGGAAAACTCCGCTGCCGGGCGCTTGAAGGCAAATTTAGATGTTTCTGACGTTCTCGTCTGCAAGGAAGAACAGCGCCAGTGCGCCGGGGCCGACATGGGAGCCGGTCACAGGCTCGTAATCGACCGTCAGGATTTTTTTGGGCGGCTTGCTGCTGCGGCGCAGGAGGGACGCGAGGATCTGCGCGTCGGGCGCGCAGTCGGCGTGGGCGATGCCGACGGTCTGCTCCTGTGCGTCCACGACAAGCTCTTCATAGCGCCTGGCAATGGCCTCAACGGCGCGCTGCCGGCCGCGGAGCTTGGCAAAGCAGACGATCTTTCCCTGCGGGTCGCCCTTCAGAAGCGGCTTGATCTGCAGGACCGTCCCGACGGCGGCTTCCAGATTGGACAGGCGGCCCGTCCGGCGCAGATAGCGCAGATCGTCGACGGTAAAGATCTGCGCCATGCGGTGGCGCAGCGCGCGGAGCGTCTTATAGGTTTCGTCAATGCTCAGCCCTTCGCGGCGGCAGTCCGCCGCGCGCATGACAAGCAGGCCCTCGCCCAGCGATGCGCTGTAGGTGTCGACCAGAAGGAGCTTCCTGTCCGGGAACTCCTCGCGCAGCTGCCGCGCGGCGATCTGGCCGGAGGCATACGAGCCGCTGATGCCGGAGGACATACTGACAAACAGAACGTCCTCGCCCGCTTCCAGCAGCGGCGTCAGTACGTCGATGTAGCGCTGCGGCGGGATCTGGGAGGTCGTGACCTTCACGCCGCTGCGCATCTGCGCGTAAAAATCCTTCGCGTCAAAGGTCGTCAGATCCATGCAGGACTGCTCGCCCTTTCCGCTCTGGAAGGTGTAGGGGATGACCGTGATCTGCTCGGCGTGCAGATAGTCGGTCGGGAGATTTGCGGATGTATCGGTAACGATTCTGAACATGACGTCGCTTCTTTCTTGATATAATCTTCGATATTAGATTATCACATTTTACACGCAATGTCAATTCATCTTTCAAACGCGATTATCTCTTGCATTTTTTACCGGATGTGATATACTTGACCCGGAAAGGTGTGTGCAGCAATGAATTTTGACAATGATCTGGTCGTCGGAAAGCTCCGGCGCTGGGAAAAGTTTCTCGCGGCCTACCGGCTGCCGGAATGGGACGCCATTCCGGACTTTGGCCTCTACATGGAGCAGGTCGTGCAGCTTTTAAAGCAGTATCTCGACTATCTGCCGCCCGAGCTCAGGCAGACGGAGCCCATCACAGCGGCGGCCATCAACAACTACGTGCGCACGAAGCTCCTGCCGGAGCCGCGCAAAAAGCGCTATTACCGCATCCATATCGCGTATCTCATCATGATCTGTACGCTCAAGCAGAGCCTGCGGCTGTCGATGCTGCAGACGCTCCTGCCGGGCGATCTTGCGGAGGAGGACGTCAAAAAGGCCTACGCCGCGTTTGCCCTGCGCCACCAGCGGTGCGCGAAATACTTCATCGAGCAGGTCCGTCTGACGGCCGCCGCCATGTTCGACCGCGAGGTCACGACGGAGCTGAACGTCCGCGACACGCCGGAGATGATCGTCTCCGCCGCGATCTTAAGCGGCGTCACGAACCTGTTTGCGGAAAAGCTCATGCTGCTGGAAGGCAAGACGCTTGCCGACGGCGGAAGCATTGAGGTGCAAAAATAAACGCAGAGCCGGTGTTCCAATCTGTCTGGAATACCGGCTCCGGCTATTACGGGATCTCAAGTTCGCGTTTGAATTCGTCCAACGTGGTGTCGCGGCTGACGGTGATGCGTTCGATCAGCAGCGGGTCGCTGCCGGTTTCATAGACGCCTGCGCAGGTGCGGACGCCGTAGGTGTAAAACCAGCTGGCAATTTTTCTGGTGCGGGCGCTGCTGTTCCCGTTCGGATAGGAAAGCGCGACGGGGAAGCGCCCGGTGAGCGTGAAGATCGCGCTCTGGCTGCGCACCAGCTCCCACAGCAGCGCCAGCGGGGACAGCGCGGCCATGTTCCGGTGGCTCCAGCCGTGGCTCTGGATGCTGACCAGCCCAGACTGCACCAGCTCCGCGAGCTGCGCCCGCGTCAGCTTGTGCGGCTTGCCGACGTCGCCCGCGATCAGAAAGACCGTCGCCTTCATGCCGTACTTCTGCAGAAGCGGCAGGAGCGTTTCGGCATTGTCGTCGTATCCGTCGTCAAAGGTCAGGAGCACCGGCTTTTCATATTGCTCGATGTGGGAAAGATCCTCGAAAAAGATCGTCTCATAGCCGTTTTCGGACAGGTATTGCAGCTGCTTTTCCAGCTCCTCCGGCTTTACGAACAGACTTTCCTCGCCCCAGCAGTCGTCGCCGACGGCGTGGTACATGAGAACGGGGACCCGGACCCCGGCGCTTGACGGCAGGCGCTGCGCACGCCGGACGGCGGCAATGCCGAGCGCCAGCGCACAGGCGGCCAGCAGCAGGAAAAGCGCCGTCAGCAGTTTCCGACGTTTCATGCCTGAACCAGCTCCGTTTGCTCACGCGGGAAGGTCACGACAGCCTTGAACAGATCGCCGTCGATCTCAAGGCGGAACGTGCCGCCCTGCAGCTCGGTCAGGCTCTGCGCGATGGACAATCCCAGACCGCTGCCCTCTGTATGGCGTGAGCGGTCGCCGCGCACGAAGCGGGCCATGAGCTCCTCTGCCGGGATGTTCAGCTCGTATTTCGAGATATTCTTGAACGTGAGCGAGACGGTGTTCTCATCCGCAGCGCTTTCAAAATACACGCGTGTGCCGGGCATGGCATATTTGCAGATATTCGAGAACAGATTGCCCAGCACGCGGGACAGCAGCTGTCCGTCGGCCTGAATGACCGGCTGGGACGGCGCGGGGCGGAAGATCGGCTCCAGCTGCGCGTCTTCCAGCTTCTCCATGTAATCGCCCGCCAGCTGGCTCAGCAGCACGTTCACGTCCGTCGGCGCCGGATGCACCGGAAGACTGCCTGACGAGGCCTTCGACGCTTCGACTAAGTCCTCCGTCAGCTTCTTGAGCCGGGCGGACTGCCGGTTTAAAACGTCTACATATTCCTTCGCTTTTTCCGGCTGAATATCCTCTTTTTCGAGCAGATCGACGTAGTTGACGATGGACGTCAGCGGCGTTTTGATATCGTGGGAGACGTTTGTGATGAGCTCCGTTTTCATGCGCTCGGCCCGCGTCTGCTCATCGACGGCCTTCTGGATGCCGGACTGGATGCTTTGCAGATTCTCTTCGTGCTTTTTAAGTGCAGGCAGCCAGCGGGGGATGGGCTTGCCCTTGTAATCGGTTTGGCCGTCGGCAATGGCCTGTCCTTCCTTCTGCAGGAGCTTCAGGCTGGAAGCCAGATACAGGATCCCGACGGTCAGCGCGCCGCGGGAGAACAGCCACCAGAGCGCCGACGCAGAACTCCCGTCAAACATCAGAAGCAGATCGATGAAGCAGAAGCCTGCCCAGATCAGCATTGTCCGCCAGACCATCGGGATGCGCCCGAGTCCCCGGAAGATCCACGCGAAGACCATGTAGACGATCGTGTTTTTGAAAAAGCCCGGCGCCTTCGCACGCCCCGCAACGCTCAGGATGAGTGTCAGCGCTAGAGCCGCAGTACCGAATGCGAGAAGAATATAGTACCAGAAATCGATATACCAGATATCGCCAAGAAAGGATGCCCACGCGAGGAGCAGCAGAGCAAGCAGCGCAAGGAACAGATCGAGCGGGATTTTATTCAGCCAGCACTGGTAGATGCCGTCCACGCCCTCCTTGTGCCCCATGGCGCACAGCAGGAAGATAAACAGGAACAGGCAGACTGCAAGAAGCAGAATGGTCAGCACGATCAGCAGATACCGTGCGCTGATCAGCCGCTCCACCCACGTCATAACGTACAGCGCGGAATCGCGCGGAGCAAGCGGGCTTTTGAGATACGCCTGATAGACCACTGTGACGTCGCTGCCGTCGCTCAGCGAAGTGCTCATGTCCTGCTGGTAATAGGCGGAAGCCTTGCCGGAATAATCGTCTTTATTCAGTGCGCCGGTGCTGAACAGGATCTCGCCGGTGGCTTTGTCCGTGAGTTTGAAGTAGATGTTGGAGGTGAGCGGGTCATAGCGATCACGGAGAAGATTGCGCGAGACCGTATCGTCCTCGGCCCAGGCGTGCAGCGCCGCCCAGCCGTCGCCGTTCGTCTGCTGTAATAGATTATTTTCCGCTATCTGGCGCACCTGCTCACCGCCGTCCGCGTAGGCGCCATAATTGATCAGATACGCGCTGCCCAGCGCCGCCGCGGCAAAGAGCACCGCGAACACGACCAACAGCGCAATGGCCGTACACTTGACCCAAAGCTTTCCGTATAGCTGTTTCATGGTCTGTCTCCTTCCAGCTTGTAGCCCTTGCCCCAGACGACCTTTAAGTATCGGGGCTCGGACGGGTTGATCTCCAGCTTTTCCCGCAGATGGCGGATGTGTACCGCCACCGTATTGTCGATCCCGACCGGCGCTTCGTTCCACACGGCGCTGTAAAGCTCCGCAGGCGTGAAGACCTTGCCGGGGTGCTGCATGAGATAATACAGGATGTCATATTCCTTCGGCGTGAGCGCGATCGGCTCTCCGTCGAGCGTGACGCGCTTCGCGTCATGGTCAAGGCAGATGCCGCCGACCGTCAGCTCCGACGGCGCTTTCACCGCCGCGCCCAGCTGCAGGAATCTTCGCAGCTGCGATTTGACTCGCGCCAGCACCTCCACGGGGTTAAAGGGCTTTGTGATATAATCGTCTGCGCCCACGCTGAGGCCCAGAATCTTGTCTGAATCCTCGGATTTTGCCGTGAGTAAAATCACGGGAATATTGGAGAACTCGCGCAGCTTCGCCATGGCCGTGATGCCGTCCATGCCGGGCATCATGATATCCATCAGCGCCAGCTGCACCGGCTCCGTCTTCGCGACCCGCAGCGCTTCCTCGCCGCTGTAAGCCGTGTGAACGCAGTAGCCGTCGGATTCCAGATAAATTTTCAAAGCCGCGACGATATCCCTTTCATCGTCGCAGACCAGAATATGCTGCATAACAGATTTCCCTCCGTTTTCTTCTCTGTGCTATCATCATATCCAAAATCCTATGAACAAACAAGCGGGAAACGCCTTAAGATTTTATGAAGCTATGCGGGGAAGGCGTTTGGGTGCGCCCGTGTTCCCCATCCCCGAAAAATGAGATTGAATTTTGCAAAAAACTAGTATAAAATCAAACTATCAGAACCTTCATGACTGGGAAAGGAGCCGTGTGCAGTCTATGTTATTTATCGGCATTGATCTCGGCACGTCTGCCTGCAAGCTGCTGCTTGTCGGGGAGGACGGTACGATCCAAAACGAAGTCACAAAGGAATATCCCCTCAGCTTCCCGCACCCCGGCTGGTCGGAGCAGCGGCCCGAGGACTGGTGGGACGCGGTCGTGACCGGCGTTCCGGAGCTGCTGCGCGGCTTTGACGCAAATGACGTTGCGGGCATCGGCTCCGGCGGGCAGATGCACGGGCTTGTCGCGTTGGATGAACACGATCACGTCATCCGCCCGGCCATTCTCTGGAACGACGGCAGAACGTTCAAAGAGGTGGATTATCTCAACAACGTCGTCGGCAAGGACAGGCTGTCAGAGCTGACGGCAAACATCGCTTTTGCGGGCTTTACGGCGCCGAAGCTCCTCTGGATGCGCGAAAACGAGCCGGAAAATTTCGAAAAAATCGCGAAGATCATGCTCCCGAAGGACTATCTGACGTACAAGCTCACCGGCGTTCACGCCTGCGATTATTCCGACGCTTCCGGGATGCTGCTGCTCGACGTGCAGCACAAGCGCTGGTCGCAGGAGATGCTGGAGATTTGCGGCGTTTCCGAACGCCAGATGCCGAAGCTGTTTGAAAGCTTTGCGGTCGTGGGCCGGCTCACGAAGGAAGCGGCGCAGACGCTGGGGCTGCCTGAGACGGTCAAGGTCGTGGCCGGTGCAGGCGACAACGCTGCGGCGGCGGTCGGCACGGGTACGGTCGGCGCAGGCGGGTGCAATCTCTCGCTCGGCACGTCCGGGACGATCTTCATTTCGTCCGACAAATTTGGCGTCGACCCGAACAATGCGCTTCATGCCTTTGCGCACGCAGACGGCGGCTATCATCTGATGGGCTGTATGCTTTCTGCTGCCAGCTGCAACAAGTGGCTGTGCGAGGAAATCCTGAAAACATCCGACTTCGCGGGCGAACAGAAGGACATTACCGACGAAAAGCTCGGTGAAAACCACGTTTATTTCCTGCCGTACCTCATGGGCGAGCGCAGCCCCATCAACGACACGAACGCAAGAGGCACGTTCACCGGCATGACGATGGACACCAGCCGGGCAGACCTCGTGCAGGCTGTCCTCGCACACGAGCAGCGCGCGGATGCGCGTCAGCTCCCCCTCCGGCGCGGTAGGATGCTTGGCAAACAGATACTCCGCCGTCACAAAGCCGAGCACGCTGTCACCCAGGAATTCCAGGCGCTCGTTGCTGAAAAAGTTTGCGCCGCGGTGCTCGTTGGCATACGAGCTGTGGCGCAGCGCCTCTTCGAGCAGCGCCGGATTTTTGAAATGATATTGCAGCTTTTCTTCCAAGGCCTGCATGGTTTTTCCTCCTGATAAAAGGACGCCCCGCGCAAAGCGGGGCGGCTTTTTTCTTCTTAACCGAGCTTCGTGCTCAGGTAGCGCACGCAGTCGCCCACCGTCTTGAGCGAGGTGAGCTCCTCCTCGGGGATCTCATCGAGCTCAAACTCTTCCTCCATGGCCATCACCAGTTCGACAAGATCCACGGAGTCGGCGCCAAGATCTTCCTCAAAAGAGCTGTCCATCGTGACCTCATCGGGGTCGAGCGCGAACTGCTCGACGATCAGCTTCTGCATCGTTTTGAAAATTTCTTCGGGGCTCATAAGTCTTATACTTCCTCTCACGGTTTTGGTTCTTCCAAATGATACGGCAAAGGCACTGTACTGTCAATACCCATTTTGCCGCTTTTTGGCATTCGCGTTATTCTGCCTTCTGTTCAATACGCATCTTGTCGATATTTTGCGCGATGTCGTCGATGATACCGCTGCGCGCGACCTCCATCGCCTGACGGACCGCATTGCAGATACCGACCTCACTCGCGCTGCCGTGCGCCTTGACGACCGGCTTCGAGATGCCGAGCAGCGCCGTACCGCCGACCTCGTTCGCGTCGAGCATTTTCTTGAAATCGCCGAGCTGTCCCTTGAGCAGCAGCGCCGCCAGCTTCGTGCCGGTGCTGTGCATCAGCATATCCTTCAATTTGATGGAAAGAAGCTTGCCCGTGCCCTCGATGCTCTTGAGCATGATGTTGCCGCTGTAGCCGTCGGCGACGATGACGTCGCACTCACCGAGCATCGCTTCCTTGGCCTCAATGTTGCCGGTGAAGTTGAGATGCCCCGCCTCGCCCGCTTCCTTGAGCTTCTGATACGTTTCGCGGCGCAGCGTGTCGCCCTTGCTCTCCTCCGCGCCGATGTTCAAAAGACCGATGCGCGGATTTTCGACGCCGAGCACTTTCTGCGCGTAGTAGCTGCCAAGATACGCAAATTGCAGCAGGTATTCGACCGTGCACTCGGCGTTCGCGCCGCAGTCGATGAGTACCGCCTTGCCCTTGGCCGTCGGGATGGTCGGCGCGAGCGCCGCGCGGCGCAGGCCGCGGATGCGCTTGACAACGAGCGTCGCGCCCGCAAGGAGCGCGCCCGTGCTGCCCGCGCTGACAAAGCCGTCCGCGTCGCCCGCGTGCAGCATATTGAGCCCCACGGTGAGGGACGAATCCTTCTTGTGCTTAAAGGCCGTCGCCGGATCGTCGCAGATCTCGACCACCTCGGTCGCGTTGGCGATCTCCATGCCCTTGGGGAGCTCCTTGCAGCCGCACTGCTGCAGGGCCTTCAAAATTTCTTCCGTTTTTCCGGTCAGGACGATGTCCACGCCGTACTTCTCCTGCGCCATCAGCGCGCCCTTGACGGGCGCGAGCGGGGCGAAATCGCCGCCCATGGCGTCGACGATGATCTTCACGGGGTCACTCTCCTTTCCTGTCACTCAGCACGTCCTCGCGCATCGCGTCGATCTTTTCAAGCGAGCGCGCGGCGAGCTGCGCATTTTTCACGCGCTTGCCGCCCTTGATGCGGTAGCCCAGCGGCGGCATGATACCAAAGTTCACGTTCATCGGCTGAAAGTCCGAGACCGTCGTATCGCTGATGTAAAGCCCCAGCGCCCCGATGGCCGTCTCGCGTGGGAAATCGACGGGCGGTTTGCCTTCGAGTCTTCTTGCCATCTCGATGCCCGCCAGAAAGCCCGAAGCCGCGGACTCGATATAGCCCTCCACGCCGGTCATCTGCCCGGCAAAGGCGATGCGGTCATCCGCAATCAGGCGATAGTAGCGGTCCAGCATCCCCGGCGAGCGGAGATAGGTGTTGCGGTGCATCACGCCGTAGCGCACAAACTCCGCATCATGCAGCGCGGGGATCATCGAAAACACGCGCTTCTGCTCGGGAAAGCGCAGATGCGTCTGGAAGCCGACAAGGTTATAGACGCTGCCCTGCGCGTTGTCGCGCCGCAGCTGGACGACGGCATAGGGTTCCTGCCCCGTCTTCGGGTCTCGCAGACCGCGCGGCTTGAGGGGGCCGTAGCAGAGCGTATCGTGTCCGCGGCGCGCCATGACCTCGACGGGCATGCAGCCCTCGAAGACGTTTTTATCCTCAAAGCCGTGTACGCTCGCTTCCTCGGCGGTCGTGAGCGCCTGCCAGAAGGCATCGTACTCCTCCTCCGTCATCGGGCAGTTGATGTAGTCCGCCGTACCCTTGTCGTAGCGCGAGGCGAAAAACGCCGAATCCATGTCGACGCTCTCAAACGTCACGAGCGGCGCGGCGGCATCGAAAAAGTTCAGCGTGTGCCCGTCGCCGATCTTTTCGGCAATGGCGGCGGCGAGCGCGTCGCTCGTCAAGGGGCCCGAGGCGATGATGACGTTCCCCTCGGGGATGGCCGTCACCTCGCCGGGGACAACCGTGATATTGGGATGCGAACGGATCTTCTCTGTCACGAGCTTTGAAAAGCCGTAGCGGTCGACCGCCAGCGCGCCGCCCGCCTCCACGCGCGTCGCGTCCGCGCAGGCAAGGATCAGCGAATCGAGGCGGCGCAGCTCCTCTTTGAGAAGGCCGACCGCGTTTTCGATCTGGTCCGAGCGCAGCGAATTCGAGCAGCAAAGCTCGGCAAAATCCGCCGTGTGGTGCGCGGGGGTGGTCTTTTCGGGTTTCATTTCATGCAGCGTCACGGCGATGCCGCGCTGCGCGAGCTGCCAGGCAGCCTCGCAGCCGGCAAGGCCGGCGCCGATCACAGTTACTTGCATCAGTTCTCTTCTTTCTCCGCGGTCTTTTTGGCCGCGGACTTGGTGGTCGTCTTCTTAGCGGCCGCCTTTTTCGTGGTCGCGGCCTTCTTTGTCGTTTTCTTCGCTGCGGCGGTCTTCGTCGCGGTCTTCTTGGTGCTCGCCGCTTTTGTGCTCGTTTTCTTTGCGGTGGTGCTCTTCTTAGCCGTCGTCTTCCTGGCGGCGGTCTTCTTTGCCGCGGTCTCCGCCGCATCGGCGGCTTCGGCGCTCTCCGCGCCCTCTTCCGCGGTCTCGGTGTTCTTCTTTTTCACATAGCCGCGCTGGTCTTCCGGCACAAAGCGCGAACACGCGGGGTTGATGCAGTACGGGCGCTTAAAGCCCTTGCCCGCCTTTTTGAACATCGTCTGGCCGCACTCGGGACAGTCGTCCTTCGTCGGCACATCCCAAGTCATGAAGTCGCACTTCTTCTCGGGATCGCTGCTGGTGGAGAATTCGCAGGCATAGTACGTGTACTGCTTGTTCGTCTTCTTGCTCACGCCGGTGCGCTTCATCATGCGCCCGCCGCACTTGGGGCAGCGGCCCGGCATTTCGATGACAAGGGGCTTGGTGAACGTACACTCAGGGTAGCCCGGGCAGGCCAGAAAGCGGCCAAAGCGCCCGCTCTTGATGACCATGTTGCGGCCGCAGACGTCGCACTTCTCCTCGCTGACCTCATCGGGGACCTTGAGTCTCACGCCCTCAAGCGCCTTCTCGGCGTTTTCAAGGTCGCGCTCAAAGCCGCCGTAAAAGTCGCGGATGACGTCCTTCCACGCGGTCTTGCCCTCTTCGACGGTATCGAGCTTTTCCTCCATGCGGGCGGTGAACTTCATGTCCACGATGTCGGGGAAGCGCTCTTCCATCAGGCCCGTCACCACCTCGCCGAGCGGCGT
>OHCN01000908.1_pt1 | contig 10412 bp, 10 predicted proteins | sample 1566761 | NCBI WGS metagenome assembly OHCN01 (sample SAMEA3879568, study PRJEB24766) | human gut metagenome | biome: human-associated habitat; feature: feces | place: USA | collected 1985/1987 | reverse complement strand
CGAACTATTTTCGACATGTCAGACTCCGTGAAATACCGACTGTGAGTTGAAACAATATGGCAGAATGATCGAAGAAAAAAGTTATGCGAATGAAACAAAAATATTATAGAAAAGAAAATTATGTATAAAACTAAAAAGAGAAATAATGTAAAAAATAACGTCATAAAACGTCGAAAGCCGTTGTGAAGCGTCAATAATTGTCGAAAAACATTTATCAAAAAAGAAAAAAAATTGACGATTTCTTGCATTTACAAGTGAATTAAATTATAATAAAAAAATAGCACAAATAAGGAAATGATGTAATGGAAGAACAAAGGAAAAACAGTTACGATCCGAACGAAGATATCGTGGACCGTATGTGGAAGAGGTCAAAAAACAGCATCAATCTGGTCATCGTCGTATGCAATATTCTGGTATTCCTTGCAGTCACACTGACCGGAGGGACAGAGAGCTCCAGACATATGATGGACTGCGGTGCGGCGTATGCGCCGCTGATTGAGAGCGGAGAATACTATCGCCTGTTTACGAGTATGTTTCTTCACTTTGGCATCCAGCATCTGATCAACAACATGCTGCTTCTTTTGTTCCTTGGGGATTACCTGGAACGCGCAGTTGGAAAGATCCGTTATCTGGTCATCTATCTGGGCGGCGGACTCGTCGGAAATCTGTGCTCGTATCTGCATGAACTGTCCCTGATGAAAACAGGGGAAGCACCGGCAGTTTCCGCCGGCGCTTCGGGAGCGATTTTTTCTGCTGTCGGAGCGATGCTTGTTCTTCTGGCATTTCGGAAAGGAAGGCTGGAGGATCTCACCTTCCGGCGGATGGCCGTCATGGCTGTCCTTTCGATACTGGTCGGATTCCAGTCTTCAAATGTGGACAACTTCGCACACATCGGCGGTTTTCTGGCAGGTGCAGTCCTGATGGCGGTTCTCTATCCGGGAATGGCAAGGATCAGGAAAAGGGGAAAACGACCGTAAAGGTGCTTCCTTCCCCGGGAACGGAAGAAACGGAAATCGTGCCGTCGTGTGCGGTTACAATTTCCTTGCAGATGGCAAGTCCAAGGCCGGTTCCGTTTTTCTTATGTGTGACAAAAAGGTCAAAGAGAGTCGGCAGATCCTCGGCGGGGATTCCGCAGCCAGTGTCCTGCACACGGATGGTCAGAAAGTCACCGTCGAAACAGAGAGAGACTTTGATCGTTCCGCCGGAAGGCATTGCTTCCGCCGCATTTCGGATCAGGTTCAGAAAAAGCTGACGAAATTGCGTGGTATCAAGGGCAAAGCGCGGAATGGCAGATTCCTTGACAAGTTCAATGGAAATCTGTTGTTTTTCGAGGAGAACGCCGGTATCGGCACAGAGATTCTGGAGCAGAAGATAAGGATTCACGTAAGCGCGTACCGCCCGATATGAATGATTATAGCAGGAGAGCTCATCGAGCAGGGAGTTCAGAAAAGCCATATTTTCCTGGATTTTCTGAAAATAGAGATCGTTGGAAAGCTCTGGATGCGCTAAAAGAAGAAGCTGATGAAAGCTGTGGATAACCGCAACAGGATTTCGAACCTCATGTGAAATCCGGGAAATCATAGCGTGACATTCTTCCGATAAGCCCTGTGAATTGGTTGTTGGTTCTTTTGACATAGCCGTATCCTCCTTATGATGCGTAGGTAATGATTTTTGATTAGGCAAAAGTTTAGCATTGAAAAGGGGGAGCGCGCAACAAAAAGTGTTCTGCATTATTTGACATTTTTCGACAAATAGTGAGAAAATAGAGTTGTTCGGAACCGTGCGAAACGGGATTCTGAACAACAGAAAAATTAAAAAAAGTAAAGGAGAAAAAGATCATGGATTGTATTTTTTGTAAATTAGCAAACGGAGAAATTCCAACCGCGACACTGTATGAGGATGATGAGTTCCGTGTCATTCTGGATCAGGGACCGGCAACGAAAGGACATGCGCTGATTCTTCCAAAACAGCATTTTGCAAACATTTATGAAATTCCGGATGAAACCGCAGCGAAAGCAATGATTCTCGGCAAAAAAATGGCAACAGCCATGACGAAAGCGCTTCATTCCGATGGCTTCAATCTGGTACAGAACAATGGTGAGGCAGCAGGACAGACGGTATTCCACTTCCATATGCATCTGATTCCAAGATATGAAGGTGACAATGCCGGTATTGCTGCATGGAAGCAGGGAACTCTCGAGGATGCGGTAAAAGAGCAGATCATTGAGAGCGTGACGGCAGAGCTGAAGGCCTGAGAAAAGGCTGGCAGCAGCCAGAAAAAGAATCAATGACAGACGAACAGGGGCGGAGAACAATGGACAAAAATAACTTTTCAGAAATATATAAAAAGTATGTAATGACAGCCTATTCAGCCGCAATGCAGGTGGTGCACAATGAAGCCGATGCGGATGATATCGCACAGGAAACGATGGTGAAACTGTACCTGAATATTGATGCGCTGGATGAAGACAGAGTAGAAGGCTGGGTCCGTGTCGCTGCAAAGAATCTGGGAATTGATTATCAAAGAAAAGCACAACGTTTTGACTGGAACGAACTGGATGAGGATCTTCGGGCGGAAGAGATGGAACTTCCAACGCTTGCAGAGGAAGAAAAGCAGGAGAGAAATCATTTTTTTCAGGAAGTGATGGATGCACTGAAAGATCATGATGAATCGGGTTATTATATTACGCGTGAAATCAAGGTGCATGAGCGTTCGGAAAAGGAAGTAGCATCCGAAATGGGTATCACCATCGGAAATCTGCGGGTGAAAATGACCCGGACGAAAAAATGGCTTTGCCAGCACTTTGCTGACAAAGCCAGAGAAATGGGATTTCTGTAGTTACTATTTGCGTTCGCATTCCTGGATCAGGGAAAGGATGTGGCCGATGGAATCGGTGTGGCTGCTCTTCTTCATCGCATTGATGTAGGTCTGACGGTTTTCGTAAACCTCACGGATTGCGGACTGAAGAGTCTGCGCATTCACGGATTCTTCTTCCAGAACTTTACTGTAACCCTGACGCTCAAAGGAACGCGCATTTAAAATCTGGTCTCCGCGGCTGGCATTGGCAGAAAGCGGAATCAGAATGTTTGGTTTTGCCAGAGCACTGATTTCGCAGATCGCATTTGCGCCGGCGCGGGAGATGATCAGATCTGCTGCAGCGAAGAGATCCGGGAGCTCATCTTTGATGTACTCGAACTGAACGTAACCTTCGGTACCATTTAAGGATGCATCCAGTTTATCTTTACCGCAGAGATGAATCACCTGGAAATCTTTCAGAAGTTCTGGTAAAATAGAACGGACCGCATGATTGACAGCGACGGAACCGAGGCTTCCTCCGATGACGAGAATAACCGGTTTTGCGGCATTGAATCCGCAGAACTTCAGGCCTTCCCGCGCATCGCCGGACAGCAGTTCCTGACGGATTGGCGTTCCGGTCAGAACGGCTTTGTTTTCCGGGAGACATTTGACGGTTTCCGGGAAATTACAGCAGACCTTTGCAGCGGACGGAATACACAGTTTATTTGCCAGGCCAGGCGTCATATCTGATTCATGGATGAGCGCCGGGACTTTACATGCTTTGGCGGCAAGGACAACCGGTACCGAAACGAAGCCGCCTTTGGAGAAGACAACGTTTGGTTTCAGCTTTTTGAGCAGTTTTTTTGCTTCAAAGTAGCCTTTTACGACGCGGAATGGATCGGAAAAGTTTTTCGGATCGAAGTAGCGGCGCAGCTTTCCGGATGAAATTCCGTAGTACGGAATGCCGAGATCTTCGATCAGCTTGCGCTCCATACCGTCGTAGGAACCGATATAAGAGATTTTATAACCTGCTTCCTTTAATTTTGGAATCAGGGCAATATTCGGGGTAACATGGCCGGCGGTACCTCCGCCTGTCAGAACAATATGCTTCATGAGAATTCCTCCCTGGAATTTGATAATATCATTTGGCTTTTATTATCCCCTCAAGAAGAAAAAAAGTCAAGAGCGGTTACAACATGGAAAATGCCGAGGAACGGAAGAAGATGAAAAAGATAGAAAAAGAAGAACAGCTGAAAAAGAAACTGGAGCAGACGACGGAAGAGAAAATGGCTGCGGATTCGAAAACGGTGGAAGGGGAATCGGCAGTTGTAAAGGCAGAGGAAGGAAACACAGTAACAGAACAGGAGGCTGCGCCTGCGCTTTCAGAGGAAGAACTGAACGCAATGTACGAGCGCTTCCAGCAGCGACTCCAGAAGGAAGGACTCGCGGACGCGGAAGGCAACCCGACAGAAAAAACACTGGAGATCCGCCGCCAGATCGTGGAGAAAAAGGTGGAACGCGAAAAGCAGGCGGAGAGACAGAAGAAGATTGTGAAGAGAGCGAAAACAACAAAACACTGGGTACGGACGGCAAAGGCGGCTGGTGTTGTGTTGGTTGTGGGAGCGTGCGTTTTTGGGGCCAGTATGACGAGCGAGGCAAATCGGATTCGACTGGTGGAGACGATTAATGGGGTTCGAAATACTGGTGATGTGGCGAAGATGAATAATGGTGAAGATAGAGAACCGTCAGGTGAAAGTATTGATGAAGCGGCGCGAAAAATAGAGGATACTTTGCATATTGCAGTTCCAGAATTTTATTATATTCCAGCGGGAATGAAATATAATGATTTTGTGATGATTACAGAAGCACAAATAGCGTGGTTAGAATATGATTATAATGGACATATCATTTATTTACAATTTGCGGCAAATGAAAAAGATTTATCACAAGGCAGTTGGAAGGATAAAGAAAAAGTTCAAATAAAAACGCTTGATGAAGTAATAGAAGTTGAGATGGGAACAATTTCCGAAAATAAAGAAGAAAATTATTATGCACAATGGAAATATAAAGATGCGTATTATGAATTAAGCGGTCAAATAGAAAGAGAAGAACTAATAAAAATTTTAAATGAAATGCAGTATAATTTGTAATTATTTTGATGTGATTACGTATATTAAATGTAGATGAGGACGAGGGGAAAGAGGAAGTATGAAAAAGGTTATAAATTTGAAAAACTTACTTTTTTGTGCAATGCTCGTTTTGACTCTGTCTATCAATATTGTGAGTGTACAAGCCGATGCCTTGGATTATTTGGGAAATACCATTGACGGTTCTATATTGACAAATGAAATGGAATCTGAGGGAATCTACCAGAGTGTAGCGCGAAGTACATATTTACATCAAGGAATTGTAAGGATTACAAATAACGGAAATGGATACGTTGGAATTGCCGGAGCAACCCAATGTAATGTCAGTTGCAATACAGTAAAATTAAATGTATATTTAGAGCGTTCAAGCGGTGATGGCAATTTTTACAGTTACCAGAAATGGACTAATGTCGATTATAATACTAACTCTTTATATTTTGGAAAAGAAGTTAAAGTAGAAAAAGGTTACTATTATCGTTTAAGAGGATATCATTCTTGTACGAAAAACGGTGTTACTGAAAATGGTGGAAGCGTAACAGATGGCATCTATATCGGCTAAAGAAGAAGGTTAAGGATTTTATAAAAATTCAAACTAAAACGGATAATAATTATAATTTATGTAAACACAAGAGAGTAGGTGTAAACAAACGGAAACAGTTTTTAACCCAGTAATTTACACACTCCCTCATCCCCTTTCGGGGCCAGTCCCCTATAGAAACCTTATAACAATGAATATATTAAGACGAAAACGCAGATCTTTCAGGATTTTCAACGCGTCGAAATTCCTTTTTCCAACCACAACACAGATCTGAGTCATCATGTGTTACTATGTTCAGCGTGTGAGTGATCATACGGAACATCGGCTGGCCCCGATAAGTGAGGCATCGGTATTACTGCAGGAATACCGGTGCCTCTTTTCTGTACGCTTCTACAAGCCGATGCCCATAACTGAACAAAAATATCAAGATTGTTGTGCAATCTGCTTTAAAATTCCGTTGGAATCCGCCAGATATTATGCTATAATAATCAAAAAAGAGAGAATAAGCATAAAATACAAAAGAAATTTCAGACTATTTTCGCGGACAACGCGTCAAAGACCATGCTGGCATGAGAACTTGACGACTGCTGGCCGCGATAACGGGCCAAACGCATAACGCGTGTTTTGACCCGTAGTGACAACATTTTGTCCCCGAACAAAACGGGAGAACAGGAGGCATCTTATGCGTCTTACATTTCTTGGAGCAACACATGAAGTGACGGGCAGTTGTTATTATCTGGAGGCTGCCGGAAAGAAGTTTTTAGTGGACTGCGGTATGGAGCAGGGACCGAATATTTATGAAAACAAGCCGATTCCGGTCCCGGCATCCCAGCTTGATTTTGTATTGATCACGCACGCGCACATCGATCACACCGGAAATCTGCCGCTGCTGTATGCGCACGGCTTCCGTGGCCCAATCTATATGACTCCGGCGACGGTAGCGCTTTCGGACATCATGCTCCGCGACAGCGCACACATTCAGCTTGCCGAGGCCGAGTGGCGGAACCGCAAGAACCGCCGGGCGGGAAAAGAAGATTACGTTACGCCATATACGATGGAGGACGCCCTCGGCGTGATCCGTCTGCTGGAAGGCATTCCGTATCATCAGCGTGTGACACTATCGGACGGCATCCAGATCCGTTTCCTCGATGCCGGTCATCTGCTCGGCTCCGCATCCATTGAGCTGTGGCTGACAGAGGACGGTGTGACGAAAAAACTGCTCTTCTCCGGCGATATCGGAAATATCCATCAGCCGCTGATCAACGACCCGGAGTACCCGGAGAGCGCTGATTACGTGATTATGGAATCCACCTACGGTGACCGGAGCCACGGTCCGAAACCGGATTATGTACCGGAGCTGGCAAAAATCATTCAGGAAACGCTCGACCGCGGCGGCAACCTCGTGATCCCGTCGTTTGCTGTTGGAAGAACGCAGGAGATGCTGTACTTTATTCGTGAAATTAAGGCAGAACATCTGGTTCACGGCCACGGCGAATTCCCGGTTTACGTGGACAGTCCGCTTGCCGTTGAGGCAACCAATATTTTCCGCGATCATCAGAAAGAGTGCTACGATTCCGATGCAGCTGCGCTCCTTGCGCAGGGCATTAATCCGATTCTGTTTCCGGGCTTAAAGCTCTCGATTACATCCGATGAGTCGAAAGCCATCAACTTCAACGAAACCCCGAAGGTCATCATATCCGCGAGCGGCATGTGCGATGCAGGACGAATCAAGCATCATCTGAAGCACAACCTCTGGCGGCAGGAGAGTACGGTTCTCTTCGTCGGCTATCAGGCCGTCGGTACACTGGGACGGGCGCTGATCGGAGGCGCGAAGGAAGTGAAACTGTTCCAGGAAGAGGTTCATGTGAACGCGCACATCATCCAGTTCCCGGGCATGAGCGGCCACGCAGATCAGGAAGGACTGCTCAAATGGGCGGGCAGTCTGCAGGCAAAACCGGACCGCGTTTTCGTAACGCACGGCGAAGATAAAGTGACGGAAATTTTTGCAGAAAAACTGTGGGACGAATTCCGCTACCCGGCGATGGCTCCGTTCTCCGGCACGGTATTTGACCTGAAAGAAAATGAATTCATCGAAAAAACCGTCGGCATTCCGATCCAGAAGGAAACAACGGCAAACGCTGGAACACTGCGCACGAGAAGTAGCGGAAATGCCGTCTTCGATCGTCTCGTTGCGGCTGGTCAGCGGCTGCTCACCGTCATTACAAGAAACAAAGGCGGTGCTAACAAAGACCTTTCGAAATTTGCCGATCAGATCAACAGTCTCTGCGACAAATGGGACAGATAAAGCAGTCCGGTGGCTGGAAGAAAGACTGTGCTATTAATATAGAAGAAAAACCGGAAGAAAGCAGGCGGCAGGGAAGCTGTGCTGCATCAGAAAAGAAAAAACAGAAGTGGATAAATTACAAACTCCCCGGGGTGAGCATTCCCCGGGGAGGTATTATAATAAAAAACAGCAAGCGTAAAAAAAGTTATTTCTGGATAGCCTGTTCCAGTGCTTTTGCAAGCTGGTCTGGACATGATGTTCCGCGTCCGTTGCAGTCGATGCCTTTCATGCGGGAGATGGCTTCGTTTACGTCCATGCCCTCAACGAGTCTTGCAACACCCTGTGTGTTTCCGTTGCATCCGCCTACGAACTGTACGTTGTGTACTTTACCGTTTTCTACCTCAAACAGAATTTTTCTGGAACAGGTACCTTTTGTTGTATATTCCATCGATAAGATCCTCCTTTGTGAATAAAAAATTAGAACATTATCGTGAACTTCAGCCACGATAATTCTTCGGTTCCTGCTATTATACCATAGATTACGAAAACAGCAAAGAAAAAAGATACCACAGATCCAAAATTTATTGTATACTGTAACAGGAATTACAAAGAAACCAGAAGGAAAAGAAAATGGACTCCCGGAGTTTTCCGTTCTTACTTTAGCGGCTGACCGCTGACAAAAATGATTTCATAAAAGCAAGAACAGAAAGAATCGGAGAGTACATGTAAAGTTATTGGAGGATATCATAAACATGAAGTTAATTGGAATTATCGGTGCAATGGAAGTTGAAGTTGCAAGCTTAAAGGAAATGATGACGGATGTTACAATCCGCACGAAAGCATCCATGGAGTTCAACCACGGTTACCTGAACGGAAAAGAAGTGGTTGTTGTGCGCAGCGGAATCGGTAAAGTAAATGCCGGTATCTGCACCCAGATTCTTGTAGATGATTACGGCGTGGACTGTGTCATCAACACCGGAATTGCAGGCTCCCTGCGGAATGAAATTAACATCGGCGATATCGTCATCTCGACCGATGCTGTTCAGCACGACATGGATGTGCGCATCTTCGGATACCCGCTCGGCGAGATTCCGCAGATGGGCGTTTTGAGCTTCCCGGCAGACGAGCACCTCGCAGAGGTGGCAGAGGAAGTCTGCAAGGAAGTCAATCCGGAAATCCAGGTATTCCGCGGACGCGTGGTCAGCGGTGACCAGTTTATTTCCAGCAAAGAAGTGAAAAACCATCTGATCGAGGAATTCAACGGTTCCTGCGCCGAGATGGAGGGCGCTGCGATTGCGCAGGGCGCTTATCTGAACAAGATTCCATACGTCGTACTCCGCGCCATCTCCGACAAAGCAGACGACAGCGCAACAATGGACTACCCGACCTTTGAGAGCGAGGCAGCCCGCCACTGTGTCAACCTGCTACAGGAAATGGTAAAACGCCTGTAATCTAAAAAAAGCAAGAAGAAAAAATCGACAAACGAGTAGGTGAAAACCAGCGAAACCACGCGAACCGGCACGAAAGCAGTCCCCTGAAAGAACGAAAAATAAAAATTCACGCGAAAAAGCACAGAATCACAAAGAATTTGACGAACGTTTTTTGTTTCCAAATTTTTCCGGCAGTGCTATACTGTGGCACATCGGAACAAGAAGATGCTCACTACGGATTGCTCAGCAGTAAAACACTTGCTGTTTTGCTGCGTAAGAAAGTGATTCAGGTGTGAACAGCCCTCCTTTTGCGAAGCAAAATTTTCAATGAGGGCTGCGAATGTTACAGTTCCCAGGTACCTGGGAACTGTAACACGTCTCCACTGCCGATATGCCAGCGGAAGAATCCTGTGCGCGCAAATTCTGCCGCGGCATCCGCCGATGCACCGCAACGGAAGCACCGGCATATGATCATGACAGGCAAATTCAAAAATCATCAGGGGGAATAAGAATGCTGGAGTTTTGTGTGAAACAAAATGTGTTCTTATACGCAATGATAGCAGCAGGAATCGCCGGTGTGTGGTGCCTGTTCTGGAATAACCGTTTCTACACCCGGGCCATCCGCGATCTCGGAAGGCTGAAGGAACCAAAGTCGAAATGGACCAGGTCGGTGCTGGAAACGTGTCAGAGAAAAGCGCATCCCTTTTCGAATGCCGGGGCGTTTATGCGCAGTCAGATTGCACAGGGCAGGTCAGCGGGAATGGCAGTCCCGACGCTTCTGCGCGGAAGCCAGAATATGATCCTCACGGTTCTGGCGCTGTCGATTCTTTCGCTGTGGGCGATCTACCGATACCGTTATGGAGAGGCGGAGCTGATGCGCTACCTCGGAACGGGTATCGCGCTCGCCGGAGGCCTTGTCTTTTTCCGGCTCTGTCTGGATTTCGGCGGAAAAGAGGAAATTCTGCTGAACGGCTGGACAGACTATCTGGAAAATGAGTTTGCAGCGACGAAACAGAGTGCGGTGCTGGAAACCGTACAGCAGACCGAACGGCAGCCGGTGCAGGCGGAAACCATGGCACAGGCAGGAACCGGAGCGGCGAAAGCAAAACCGCAGACTGCGGGAAGCGAGTCCGCCAAAGAGCGGAATGAACTGTTCGCAGATCCGGAAAAAGAAGCGAGGATTTCGAAAGTCAGGGAGGGCATCCGCCAGACCGCC
>OHCN01000892.1_pt1 | contig 10624 bp, 9 predicted proteins | sample 1566761 | NCBI WGS metagenome assembly OHCN01 (sample SAMEA3879568, study PRJEB24766) | human gut metagenome | biome: human-associated habitat; feature: feces | place: USA | collected 1985/1987 | reverse complement strand
GCGACGAAAATGCGGTGGAGACGGAGGACGCAGCGGACACGGGCGTTTTGGAAGTCGTCATCCCGGCGGCGATGATTTTGCTGACGGCGGGATTATCCGTGATTTTGGTGAACCGAAACCTAAAGCAGGAGCCGATAGAGCTTTTGAGCGCACGGGTGGAATAACATGAAAAACAGCTTAAAACACCTTCTCCGCACGCCGATGAAGACCGCGCTGTTCTTCCTTTTGATGGCCGCCGCCACGGCGCTTTTGGTGCTGGGGGCAAATTTGTGGGCACAGACACAGGCGCAAATAGATGCTGTGGAAAAGCAATTCACAACGCTCGGCACGGTAGAGCAAAAGCCGAACCGCACGCAGATGCGCACGGGGTGGAATGCCGCCGATGGGGCGTATTATAGCGAAGCCGAACCCGTGTATGATTCGGTGATCTCTGCCAATGTTCTGGACTTTGACGGCGCGAATTATTTGAAAGCGCCTGAAAAACGCCCGTATTACCTTGCAGATTTGCAGGGGCTTGCGGTGCGCGACGGCGGCACGGCGCTGTTTTACCCGGTGGTCGAATTCACGCCTGCCGAAACGGCGGTGCCGGATCACCCCATAAAAGTGTATGTGCAGCGATTTTTGTACCCGGAAGCGGAAAATCAGAACAACGAATACGAAATTTACGTTTGCGACCACTGGACGGAAAATCCCGCGCCACTGGAGGCAGGGAAAACATATGTGGCGTATACAAATGTGATCGTCAATCACCACGAAAATGCGAAAAGCTCCATTGAATACGCACTGATCGCGGCGGAGCGCTCCACACAGTGCGACGCAGGCGGAAATTTGCTTGAAAGCGATAGGCAGACACGGACATTTGACGAAGTGACGGCAGGCTTTTACGAGACCGAGCGCGGGCAATATTGGCTGGAGCTTTCAAAGGCGCTTTCCATGTGGGACACGACTGCGCCCGTTTTGCCGGTTACAGATACGGCGCTGCTGCCGAGCTTTCACGACCGCACAGTGTATGTGCGGGAGGGGCGGACGTTTTCCGCGGAAGACCTCGAAAACGGTGCGGCGGTATGTCTTGTTTCCGAAGAACTCGCGCGGAAAAACGGGCTTTCCATCGGCGATAAAGTGGAGCTGCCGCTTTACGGCGTGAACGAAAAAGATTCGCCGCATAGGACGTTCGGCGACGGTAGCGGCCTGCGCGCGTTTTCGCTTTTAAACGCACAGAACCGGGCATACACGCCGTTTTGGACGGCAAAGTATGAGATCATTGGCACGTATTACAGTGTGGGCACATACGGAAAACCGGCGGGCTCCATCGAAATGGCGCTGAATTTGTTCCTCATTCCCGCAAATTCGGTCAAGGCAGATTTTGCCGGCAATATCGTAGACAGCGGACCGATGCAGCGCGCGACGACCTCCTTCCAAATTCCAAACGGCACGGTTGACGAATATAGGGCAGCGTATAACCGAAATGTTCCGGCGGAGGTTCGGGAAAATTTGGAGATCACGTTTGACGACAATGGGTACAGCCAGATCATCGGCGGTTTACTCAATATGCGGTACGTGGCGATCATTCTGTTCGCGGCGGGATTGCTTTCGGCACTGGCGATTTTGGTGCTGCTGCTCTATTTCTTCATCGTAAAACAGAAGAAGCGCACGGCGATCGAGCGGAGTTTAGGTATGAGCAAAAATCAGTGCAGAATGTCGCTCGTCTCCGGTGTGGTAGTTTTAAGTGCTGTAGCTGTGATTTTGGGCACAGTTTGCAGTTCAGTGCTGTTTGACAAAGTGCAGACGCTCGATTTAACCGGGCAGAACGAGCACACATTCAGCACGGAATACAGCCTTTGGGCGCGCGACGAAAATGCGGTGGAGACGGAGGACGCAGAGAACACAGGCGTTTTGGAAGTCGTCATTCCTGCAGCGATGACAGTATTGACGGCAGGATTATCCGTGATTTTGGTGAACCGAAGTCTGAAATATGAATTAATTGAAATGCTGAACAAATAGCGACACTGGATTTTGGGAGGAAAACATGACTATTCATGAAATGCAAAACTTGAACCGAGCCACTATTGAACATGCTTCAAAAGTTATCGTGCCCGGCATGACGCTCATTGAGCTTCGTAAACTATGTGAGGAATATATGCTCTCCCACGGTGCGGATTCCTTTTGGTATTGGGATGTAGGTGCTTTTGTTTTCGCCGGTGATAAGACTACTGTATCCGTATCCGGTCGTGAGTATAAAACAGATGACCACATAATTGAGCCAAACGATATTATTACAATAGATTTAAGTCCACAGAGCAACTGCATTTGGGGCGATTACGCAAGAACTCTGATTGTAGAAAACGGTAAGATCGTCAAAGACGTAGAGCAAATACAGAATGATGAATGGCGAAATGGTCTTAAAATGGAAGTCTATCTGCATGAAGCTATGCTTGGTTTCGTGAATGAGAACACTAATTTTGAGGCGCTGTTCTACTACATAAACGATCAGATTAAAGCTCGTGGGTACGTCAACCTTGATTTTCTTGGAAATTTGGGTCATTCCATAGTTAAGGATAAAAAACACCGTATCTACATTGAAAAAGGAAACACGGAAAAACTGTCTGCTGTCGAAGCGTTCACTTTTGAACCGCATATCAGTTTGCCTGGGTCTTTATACGGATACAAAAAGGAAAATATATATGGATTCAACGGTGGTGTTTTGACCGAACTATAAACAAGAATGGAGAAGTGAAAATATAATTCAGGAGCTTCAATTACAGAACCAGTTATCGGGGCATTAGCAATAGGCGGTGGAGGAGATTGGTATGCGCTCCCTGTTCCGGGACAAAAGAATCGCTTTTATAATGGATTAGGCAGCTTCATAGGTATAGGAACGGGTGCAGGTGGAGAAATTCACACTGGTTGGAGCGATACAAATAATGTGTTTGTGTTTAATATATTTAAATTGCTGGATAAGATAAAGTCATAAAAGGAGTGTGACTATGAAAAGAATAAGCAAAGTTCTAGTATTTCTATTGATGACTGTGACCTTTTCGCTTTTATGCATGCCAGCGGAGGCTGCGCTTTCTGGGGATTATTATTCTGATTCCGATGCAAAAGAGTTTTATGATTCTATTTCTTTTCGTGAGATTGAGCCAACGGAGAATATGGGAAAAATCGTAAGTTTTGACGTTGCAAATCAAATTCTATTGGCATTTAGCTCACAGAAAATAGCAGTCTGTGACACAAGCGGAAAAATTTTAAAGGCATTTGAATTTCAAACATATGGCAATTATTATGTACAGTGGTGCGGAGACGACATTCAGATTTACTTTGCGCGAGGTGATTCTTTACTGACTGTTACGCAAGATGGAGAATTGGTTTCGTGCATAGCGGTTAACCCTGACAGAGCAACAAACGAAACGAGTATTCAAAAGTTAGAGCACAAAACAACATGCGAGATTTCAGGCGTAACTTACAAAATTCAAAAAGGCAGACCAATGCTCGAGTTATTATCAGGGTACAAATATACCCAGATGGTAAAAATAGACAACACGGGGAGAGAGACGATATTATACGATTGCACTGCGCAATACAGTAGCGAGACACCCACAATAATTGTTTTGATTATCATGTGTTTCTTGATAATGTTTACAATTGTCATTTATTGGCAAAAGAATGGGCGAAAATCGCAATAAATCTCTGCATTGAAGGGAATCTTAAAATAAATCGACTCAGTATATCGATGTTTGCTATCTTTATAGTCGTTGCACTAACTTCCTGTGCGCAGGTGGGTAGGACATTGTTACGAATCCACAGCATTGTTACTGGCAGATGATTTGACAGGAGTAGGTGTAGCCAACGATTTTCTACTACCAGGAAGTGTAATGTGTGTGTTTTATGGTATGAATGTTGGATTAGAAAAACAAGTATGTGAAGAATGTGGGGCTGTAATTTATGTGGGACCGTAAAGAAAAAATTACTATAAATAAAGATAAACTTCTTTATATTTTGGATTTTTTTGATGTGTATTTGATGCAGTTTATACAAGAAATTTTGATGGATTCAAAAGAAGATCCTCATTTTTCAGCAGTTGCTGCCAATAATATGATTCTTTGCTATTTAGAAATTATGACTGAATTGGGTCAGAAATTACCATACAACAGTGTTAAAGAGTATTTCGAATTTCAAGGGTTTGATCCAGAGGAATACGATGCATTTGAAAGATCCAGAATAGAAGAATCAGCTTATTATAGAGGTCCACAATTTTGAAATTTACATGTTAATATTTTAAAAATTTATGCTTTTGAATGGTACCAGCGGCGAGAACGATTCAGTACGGGTATGCGCAGACGGGTTGGAAAGACCTGATGACGTCCTACAATGGGCAGAGCATCACGTATGATGAGATCGGCAATCCGCTGACCTACCGCGACGGCATGACGATGACGTGGACGGGACGGCAGCTGACAACGCTGACGCAAAACGGCAAGCAGAACACATATAAATACGACGTTGACGGCCTTCGCCTTGAAAAAACGGCGGGCGGCGTTACAACGCAGTATCAGTATGTGAACGGGCAGCTGTTGGGCGAAAAACGCTCGAACGGCGTGATTTTGCGGTATACTTACGATGCACTCGGTGTGTTGAGCGGCATCCAGTATAAAAACGCGGCAGGCGTTACGACGAACTACATTGTTCGCTGCACGCTTTCCGGCGATGTGGATCAGATTTACGACACCAAGGGCAACCTGCTTGCGCGGTACATCTACGACACATGGGGACAGACAGCGGCGATTCTGGATGCAAATGGAAACGAAATAGCCGACCAGAACAACATAGCGGTGGTCAACCCGATCCGGTATCGCGGCTACTACTACGATGCAGAAATCGGGCTGTACTATTTGCAGTCGAGGTATTATGATACCGTAACAAAGCGTTATATTAACCCGGACGGCTACGTCTTTACCGGTCAAGACATGCAAAGCGGCAATATGTTCGCTTATTGCGGAAATCAGCCGGTAAATAGGTTTGATAATACTGGTTCTATGTGGTTAGATGCAGCTGGCGGCGGTGGTGACGGAAGTAATTCCAACAAAGCTGCACATGAGCGTATAAGAAAAGAAACTATTGCTAAAATGAAATACAATAGAAGCACAGTGAATATTTGTAGCAGCTCTGATCAATATGAAAACGGAAAACTAAATATACTTATTAACCCCAATAATATTGGGCGTTCTGGTAACATTGATCCAGATATATCCATTCAGGACTCGTATACTGTAAAAAGTCGAACTGAAATGAAAGTGATACTTGATTTGGTTATGTCAAGTTCGCTTTATGATTCATCTGTTTTTCATAGAAGTCAAGAGAGCTATATATACGAATGGGATGCTCATAATTTTGCTTACAATATTTTTAAGGGCTTTAGAATTGGACCTTTTAATGATCTTAAAAACAGAGCCAAAGATGTTGATTTAAACGAGGAAGATGAGAGCTTCTATTACGTATTTTGGGCTACTTCTATAGCATATAGATACAAATTCTGCAAATCTGATCAGAGCACTCGGCACAAATTTGGGATACTCTACTATTAATTAATAACATTATTAGAGGTAACCTATGAGAAAAATCATAAAATTTCTTTCGTCTTTGTTGATCTTTTTATTTGAAATATTTTTAGTGATAGTTTTTATCGTGGAAGTTGCTGTATCATCGTTGATTATGCAGACGATTGAACCTTGGGTTAATACTACGATGTGGAGCAACTTGATAGAAATTGTGATATATTTGCTGCTTTTTGTATCTGTAACGATTGCTTCAGGAGTTATTGCTGCATATATAAACTGGCAATTCTTCAAGAGTGAGCACTTTATCGCAAAAATAGTAAATGTGTCATTAGCAGGAGCATTATATGCCTCTTTTTATTTGTATCTGTACTTTACCTGTGAAATTTATATGTCAGATACATTATATCCGGGAGTATTTACGGTATTTATTGCACCCTATCAGATTGTGGGATTAGTAGTTTTAATTGTTATTTACGTGAGCTTGTATTTCTATAAAAGAAGAAAACTCAAAGACAACGATCAAAGAAATCAAGCAAACATAAGGAGTTGCTAAATGAACCGAACCATAATGATATGTTTAGCGGTTCTGCTGGTTTTGGGACTGACCGCCTGCACGCAGGCGGTCAGCAAAGCCGCTGCAGAGCAAAGCGCGGTGCCGAGTGCTGCGGACAGTACGGAACAAAATGTACTGCCGGAAAGCACGGAACCGCCCGCGCCGGAAATGATTGATTTTGAAGTGAACCGATATGCCGTAACCGCCGGTGCCGCTGCGTATTTAGGCGGCGCGGAAGAACAATACAAGGCGCTTGTGGATGCGGTTTGCAGCAAAAAAGAAACGGAACCCTATACGGATGAAGATGCCGCAAAGCGTGCGGCGGAGTTCTTTGCCGGATATGTGGTCAGTGTTGAGAACGATGCCTGGAATACCAGTTTCATTTCTGGTGAAGAGTTCACCCAATGGCTCACAGCAGCACAGGAACGCTCCTTGTTCAGCAGTGCCATTAACCCGGCTGAGTGCGACCGCATCATCACTCTTTCCACCTGCAGCTACGAGTTCTACAACGCACGATTTGTAGTCCTGGGAAAAATCTCTTGACTTGGGCCGTACATATGCTATCATAAAAGTAAAAACAGAAGGAAAAAGGAGTTATCCCATGAAAGTTCTTTTTATCGGCAACAGCCATACCTTTGTCCACTATGTTCCGGCCAGGACAGCGGAATTCTGTAAAAGTTACGGCCAGCCCATAGAGCCTGTCATGCTCACACATCCCGGTATGGGCCTGGATTGGCACCTGCGGCAGTCCCAGACTTACTTCAACCTTCTGTGGGGCGGCTATGACGCCGTAATCTTGCAGCACAACGCCCACCCCTTTCCGGGCAAGGAATCCCTGTTGGAGGCGGGGGAACAAATGGCAGCGATCACGCCGGAGGGTACGAAAATTTATCTGTACATGACTTGGAGCGAGAAAAGCAACCCGGCTGGGCAAGCGGCCATGAGCGCAGCTTATGAAGCTTTGGCAGAAAAGATCGACGCGACGATCTGTCCTGTGGGACGTATCTGGTGGCAGACCGCGGCGGCCCACCCGGATGAAGAACTCTATTTTGCCGATGGAGAACACAGCTCTGTGCTGGGCGCGTCCCTGGCAGCAGCGGTTATCGGGCGCACGCTGCTGGGCATGGAGGTCACGCCGGAGGGTTGCTATGCAGATGCCAAGAGCTTGGAAAGGATGCGGCTTGATCCCCGAATGATTGACTTGGTTTTGAAAAATGGAAAGCCGGACATGGCTTGAGGAGCAAAATTTATTTGGGTTCAACGCAAATTGTCCTGTTTCCCGAAAATACCGTAAAAGCACGCGAGGGTTTGACCTTGCGTGCTTTTTGTCAATATGATTCGGGCTCACGCCTTTTTACTAAGCGATAAAATACTGTCGCTCTCCCGCTGCCTGTTCCTGCTCGCTTCCGTCCGGCAGCCGTACAAGAGCCCGGCAGTTGGCCGGTATGGCGACCTCAAATTCCAGGCCTTCACTGCTGCGCTTCCACCCGCAGGAGACCTTTCCATAATTCAAAGCTGTATGCCAGCCTTGAGCAGGAAGATACAAAGGTCTGGCAATACAGTACAGATATGCTGTATCTGTTTTTTAAGCAGGAAGAAAAAACGGGGAAAATTGAATTTCCCGATGTGTAAGGAGGAGCAAGCATGAGCAAAGAAGCTGCTTTTTCGGTGTTTTGCCTCGAAAACTATAAAGCATATAAGTCTCTGACGGGCAAACAGACGGCAGAATTGTTTCGCCAGTATGGCGTATTTGACTGACTACTTGAACGAGTTTTACGATGTTCTTCACACAACGGGCTATCAGTATATCAACCACGATATTGATATCTATCTGAAGTCCCAAAATGCCGTGATCACAGCATAATAGATTCATAATATGCCAAGTTGTGAGTCTATTATCGGTGTCACGCTCCGATTCCCAATGGCAATTTAATATTTGTGTAAAAATCGGTGAAATTTTCTTTCACAAGGAATGTTTCTGTTTTATAGTATTCCGAATTTGATTTTTGCTTTCTCTTTTTCCCAGTTCGGCTAAACATTCTTGATATTGAGCGGGTGTCAGCAGATTTCGCTGCTTTAGGGAGAGAAGGATGCCTTTCTGCAAGTTCAGAAAGAAAGCGGCATGCTCCTTTTCATCCAATTTTGGAAGCGGTTCACCGATATAGATAAATTCTCTGTGCGCCAAATTACCACCTCGTGGTGCAAGTATATGGGAGCTTACTTGTACCGGATAACAAATAAAAACAAAGTCTTTATGTTTTCAGCATTTATCCCATAACCCGATACTGACAGCGAGGGCTTTATAGATGTTTGATACTACTTCCGGCGGGATATATGGTATATGTTTCACCTACATTCTGACATAAAAAAAGCCGAGGGAGTTTCATAGTGAAAACCTCTCGGCTATGTAGTTATCTGTATATGCGTTGACTGTTTTATTTGTAAATCTATTCTGTTGTATGTGACAAGTATTGGAGAATGTGCCTTTGTCAAAAAAATTAGAATTTGCGCGAACCCTTTTTTCGACGGAAGATATACAGATGTATTCGATTGCTATAATACGAATCTCTGCTCGATAAGCAATTTTTTCTGAAATCAGCCAATATTAAATAAAGTGAAAAGAAAGTTATTACAGTGCCCTCAGCAGAAATGCCATATACAATGGAAGCGTCAGAACTTGCCCCATGCGACCAACATTATAGTCTCCAAGCTTGATGGCGCTGCTGACGTGATATTTTTCCGGATGATTCAAAATCGTCTTCGTACTCTTGATGTTGCCGGTCGCAGCTTTTACTTCCACGAGCGTACACTCGCCTTTGTAGCGGATTACAAAATCTACTTCCAAGCCGGAATCCTTGTGGAAATAATAGAGCTTCCGTCCCATCTTTGTAAAAATATCGGCAATCAGGTTTTCAAAGATGGCACCTTTGTAGCCGAAAAGATTACCCTGCAGAATGTCATACTGCGTGCCGTCTTCCAGCATACTGACGAACAGACCCATATCGCGCATATATACCTTGAAAGTGTCCTCTTCGGCGTTGCCGTCCAGCGGCAGTTCGGTAATGGAGAGGTTATAGCAGCGGGAGATGATCCCCGCATCCTCGATCCATTGCAGGCTTCCGGCATATTTTGCAGCTGTGGAGCCTTTTCGGACAACAGAATACTGGAATTTCTTATTTTCCTTGGCTAACTGACGGGGGATGGACTGGAAGCACTCCTTGATGCGGGACTTGTCTTTCTTTTCCGCGTATTTCACCATGTCGTCTTCATAAGAACGCACGATGTCACGCTGGATACGCAGCACTTCGTTCATCTGCTTGCTGTCCACAAAAGTCTGTACCGCATCCGGCATTCCGCCGACGACGGCATATTGCAGCAGGAGCTGCTTCATGCGGCTGTGTAATGCGTCCGGCACCGGCGTTTCCGTATCCAATGCTTTTTGCAACATATCAATGACTGGCTCGGAGATCCCGTTTGCCCACAGAAATTCCTCAAAATCTAGCGGATACATATCAATTACGGTTTCCGAACCTACGGGAACTGATTTCGGCTCCTTGCCATAGCCTTTTACGCCGAGCAGAAAGCCGGTACCGATCACATCGTACCGACCGTCGATCCGAAAAAACTTCAATGCGGTTCGGGCCTCAGGGCAATCCTGTATCTCGTCCAACACCAGAACAGTCTCTCCGGTCTCGAAAACCGCCTCTTTTCCAAGCAGTGCAGAAAGCAGCATGACGATGTTGTCAATGTCCAGAGACCCCGCAAAAACGGAAGCATAGTCCGGATTCTCAAAGAAATTCAGATAGACCACATGCTTATAATTTTTCTTAGCAAACTCCAGCACGGAAAAGGTTTTTCCGCACTGTCTGCATCCTTTAATGATCAATGGTTTGTGTCCCGGTGTGTTTTTCCATTCAGTCAATCGCTTTTCTATTTTTCGTTTTAACATCGCGGCTCCCTCCGAATCGTTTTCCTAACTTTGCGCATAGCATATCACAAATTGTGAACTTTTTCAAGGGACTTTGTCTATGAATCGCAAACTTTTTAGGACGACTTTTTGCGATAAAATAAAATTTTTTAAAACGACTTTTTGCAAAAACTACGAAAATTTTGTAGCAGTTGTAGCAGTCAAGAAAAGTAGATGTAGCAGTCAAGAAAAGTAGACACGAAAAATATTTATTTTAATTTTACTTTTTCAAAAGTAGACATGAGGAACATTTTTACGGAAGTTGTTTTTTCAAAAGTGGACACGGACAATAATTTTTGCCGAAATCCTTTTTCAAAAGTGGACACGATGATTCGAAGCCTTGTAATGTCCTTGTTTGCAAGGGATATCTGCAATATAAGAAGAAAGTTTGTCGCTATATTGGCAGAAAGCGATAACTTCAGGTTTGACGAGGAGGTGCTTTACATGAAAAAGAGTATATCAAGGATTATCGGTGTGATAATGTTGATTGTAGCTATTGTATTTATAGTGTTTGCATTGAACCATCCAGAAAAGAGTTTTCCTTGGAACAAT
>OHCN01000888.1_pt1 | contig 10636 bp, 13 predicted proteins | sample 1566761 | NCBI WGS metagenome assembly OHCN01 (sample SAMEA3879568, study PRJEB24766) | human gut metagenome | biome: human-associated habitat; feature: feces | place: USA | collected 1985/1987 | reverse complement strand
TGATTGAGCAGAACGAGGACGGGGGCAAGCGCAGGAACGCCGCCAAGAAAAAGGAACTGGAAGCCGCCGAGAAACGCATAGCCGAGTTATCCGCTATTTTCAAGCGGCTGTATGAGGACAGCGTGACCGGGCGCATATCAGACGAGCGTTTCACAGAGCTGTCGGCAGACTATGAAGCAGAGCAACGGGAGCTGAAAGAAAGAGCCGCTGCTATCCAAGCGGAGCTTTCCAAAGCACAGGAAGCCACCGTGAACGCAGAAAAGTTTATGAATGTTGTTCGGCGGCATACCAGCTTTGAAGAACTTACCCCTACTCTGTTGCGGGAGTTTGTAGAGAAAATCGTTGTGCATGAGTGCAGCTATGACGAGAACAAGACCCGCAGACAGGACATTGAGATTTATTATTCTTTTGTTGGCAAGGTGGACTTGCCCGAATAACCGCCCGACCTATCCGACATACCTCATGTGCCGGATAGGAACGGCAAAATTTTTTACACTTCTATTACTTCTTTATCACACATCAGTAAAATCTCAGGGTATCAAGCAGCTCATGGCGGGCGGCGGCATCATCGTGCTGGGTACGACCCTGATCCCTCTGCTGTCCACCCTGTTTTAAGGGCGTAAGGCATGGGATTTCTCACCGACTGGCTGACAGACTGGCTAAAAGAGCTGCTGATCGAGGGAATCATGGGCAACCTCACGGGGCTTTTTGATACGGTCAATTCCCGTGTCGGAGAGATTGCGGTGCAAGTGGGAACCACCCCGGCGGCATGGAACGCCGGGGTGTTCTCCCTGATCCGGCAGCTTTCTGAAACGGTGATACTGCCGATTGCCGGTCTGATCCTCACCTTTGTTGCTACCTATGAGCTGATCCAACTCATTATCGAAAAGAACAACCTGCATGATCTGGACTACTGGATCTTCTTCAAGTGGATATTCAAAACGGCCTGCGCCATTTTGATTTTGTCCAACACTTTCAATATCGTTATGGCCGTGTTCGATGTGTCCCAAAGCGTCATCGCCCGGGCAGCCGGGATCGTGCAAGGCTCAACGGACATTTCGGAGGCCATGCTTGCCGACTTGGAGGCCACGCTGGAAACGATGGGGCTTGGCTCTCTGCTGGGGCTGTGGCTGCAATCCCTGCTCATTCATGTGACCATGTGGGCGATCAACATCGTGATCTTCGTTATCGTCTATGGCCGCATGATCGAGATATACCTGCTGACCAGCTTAGCCCCCATCCCCGTTGCTACGCTCTCTAACCGGGAGCTGGGCAATACCGGGCAGAACTATTTGAAGTCCCTGTTTGCCGTGGGCTTTCAAGGGCTATTGATTCTCGTCTGTGTTGCCATCTATGCGGTGCTGATACAGGGCATCGCCACAAGCGGCGACCCCATCGGCGCGATATGGGGCTGTATGGGCTATTCCGTGCTGCTCTGCTTCTGCCTGTTCAAGACTGGCTCCATCGCCCGCAGCGTGTTCAGCGCACATTAAAGGAGGGATGAATATGACCTTGGGACAAAATGTCCCAAAGCTGGATGCGCTGCACCTCATGGACGGGATCAAGGGCTTGCGCTCTCTGCCAAAACATAGCGTGGATATGCTTCTAACCGATCCGCCCTACGGCACGACCCGGAACTTTTGGGATGTGCCGCTGCCGCTCCCGGAGCTGTGGGAGGCGGTGCGCTGGGCGGTGAAGCCCAACGGAGCCATCCTGTTTTTCGCTCAATGCCCCTTTGATAAGGTGCTGGGCATGTCCAACCTCGCCATGCTCCGCTATGAGTGGGTGTGGTACAAATCTCGGGCAACAGGCTTTCTCAATGCCAACCGTGCGCCGCTGAAAAAGTCCGAGAACATTCTGGTGTTCTATCAAAAGTCCCCGGTGTACCATCCGCAATTCACCTATGGGGAGCCGTACCGCAAGACCAATCCCCGCAGCGGGTGCAGTACAAACTACGGCAAGTTTGAACGGACAGGCTCAGAGTCCAGCGATGGGCGGCGTTATCCGGGAAATGTGCTGTTTGTGCCGACGGTGACGGGCGGCATCCATCCCACGCAAAAGCCCGTGGAACTGTGCGAGTATTTCATCAAGACCTACACCGACGAAGGAGCGGTGGTGGCGGACATCTGTGCGGGCAGCGGCACGACTGCCGTTGCTGCCATGAACACAGGCCGCCGTTTCATCTGCTTTGAAAATGCCCCCTCCATTTACACCATCGCCGCCCAGCGCGTTGAGCAGGCACGGCTGGCTATGACCGGGGGGCGAGAAAGGTACCTAATTATGTAGCAAATTTGCTGTTGAATTTTACAGCAGAATGGGGTATACTGTGTTTGAAAGGAGCTGATAGATATGCCGAACATTAAACCCATTTCTGACCTGCGAAATTACAGCGAGGTACTGCATGATGTGGCTGTGGGCGCTCCTGTCTTTTTGACGAAAAACGGGCGCGGGCGGTACGCTATCGTGGATATGCGGGATTACGAGAGAACACAAGCGACCATCCGCCTGATGAATGAGCTTGCAAAAGGCCGTCACTCCGGTGAAGCGGAAGGCTGGCTGACAACGGACGATATGAGGGCGCATTTCCGTGCAAGAGCGAATGAAGAATAAAATTCATTATTCACCCGAGTCCCGTCGTGATTTGGATGACATTTGGGATTACATCGTATCGGAACTTCAAAATCGTTCTGCTGCGGAGCACGTGATCAATCGCATTATAGACGCGGTTGACCCGTTGAAAAATTTCGCAGAAATGGGAACCCCGTTATCCTCTATTGCAGATATAGGAACTGACTATCGTTTTCTTGTCAGCGGCAATTATATGGTGTTTTATCGTGTGCAAGGCAACGATGTCTACATTGACCGTGTTCTGTATGGCCGCAGCGATTACATGAGCGTCCTGTTCAAAGACTTGCTGCGCGAACAAACAACCGAATAAACATCATTTTTGCTGACCCTAACAAAATGATCCGACAAGACCGCTTGCTTTCATGCAGGCGGTTTTTTCATGTCCAAAGGAGCGTGATTATATCGAAAAATACCCCATCATTTACGCCGATCCCCCGTGGTGCTACTCTGCGAAGAGAGTGCAGGGCGCGGCGGAAAATCATTATCCCACCATGAGCATTGACGAATTATGTGCGCTGCCTGTGGCCGAGCTTGCGGCCAAGGACAGCGCCCTTTTTATGTGGGCGACCTTTCCCCAGCTCCCGGAGGCTCTGCGGCTCATCCGTGCGTGGGGCTTCACCTATAAATCCGTTGCGTTCGTCTGGCTGAAGAAAAACCGCAAGGCGGACAGTTGGTTTTATGGGCTGGGCTTCTGGACGCGGGCGAACGCCGAGGTTTGCCTGCTGGCAACCAAGGGACACCCCAAGCGGCAGGCCGCCGACATCCACCAGTTTATCATTTCGCCCATTGAAGCCCACAGCAAAAAGCCGGACGAAACCCGTGACAAGATCGTTGCCCTCATGGGCGATTTGCCCCGTGTGGAGCTGTTCGCACGGCAGACCTCTCCCGGCTGGGATGTATGGGGCAACGAGGTAGAGCCGACGATCCCGGACTTTGGGACAAGTTGTCCCAAACTGGAGGTGACAGACCGATGCCCTATGTGAATGTCCCGAACGACCTTTCCAAGATCAAGACAAAGATCGCGTTCAACCTCACCAAGCGGCAGCTCATTTGCTTTGGCATGGGGGCGGCTATCGGCGTTCCCACCTACCTTTTGACCCGGCAGGTCATCGGCAACACCGGGGCGCTGTTCGCTATGCTGGCGATCATGCTCCCGGCGTTCCTACTGGCGATGTACGAAAAGGACGGTCTACCCTTTGAAAAGGTGATCCGTAACATCATCCGGGTCAAGTTTACCCGCCCCGGCATCCGACCGTACCGAACGGAAAATATCTATGCCCCATTTGCGCGAAAGGAGGAGCCTATTGAGCAAAGCAAAAAAGCAAAAAAACGCAAATAAGCACCGGGCGCTGTCCGCCCAGCAGACCATTCCCTATATCGCCATGCACCCGGACGGGATCTGCCAGCTCCCCGGCGGGCTTTACACAAAGACGCTGGAATATGAGGACATCAATTATGCCGTGGCATCCACGGAGGATCAGTCCGCCATTATCAGCGGATGGAGCGCGTGTTTGAATTATTTTGACAGCTCTCTGCCGTTCCAGCTTTCCTTTGTCAACCGCCGCAGCCGCAACGCCAACCGCTACAAGGTGAATATCCCGATGCAGGAGGATGACTTCAACAGCATCCGGGATGAGTATGTGGAAATGCTCAAAGGCCAGATCGCCAAGAGCAACAACGGCATTGAGCGGTATAAGTACATCACCTTTGGCCTGCCAGCCGAGGGCGCGGCGGAGGCGCGTCCCCGGCTGGGGCGCGTGGAGGCGGATGTCATGGGCAACCTGAAGCGGCTGGGCGTCCAGTCCCGCCCGCTGGATGGCCGGGATCGGCTGGCGGTGCTGCATGGGCAGATGCACCCCGGCGGGCGTGAGCCGTTCCGCTTTGCGTGGAAAGACATTTCCAAGACGGGCATGGGGACAAAGGACTACATCGCCCCGGACAGCTTCGACTTCCGACAGAGCCGGACTTTCCGTGTCGGCCAGATGTGGGGCGCGGCGTCCTATTTGCAGATCATGGCGTCGGAGCTTTCGGATAAGCTGCTGGCGGAGATTTTGGAACTGGACGCCGAGCTGACCGTCACCATGCACATTCAGACGGTAGACCAGCTCAAGGCCATTAAGACGATCAAGGGAAAGATCTCCGACATAGGCCGCATGAAAGCGGAGGAACAGAAAAAAGCTGTCCGTGCCGGGTATGATATGGAGATTTTGCCGCCTGACCTCATTACCTTTTCCAAGGACGCCGCCGAGCTGCTCTCCGACCTGCAAAGCCGCAACGAGCGAATGTTCCTGCTGACCTTTACGGTGGTAAACCTCGCTCCCACCCGGCAACGGCTGGAAAACGATGTGTTCACGGTGAGCGGCATCGCACAGAAATACAACTGCGCCCTGCGCCGTCTGGACTGGCAGCAGGAGCAGGGGTTTGTGTCCTCGCTGGTGCTGGGCTACAACGGCATTGAAATTCAGCGGGGCATGACTACCAGCTCCACGGCCATTTTCATTCCCTTTATGACCCGGGAGCTTCGCATGGACGGGCAGGCGCTTTACTACGGCATGAACGCTCTTTCCAATAATGTCATCATGGCTGACCGCAAAAAACTCAAATCCGCCAACGGAATGTACCTCGGCTCTACGGGCAGCGGCAAGAGCTTCGCCGCCAAGCGGGAGCTGATCAATGTGTTCCTCGCCACCAATGACCGCATCATCGTGGTTGACCCAATGGGCGAATATGCCCCGCTGGTGCGGCGGCTGGGCGGACAGGTCATTGAGATCGCCCCGGACAGTCCTCACCATATTTCGCCTATGGACTTGCAAATGAATATCAACGACGAGGATAGTCCGCTTTCCATGAAGGCGGATTTTTTGCTGTCCCTGTGTGAGCTGATCGTGGGCGGCAAGGAGGGCTTGCAGCCCATCGAGAAAACCGTCATTGACCGCTGCGTGCGGCTGGTCTACCGGGAAATGGCGCTGGGGCTGGAAACGGCCAAAACGCCGCTGCTACAAGATCTGTATGAGGAGCTGCTGCGCCAGCCCGAGCCGGAGGCGCGGCGTGTGGCGACGGCGTTGGAGCTTTACTGCACAGGCTCTCTTAACCTTTTCAACCATCCCACGAATGTTGACCTCAATTCCCGTGTGGTCTGCATCGTCTTAAAAGGCTTGGGCGAAAACCTCCGCAAGATCGCCATGCACACCACCAACGAATTTGTCACGGCGGCGGTGAACGCCAACCATGCCGAGGGCGTGGCGACTTGGTGCTACTTTGACGAGTTCCATATCCTGCTCCGTGATCCGCTGACGGCCAGCTACTTTGTGGCGGTCTGGAAAATGCTCCGCAAAAAGGGCTGCGTCCCCTCGGCGCTGACGCAGAATGTGAAAGACCTGCTGGCCAGCCGTGAGATCGAGAACATTCTGGACAACACGGATTTCATGGTGCTGCTGTCGCAGGCGCAGAGCGACCGTGCAATTTTGGCAAAGCAGCTCGGCATTTCCGAGCATCAGCTCTCCTATATTACGCACTCCAATTCCGGCGAGGGATTGCTGTTCTATGGAAATGTCACCATCCCGTTTGTAGACCGTTTCCCCCGTGGAGAGATCTATGACCTGCTGACGACCCGCCCGGAGGATCTTGCCCATGAACGAACAGACGAGTAACCCCACTTCGGGACAAAATGTCCCGAAGTCCAAGTTCCGCAGAAAAAGCCGGCAGGAGCAGACGGCGGCGTCCAAGCTGCGGATGGAGCGCCGGGGTGAGAAGCTGGACGCCGCCCGGGAGAAGCTGGCAAAGCAGAAGCCGCCGAAAAAGCCCGGTGCGGTCAAGCGCCTTGCCCATACCGCCGGACACGGTTTCCACGGCTTTGTGCATGGCAAGCTCTATGAGGTCGAGCATGAAAATGTCGGCACGGAGGGCGCACACCGTTCCGAGCTGGCGGCGGAGTCCGTGTACCGCTTCGGCAGGCGCAAGCTCCGCAAGGCCATCCGGGAACACCCGGCAAAGGCGGTGGAGCGTGCCGAGAGCAAGCATATCAAGGCTACGGCGGATTATTACTACCGCAAGGCCGTGGAGGAACACCCGGAAATGCAGGAGGACGGCGCGGTGTCCCGGTATCTGCAAAAGCAGAAGATCAAGCGCCAGTACGCAAAGCAGGCGCGGGAGGCTGCCCAGCAGACCGCCAAGACCGCCGAGGGTACGGCGTCCGTCACGGGGAAGCTGACGGAAAAGGTGTCCGCCTATATCAAGGAACACCCCGGCGGGCTGCTCCTGCTGCTGGCGGCGTTTCTTCTGCTGGTGGTGCTGCAATCATGTATGTCCTCGCTGGTGACGGTGGGCAACGGCGTGGCCGGAGCCATCGGCGCGTCCACCTATGCCGCCGAGGACGCTGACCTGCTGGGGGCGGAGGCTGCCTACTGCGCTTTGGAGGACGAGCTGCAACGCTACCTCGACACCTACACCCGCACCCACGATTATGACGAGTATCATTTTGACCTCGACACCATTGAACACGATCCCTATGTGCTGCTGTCCATCGTCTGTGCGCTCCATGAGGGTGAGTGGATGCTGGACGAGGTGCGGGGGACGCTCCAAATGCTCTTTGACCGCCAGTACATTTTGACCGAGGATGTGGTGGTGGAACAACGGTATTACTTGGAAACGGATACTTGGACAGACGAGGACGGCAATACCCACAGCGACACCTACCGGGTGTATTACGATTATTACATCTGCACTGTCACGCTTGAAAACTTCAATCTCTCCCATCTGCCCGTCTACATTATGGACGAGGACACCCTGTCCCGGTACGCCCTCTATATGGCGACGCTGGGCAACCGTCCCGATCTGTTCCCGTCCTCGCCCTATGTTGGAAAATACACCAGCAAGCCCCCGGCACATGAGATCCCGGAGGACTACCTTGCCGATGAAACCTTTGCCGCCATTCTGAAAGAAGCGGAGAAGTATGTGGGATACCCCTATGTTTGGGGCGGCAGCAGCCCGTCCACATCCTTTGACTGCTCCGGCTTCGTCAGCTATGTTTACAACCAATGCGGCTGGGACTTCGGGCGGCTGGGGGCGCAGGGGCTATACAACATCTCCGCCCGGACGAGCAGTCCAAAACCCGGTGACTTGGTATTTTTCACGGGGACTTATGACACGCCGGGGATCTCCCATGTGGGCATCTATGTGGGCGACGGCTGGATGCTCCATTGTGGCGACCCCATCAGCTATGCCAACCTCAACACGAGTTACTGGCAGTCCCATTTCTACGCCTACGGAAAATTGTTTTGACAGGAGGTTTTTATGGCTATCTCCAAAAGCGCAAAAATTCAGGCCGAGATTGAAAAGGTCATGGCCAAGATCAACGAGCAGCAGGCACGGCTCAAGGAGCTGGAACAGAAAAAGCTGGAGGCCGAGAACAGCGAGATCGTAGAGATCGTGCGCGGCATGAGCGTTTCTCTCACCGACCTGCCCGTGCTGCTTCAGACCATCAAGAGCGGCGGCACTTTGGGACAGAATGTCCCGAAGTCTGCGGATAAGGAGGACAGCGAATGAACAAGTGGATGAAGAAGCTGACAGCGGCGCTCTGCGCCGCTGTTTTGATGTGCGGCATGGCGGTCACTGCCTACGCTGGGGGCGGTGAGGAATGGGACGGCCTTGCCCCGGTAGAGCCGCTGCCCACGGAAACCGTTGACCCCGGCGAGGGCTTCACCGAGGACGGCAACCTTGTGACCCGTGACCTGCTCTACGACAAGGCCACCAACAAGCAGTTCATCACGGTGCAGACCAGCGGCGGCAGCACCTTTTACATCGTCATTGACTATGACAAGCCCACCGACGAGGACGGCGAGCAGTACCAGACCTACTTTTTGAACATAGTGGACGAGGCCGACCTGCTGGCGGCGATGCAGGCTGCGGGCGGTGAGCTGCCGGAGTGTGCCTGCGCGGACAAATGCGCCGTGGGTGCTATCAACACAGATTGCACCGTCTGCGCCGTGAACATGGGCGAGTGCCAGGGCAAGGCTCCCGAGCCTGTGCCTGTGGTAGAACCGGAGCCTGACCCCGAGCCGGAGCAGCCCAAGAACAGCGGCGGGACGCTCCTGCTGGTGCTGGCCGTGGCGGTCATCGGCGGCGTGGCTGGCTGGTATTTTAAGATCTACCGCCCCAAAAAGCAGCAGGCCGCCGACGCTGCGGAGGACTACGGCGACGATTACAACGATACCCCGCCTTGGGAGGACGAGGACGAAACGGAAAGTGAGGGAGAGGAATGAGATTTACCAACAGCCCCTATGAGGACTTTATGAAAGAAAAGAGCTACTTTAAGGGTGCTCCGCCCAACCTGCCGCCCAAAGGCTCCCGCTGTGACGGCTGCCCCTACTGGCATGGGATCGGCTGCGTGTTCTGCTACCGGGAACAGCTCAAGCCCAAGACAGGGGGCAAAAATGAGCCGTGAATTGACCCGACAGGAAAAGGCGGCGATCCGCTCCCTTGTGAAGCGGTGGTGTGCCAATTATGACAAGGATGCTGGCTGCCTGCCGCTGGACTGTCCCTGCTATATGCTGGGCAAGTGCTGGACGGGCGCTTATTGCCGCTATTTCCGCGCGGCGGTGCTGCCCCTTGATCCTGTGCTGGAAAGGTCGCTGACCGTGGAGCGTATCACGGAAACCCGTCCTTGCCCGGTGTGCGGCAGGGCCTTTCTCTCGGACGGGCGGCAGCGGTACTGCTCCCCGGCCTGCGCCGGGACTGCCCTGCGGGAGCAGAAGCGGGCATATATGCGCCGCAAACGGAGGTAGCGCGTGGAAAAATAGCCCCGAAAAACGCCTGCATTTACAAGGCTTTTCCGGGGCGCTTTCGGGGTGGGCGGTATGTTTTCCCGTCCGCCCCCGTTTTCATAAAAATGCTTTCCACATCCAAGCGCCGGAGCTTTGGGACATTTTGTCCCGAAGTCCCGGCTGAAAGGAGGAATTATGCCTAAATATTATGAGATCAGCGAGGCGGCGGCAAAGCGGGCAAAGGACATGAACAGCTATTCCGACTATGCCCCCGGCTCGGCCACGGCGGGCTACCGGGCGATGGTGGATGAAGCCTATGCGCTGGCAGAGAAACAAAAGGCGCAGGTCGATCCCATGTACCATGATAAGATCGATGCCCTTGTTGACCGCTACGCCCGCAGGCTGGCGGAAAACCTCAATGAGCGCAACGCCATTGACGCCCGTGTGCCGTCCATTCTGATCACCGGGGGCGGCAATTTCCCCATGGCGAAAAAGGCCAAGCAGAACGCCGCCCGGGATCGCAACTACGGCGAGTATGCCGAAATTGAAAAGCTGCTGGACAAGATCCGCTCCACAGGCAGGGGCGGTATCAGCGCCGATGATGACCTCGCCGTGGAAAAGCTCACAAAAAAGCTGGAGGGAATGGAGTCTCAGCAGGCCATGATGAAGGCGGTCAATGCTTACTACCGCAAGCACAAGACGCTGGAGGGCTGCCCCAAGCTGACGGCGGAGCAGGTGGAAAAGGTCACGGCGTCCATGTCCCAAGACTGGCGCAAAGACCCCGTTCCGTTTCCGTCCTATCTGCTCACCAACAATAACGCCAATATCCGTCGTGTGCGCCAGCGTATCGAGGATCTGAGCCATAAGGCGGAGTTTGTGGGCTGGACATTCCCCGGCGGCGAGGCCAAGGTCAACGAGGCAGAGAACCGCTTGCAGCTCATTTTTGAGGATAAGCCGGACGCCGATACCCGGCAGGCACTCAAAAGCGAGGGCTTCAAATGGGCGCCCAGCCAAGGGGCATGGCAGCGGCAGCTCAATCAGAACGCCATCCGCGCCGCCGCAAGGTTGGACTTCCTGCGCCCGGAGGATGGGACAAACCCCTGTCAGCTCCAGTCCTCGGTCAAGAGGGCGGAGAAGGATGTGTCACGGTGAGGAGGCAGTATGGACAAAAACCAAGGCTATGAGATCATTCAGGCCGTCATGCTGGAAAACGGCAGGGGCTTTGCGCTGGGGCATCATCCTACCGC
>OHCN01000882.1_pt1 | contig 10677 bp, 12 predicted proteins | sample 1566761 | NCBI WGS metagenome assembly OHCN01 (sample SAMEA3879568, study PRJEB24766) | human gut metagenome | biome: human-associated habitat; feature: feces | place: USA | collected 1985/1987 | reverse complement strand
GTCAAAGGATATGTGGAGGGCATCATGGACGGTGTGGCGAATACGCCGGAGAAGATGGACCGTTACATCCGCACGATTTACAATAAGGCAAATGAGATGGATCGTCTGATTAATGAGCTGACATTTTATTCCAAGATTGACACGAACCGTATTCCGTATACGTTTTCAAAAATCCACATCGCAGATTACTTTGATGACTGCGTGGAGGAGCTGAATCTGGAACTTGACGCGCAGCATGTGGATCTGACATACTTTAACTATCTCGAGGACGACCCGGTCGTCATTGCGGATGCGGAGCAGATCAAGCGTGTCATCAATAACATTGTAAGCAATTCCATCAAATATATGGACAAGAGCCATAAGGTCATCAACATCCGTCTGCGTGATGTCGGAGATTTTGTGCAGGTGGAGATTGAGGACAACGGAAAGGGAATTGCGACGAAGGATCTGACGAAGATTTTCGATCGCTTTTATCGCACCGATGCGTCCCGCAACAGCACGAGGGGCGGCAGCGGCATCGGTCTTTCCATCGTGAAGAAGATTCTCGAAGACCACGGCGGAAAAGTGTGGGCCACCAGCAAAGAAGGCGTGGGCACCACGATGTACTTTGTATTAAGAAAATATCAGGAGGTACCTGTTTCATGAGTAAGATACTGATTGTTGAGGATGAGGAATCCATTGCGGATCTGGAGAAGGATTATTTAGAACTTTCGGGCTTTGAGGTAGAGATTGAAAACCAGGGAGACACCGGTCTTGTGCGGGCGGTCAAAGAGGATTTTGATCTGCTGATTCTGGATCTGATGCTGCCGGAGGTGGATGGCTTTGAGATCTGCCGTGAGGTGCGTGAGAAGAAAGATATTCCGATTATCATGGTTTCGGCAAAGAAGGATGATATCGACAAAATCCGCGGACTCGGTCTTGGTGCGGATGATTATATGACGAAGCCATTTTCTCCGAGTGAGCTGGTTGCGCGCGTGAAAGCGCATCTGGCACGGTACGACCGTCTGGTCGGAAACGGCAAGAAAGAGAATGATGTTGTGGAGATCCGCGGCATCAAGATTGACAAGACGGCACGCCGCGTGTGGGTGAACGGAGAGGAGAAGCAGTTTACAACGAAAGAGTTCGATCTGCTGACCTTCCTTGCGGAGAATCCGAACCGCGTTTTCACGAAAGAAGAGCTGTTCCGTGAGATCTGGGATATGGAGTCCATCGGAGATATTGCGACGGTTACGGTGCATATCAAGAAGATCCGTGAAAAAATAGAGTTTAATACGGCAAAGCCGCAGTATATCGAGACGATCTGGGGCGTTGGATATCGGTTTAAGGCATAAAGAATCTGTGTTTCGGGGAGAGATAAAATGGGAAAAATTTACTATCTGATGGGAAAAAGTGCGTCAGGGAAAGATCATATTTATGAGCATCTGATCCAGGAGACGGCGCTGGATTTAAAACCGTTTGTCCTGTATACAACACGGCCGATCCGGAGCGGGGAGCAGGACGGAAGAGAGTATTTCTTTGTGGATGAAAAACGGCTTTCGGAACTGCGGGAGGCCGGAAAGATTATCGAGGAGCGCATGTATTCGACGGTGCAGGGGCCGTGGTATTATTTTACGGCGGATGACGGGCAGATTGATCTTGCGAAGCATGATTATCTCGGAATCGGGACACTGGAATCGTATCTGAAATTAAAGGCATATTTCGGGGAACAGGCGATGGTTCCGCTGTATGTCGAGGTGGACGACGGGCTGCGGCTTTCACGGGCACTGGAACGGGAAAGAAAACAGACAGAGCCGAAATACGCGGAGATGTGCCGGAGATTCCTGGCGGACTGTGAGGATTTTACGGAGGAGAAAATTGCGGAAGCTGGAATCGTCCGCAGATTTTCCAATAATTCTACGCCGGAAGACTGTTTTTCCGAAATTCAGAATTTTGTGGAACAACAGAAAAAGTTGTGATATACTTAATGCAGTATTAGTAAGAAATACAAAAGAACTCCAGGGGGTGATTTTATGCAGGGTTTTCAGAAGGTTGTAGGACATCAGGAAATCATAACGCATTTACAGAATGCCATTTCGATGAATAAAGTATCTCATGCTTATCTTTTTGGCGGAGAGAGTGGATCGGGAAAGAAAATGATGGCTTCACTGTTTGCGATGACGCTTCAGTGCGAGAAGCACGGGGTCGAGCCCTGTATGGAGTGCCCGTCCTGTAAAAAGGCACAGAGCCAGAATCATCCGGATATCATTTATGTGAAGCATGAAAAGCCGAACACCATCAGCATCGATGAAATCCGCGAGCAGCTCATTAACGATGTGATGATCAAGCCGTACAGCAGTCCGTACAAGATTTATATCATCGACGAGGCGCAGAAGCTGACACTTCAGGCGCAGAACGCGCTGCTGAAGACGATCGAGGAGCCGCCGGCCTACGCAGTTGTCATGCTTCTGGCAGACAACCCGGATGCGCTGCTTCCGACGATTTCGTCACGCTGCGTGCAGTTAAATTTAAAACCAGTGGGAGACCAGCTTGTGAAAGATTATCTGATGAACGAAATGCATGTGCCGGATTACCAGGCAGAGGTTGATGCGTCCCTGGCGCAGGGAAATATCGGAAAAGCAGAGCGGATTGCCCGTTCTCCGGAATACGAGGAGACGCTGGAAAATGCACTCCGCATGGCAAAGTACGCCGACAGTATGCCGCTGTATGAAATCGTGGAGACGATCAAAAAACTGACGGCCGAAAAAGACAATATTGATGATTATTTCGATATCTTTTCTTTATGGTTCCGCGATGTTCTGCTCTTTAAGGCGACAAAAGAGGTCGATTCCCTTGTGTTCAAGCAGGAGCTGAATGGAATCCGTGAGAGAGCAAATAAGAGCTCATACGAAGGCCTGGAGAAGATTATAGAGGCGATTCAGAAGGCGAGAGCCCGCCTGAACGCGAATGTTAATTTTGATTTAACCATGGAGCTTATGTTCCTGACAATGAAGGAAAACTGATAACATGATAACAATTATAGGAGTACGTTTTCGAAACGTAGGAAAAGTATATTATTTCTCGCCGAGAGAGCTGGACATCTGCGTGGGCGACCACGTTATCGTTGAGACGGCGCGCGGCGTAGAGTATGGTTTCGTTGTGCTGGGGCCAAAAGAAGTTGACGATTCCAAGGTGATCCAGCCGTTGAAAGAAGTCATCCGCATTGCAACGCCGAAGGATGATGCGCGGGAGGAGAGCAACCGCAAGAAAGAAAAAGAAGCGTTTGAAATCTGCCAGAAGAAGATCCGGGCGCACAACCTGGAGATGAAGCTGATCGATGCAGAGTATACGTTTGACAATAACAAGATGCTGTTTTACTTTACCGCCGACGGAAGAATTGATTTCCGTGAGCTGGTAAAGGATCTGGCGGCTGTCTTTAAGACGAGAATCGAGCTTCGCCAGATCGGTGTCCGCGATGAGACAAAGATCCTCGGCGGAATCGGCATCTGCGGCAGACCGCTTTGCTGCCATACGTATCTGTCCGAGTTTGCACCGGTTTCGATCAAGATGGCAAAAGAGCAGAACCTGTCCCTGAACCCGACGAAGATTTCGGGTGTCTGCGGACGACTGATGTGTTGCCTGAAAAACGAGCAGGAAACCTATGAATACCTGAACCGCAAGCTGCCGGGTGTCGGCGATATCGTAACGCTGCCGGACGGCATGAAAGGTGAGGTTTCCGGTGTGAATGTGCTTCGTCAGCTCGTAAAAGTGCTGGTGGATGTGAACGATGAGAAGGAAATGCGGGAGTGCCCGGTGGAAGAGCTCAAGTTCAAGCCGAAGCATAAGAAGGAAAAAGGCAAAGAGAAGAAAAAAGACAGAAACAGCTCCGGGGAGCAGGCTTCTTCGGAAGAGGCAAAACAGCCGGAATAAGATTGATTTGGAATGCATTTTGAAAAAAGTAAGCGCCGGGTAAAACTGACGCTTCTTTTTGTGTGATGCGGCGCTGGGCGGTCAGCAGGAGGAGGGATTTTCATTGGATAGAAAAGAAGAATTTTTGAAGCCGGGTGAGCGGCTCGATGATCTGCAGAACGGTTACTGGATGATACAGAATCCATCCCTTTTCTGCTATGGCATTGACGCGGTGCTGCTGGCATCCTACGCGAAGGTGAAGTGCGGGGAGCGGGCGATGGATTTCTGCACGGGATCGGGAATTGTGCCGATTCTGCTGAAGGCGAAGACAAACGGAGAGCATTTTTCCGGGCTGGAAATTCAGGAGTACAGTGCCGAGATGGCACAGCGGAGTGTGCGGTACAATCATCTGGAAAATGATGTTGAGATTTTCCAGGGAGATGTGAAGACGGCATCGCAGCAGTTTGGAAAAGAAGTGTTTGATGTGGTAACGTGCAATCCGCCGTACATGACGGGGCAGCACGGGCTGACGAATGCGCTTGAGGCGAAGACGATTGCGCGGCATGAGGTGCTGTGCTCGTTTGATGATATTGCAAAAGAGGCATCGGCGGTTTTAAAGACGAAAGGACGGTTCTATCTGGTGCACCGGCCGTTCCGGCTGGCGGAGATTTTTTCGACGCTGAAAAAATATCATCTGGAACCAAAGAGGATGCAGCTCGTTTATCCGTTTGTGGACAAGGAGCCGAACATGGTGCTGATCGAGGCGATGAAAGGCGGGAATCCGAGAATTACCGTGGAGAAACCGCTGATTGTGTATGAGACGCCGGGCGTGTATACAAAGGACATCCGGGAATTATATGGAGACGGGAGATAAGAACATGGCAGGAAAATTATATTTGTGTGCAACACCAATTGGAAATCTGGAGGACATGACCTTCCGTGCAATCCGCATTCTGCAGGAGGTCGATCTGATCGCGGCGGAGGATACGAGAAACAGCATTAAGCTGCTGAACCATTTTGAGATTCATACGCCGATGACGAGTTATCACGAATACAACAAATACGACAAGGGCCGCGAGCTGGTGCAGAAGCTGCTGGCGGGAACAAATATCGCGCTGATCACGGATGCCGGAACACCGGGAATTTCTGATCCGGGTGAGGAGCTGGTGAAGATGGCGTACGAGGCAGGCATCGAAGTGACAAGCCTGCCGGGCGCATGCGCGTGTGTGACGGCACTGACACTGTCGGGACTTTCAACGAGAAGATTTGTCTTCGAAGCATTTCTTCCGCCGGATAAAAAAGAACATAAACTGGCGCTGGAGCGGCTGAAAAACGAGACGCGGACGATGATCGTATACGAGGCGCCGCATCATCTGCTGAAAACGCTGCGGGAGCTGCTGGAGACGCTTGGCAACCGGCGGCTGACACTCTGCCGGGAACTGACCAAGAAACACGAGACGGCATGGCAGACCACGATTGAAGATGCCATCACTCGCTACGAACAGGAAGATCCGAAAGGCGAATGCGTTCTTGTCATCGAGGGCAGAAGCCAGAAAGAAATCGAGGACGAGGCGAAGGCAGCGTTTGAGGAGATTTCGATCGAAGAACATATGAAACGGTATGAAGATCAGGGGATTGCAAGAAAAGAAGCGATGAAACTCGTGGCGAAGGATCGCGGGGTGACGAAGAGGGATATTTATCAGTATTTGCTGGGGAAAGAATCATACAATGATTTTTGATCAGGCCATAGCCCAGTCTTGCGGCTTTTGCCTGCAGGGTGGGTGCAAGTCTTCTCCGCCGAAGGACTGGAAAGGCGTTTCGAGAGCGGAGTCCAGCAGATTGTAATCTCTGACTCCGTCGCTTCCGCCAGTTTGCTGAATCAACTGAGTATGCAGCATGAGAATCTGCTTTTTACTCAGTCTTTTCATTTAGCAAGTACCTCGTATGCTTCTTTGTTTTGTTCCATCAGGCGTTTTGAGATGCTTAACACATCCTCTTCGGATGCAGTGGTTTCCTGCTCGGCTTTGCTGAAGTCGATGACAAGATATCTTGGAACGTTATTTTTCAGAATCACAGCGGAACCACATTCGTCTACCAGGCGGGCGACTTTGGAAAAATTTTGGTTTGCTTCGGAAATGGAAATTAAAGTTTTTGTGTCGATAGTCATTTTGGGTACCTCCTTAAGACTTTTTTCTATAGTATATATAAATCTTAGGATAAATACAACCTAATTTGCCGTGTTATTTTTTGTTGCTTGCCGCAACGCCAGTTTTTATCGTATGATAGGCCCATCAAATACGAGGAGGACACAGTTATGCTGAGTGATAACATCAAAATACTGCGAAAGAAAAAAGGATATTCCCAGGAAACGCTGGCGGAGCAGCTGCATGTGGTGCGGCAGACGATTTCGAAATGGGAGAAAGGGATTTCGGTTCCGGATGCGGTGATGCTGGATCGGATGGCGGAGCTGTTTGAGGTGCCGGTGAGTGTGCTGCTGGGCGGCGGGCTGGAAGTAGAGGAGGAGCAGCCTTCGGAACTGAATGAGATTGCACAGCAGCTTGCGGTCTTAAATGATCAGCTGGTGCAGCAGGCAGTGCGGAGACGGAAAGTGATCCGGTATGCGTTTGTTGGTGTGTTTGCGGCGATCTTTGTTCTGATTGGAGCGGCGATCGGACTTCGGGTGTACACGGAATCACAGCTGCGGGATGAAGCGTCGCTTTGCACGGTTCGTTATGAATGCACGCTCGACGGGGAATCATATGTATATGAAGCTTCCTATAACAGTCAGTATCAGATCTTGTACGAGGGCGGCGATGCCTGGATTTCGAATCATGTGCAGCCGGAGCAGTACGAGGATGTGAATGTGCTGTCGGCGCAGATGCAGGATTACTTCGAAGAAAAAGGCGGAACATGCACGATCATTGACGAAAATCTGTAAAAGTTTTGTATTATTGTATTTTTTTATGGTTTTGGGTATTTTATCTGCCCGGTAATTCCTCTCTTCTGATATAATGGTAACAATGCATTATATCAGAGGGAGGAATTTTCTTTATGTCACAGACACAAACCCGGCGGAGTTCTCAGGTTGATCTGCTTCATGGCTCGATCCTGAAATCTCTGCTGCTTTTTGCCCTGCCGATTATGGCGTCCCGCGTGTTTCAGCAGATTTACAACACGATGGATACCCTGATCGTCGGCTATACACTCGGCGACTCATCGATTGCGGCGATGGGTGCCTGCTCATCCATCTATGAGATGATGACCGGATTTACCTTCGGCGTCGGAAACGGTCTTGCAATCGTCACGGCGCGCTGCTTTGGACGGCAGGAGACAGACCGGATGAAAAAATCGGTTGCATCCTGTATCGTCATCGGCGTTGCCGTTACGCTGGTTGTCACGATTCTGGCAACGATCTTCATGCATCCGCTGCTGCGCCTGCTGAAAACACCGGCGGAGATTCTTGAGGAATCCTACAGTTACATTTCGATTCTCTCGATTTTCCTGTTCGTCATGTTCGCCTACAACCTGTGCTCCGGTCTGCTGCGGGCGATCGGAAACAGCTTCATGCCGCTCGTGTTCCTGATCTTTTCATCGCTGGTAAACATCGTGCTCGATCTGCTGTTTATCCGCACCTTTGGCATGGGCGTCCGCGGTGCCGCGATTGCAACCGTCATTGCACAGGGGATTTCCGTGGTGCTCTGCCTGATTTATATTGTTACGAAAGCGAAAATTCTGTTGCCGGAAAAACGCCACTTTGAGCCGGACCGCGGACTGTACGCGGATCTGCTGGCACAGGGATTTTCAATGGGATTCATGAGCAGCATCATTTACGTTGGTTCGATCGTTCTGCAGCCGGGCATCAACAGCCTCGGATATGAAACTATCGCCGGACATACCGCTGCGAGAAAGCTGTTTTCGTTCTCCATGATGCCGCTTTCCTCCATGGCGCAGGCCGTCAACACCTACGTTGCACAGAACCGCGGCGCAGACAACTGGGAGCGCGTGCGGAAAGGCATCCGTTACGCTTACATTTTCTGCTTCAGCGTAACCGCGTGCCTGATTGTAATTGTCACCCCGCTTGCACCAACCATGGTACACCTGATCTCTGGTTCATCCGACCCGACCGTCCTCGGAAACGGAGCCCGCTACCTCCGCGTAGCCATCCCGTTTTTCTTCGCCCTTGGTCTTGTCAACTGCAGCCGTCTGGCACTGCAGGCACTCGGAGAGAAAATTCTGCCGTTGCTGTCGAGCTTTATTGAGCTGTTTGGAAAGATTATCTTTGCCATGGTATTCATTCCACGCTACCACTACAGCGCCGTAATCTGGTGCGAACCGATCATTTGGTGCTTCATGGCTGTGGAGCTTGTGATTTCACTGTATCGAAACCCTTATATGAGAAAAGGGAAGACAGGAAACTGATTTTTAAATGAAAAAATTACCGGCCAATGCACGGAAAAATCTGTGTGTTGACCGGTAATTATATATCACATTATATTATTCATAGCAGGCACTGAATGCAGGTCTCATTTCTTCTATTTGTCTGCGTGTCAGTCTATAATCTGCAGCAATCCGCTCCCAGTTTTGCTTTTTCCTGTAAGCAGATTCAGATCCTGAAGCTGCCTGCCCATTTCATCATTCTTCGCAACAAGAAGGAGATCTTTATCAAGATTGTTCAATGTGCGCAAAACAGCGGCATAGATTCCCATGGCTACCGAGGGATCACCTTTTTCAATTTTCCACGGAGAAGCGCGGCTGATTCCCGCACGTTCGGCCACCAGTTCTGCTGACAGACTCCGTCTGAGCCGGGCAAGCTTAATCTGCTTGCCCATGGTTTTTAATATTTCTTCTGTTCCTGGAAGTATATTATATGCTGCTTTCTTCATTTTAAAACACCACCCTTATAATGTTTATTTTATATACGTATAAAACTAAAATGTCAATTTTAGAAAGCATTATAAAACGACAGCATAATAAAAATTTGTGGGATTATGGTGTATACTTGAGTTTCGAATCATGGAAAATATAAAGTCAGCATATTTTTATAAAGATCTTTTTAGTCAGGTGATACAATGAATCTTTTATGGAGTTCCATGCTTCTTCTTGGAATCGTATACGGTGTGCTGCAGGGGCGGATGCCGGAAGTGACGGATGGGGTGATCCGGGCTTCGCGGGAGGCGGTGGTGCTGGCGGTTTCGCTGGTTGGGGTGACGGGGTTCTGGGCAGGGCTGATGGAGATTGCGAAGAAGGCGGGAGTGATTGACGGGCTGGTGAAACGAATGGGGCCGGTGATGCGGTTTCTGTTTCCGGAAGTGCCGGAAGAGCATCCTGCGCTGCGGGCGGCGGGGATGAATATGATCTGCAATGTGTTCGGACTCGGCGCGGCTGCGACGCCGCCGGGGCTTGCGGCGATGGAGCGGTTTGAGGAGCTGGAGGAAGAGCGGCGGAAAATGAGAAACCCGGCCGCAGTTCCAGAAGGAACCGCAAACCGGGAAATGTGTACGTTTTTGATTTTAAATATTTCCTCTCTGCAGCTTATCCCCGTCAACATCATTGCGTACCGCAGTCAGTACGGCAGCGTCCACCCAACAGCAATTGTCGGACCGGCGCTTGCTGCGACGGCTGCGAGTACGATTGCGGCGGTGGTGTTTTGCAAAGTGATGGAAAGAATGGGGCGATGATTATTCAGATTACTCAGCCCAGGTGCCGTTTACAAAGACATCGGTCTCGCTTCCGTCTTCGTGAATACCCACGATATGTAGGTCATCCGATCCTACCATAAAATCAACGTGGATCAGGGAATCATTGACACCCTTTGCGAGGATTTCTTCATCACTCATATCCATAAATCCGTCCAGCACCTCGGAAAAGCCGGCGCCGGCGGCAACGTGGCAGCATGCGTTCTCGTCGAACAGAGTGTTAAAGAACATCAGTCCGGACTGGTTGATCGGGGACTCCTTCGGGACGAGTGCAACCTCGCCGAGCATCGCGGCGCCCTCATCCATCGCGAACATTTTCTTCAGAACCTCTTCGCCCTGTTCTGCGTGGCAGTCGACAACCTTTCCGTCCTTAAAATCAACGGTAAAGTTGTTGATAACCTGGCCGGACCAGCTTAACGGTTTGGTGGAAACGAGGCGGCCTTCACATTTGCCGCGCATCGGGCTGGTGAAAACTTCTTCGGTCGGCATATTCGGGACATAGAAGGTATTGTTCATATGGTTGATATCGCCAGCGCCGCTCCACGTTGCGCCCGGAATCAGTTCAACTGTGAAATCGGTGCCGTTTTTGCTGGTATAATGCAGTTTGCGGAACGCCTGTTCATTCAGCCAGTTGGCTTTTTGGGTCATGCGGTCACAGTGTGCCTGCCAGATTTTCTCGACATCTTCGCCTTCTTTTAAATACAGGCAATCAAAAATAGCATTCCACAGCTTCTCAACCGCAATATCCTCCGGCTCGCCCGGGAATACTTTTTTGGCCCATGCCGGTGACGGAGCGGCAACGATCAGCCACTGATGTTTTCCGTCGAGCTGATCGCGGTATTTTTTCGTTACTTTCCCGCGCATCTGACGAACGGTAGAGAGCAGATCGGCAGAGATGCCGGCAAGCTCGTCCGGATCGGAGGAGTCGATGAAAATGCGGACCGGCAGATCTACGGTCATCTGTTTGAGACGCTCTTCCTCCCAGGTCTGAACGGTGCCGAGGGTTTCTGCGGATGCATACTGATAATTCATTTTGTTGATCGGACCGCACTCCCAGATTACTTCAACGTAGCTGGCACCGGCTTTGTAGCATTCT
>OHCN01000881.1_pt1 | contig 10684 bp, 5 predicted proteins | sample 1566761 | NCBI WGS metagenome assembly OHCN01 (sample SAMEA3879568, study PRJEB24766) | human gut metagenome | biome: human-associated habitat; feature: feces | place: USA | collected 1985/1987 | reverse complement strand
AAGGAATATTTGTAATTATTAGGGAAAAGAAAATTTGAATTTTACGCACTATTAACTTTTGGATATAAAGTGCCGATATTACAGATATAGAAACGGATTTCTGTATCAATTTTCAAGGAGGATGATACCATGATTAGAGCAGCTAATTTAACACAGGTAACAGATTATTATAAGAGCAATACTGTTAGTAAGCAAAATAACACAGAGAAAGCAAAAGATGTGCAGCCCAATGCACAGAAAATAAAATCCAGCGAAGATAAGTTATCTTCTAAGGCACAGAAATATCTGGAAACATTGCGTAAGGATAATGCGGATTTCGATTTTATTATTGCTGATAAAGGCGATGATTTCAGAGGATTAGTAGACCAAAGCGATAAGGAATTTACAGTTGTTTTTTCAAGTGCTGAACTTGAAAGAATGGCATCCGATGAGAAATATGCACGGGAAAAATTGTCTACGGTAAAAACTGCAGTTGAGATGTCAGATAAAATCAATGAACAGTTTGGGTTTGAACGTGCTTGGGGAACGACAGACAATAGTGGAACTGTATTAAATAAGTTAACTATGTCCTTTGATGATGATGGAAAGATGACACTTTTTGCTGATTTGGAGAAGATTACAGAAAAGCAGAAAGAACGGCTTGAAGAATTAAAGGAAAAACGTGCAGAGGAGAAAAAGCAGGAAAAGAAGGATGTAACTGTTAAGCGGACTACAATTCAGGCAAATTCAAAAGAAGAATTACTTGAAAAGATTTCTGAACTGGATTGGAGTAAGATAACAGAAGAAAAGGCAACACAGGGTATGAAGTTTGATATCACTATTTAATCGTAGCATTAACCGGGAATTGGAGGTGTGCTATGATTGCAGGTACAATACGAAACGCTGTGAATCAGATGCAGTTAGTAAATGATTGGGAGCAAAAGAAGGCTACCGGGGATGTTGTAAAGAAGCAAGAGGGTATGACTGTAACAAGTCAGGAAGAAAGCATGATTCAGCATTTCCGAGAGCAACTTGAGCGAGACAAAGAAAGTTCTGCATATAGTCAGATTTATAACAAGATTGCAAGCGGTCAAGAATTAACAGCTTCAGAAGAAGATGCTATTCGTCAGAAAGACCCTAAAGCCTATATGGAATATAAAGCGGCAAGAATGGAACAAGAAGCTTATGAGCGTAGGTTGGAGAGATGTAAGACAAAAGAAGAGGCTCAAAGGCTTCAAGTAAATGAGATGAATGGAAATTTGGCAGAACTAAAAAGTATCGTGAATAATCCAAATATTCCAAAGAGTGAAAAGCTTAAGGAAGCTCAACGTATCATGGGAAATACTTTTAGAGCTGTAGAGTCATTCACAAGATTTGTAAAAAGTACAGAATATAGGGATTTGCCAACAGAAGAGGAAATTGTAGAGACATCTATAGAAAAGGGGCAGGTTGCAGAGGATTCAAACGATACTGAAATGTCTGAACAGTTAACATCAGATACAACTGTTTCAGTAGATGAGGCAGCAAAAATAGTAAATGATTCGAAGCGAGATTTACAATTAAGTGATGTTCACCAAATTGAAAAAGATGTTATAGAGGAAATGAAGGATATCGAAATAAAGCATTTTGGTGAGAAGAAATCATCGGTCAGAATAGACATTACGGTATAGGAATAGTCTGCGTGAAATTTCAGTTTCATGTTGCTTTTAATAATTGAATATTGAATGATTTTACATAGCCGTTAAGGAGTAATTTTTGCTCCCTAGCGGCTTATTTTATTTTTCAAAGTAGGAGGTGAGAAAATTGAAAATTAGAAAGGTTGATGACAAACCGATGGTCATTCACACCAAGGAGAAAGCCAAGATTCATGCCCACGAGCCAAAGGGAGCCAAGATTAAAGGCAGCAACATCTATACAGTAGAGAGAGGTCCTAAGACTATCGGTGCAAAGGTATCTGATGATAAAAAGAAGTCCTATCGCAAGAGTACCATTCATCAGTCGGAGCCGAAGAATAAGGGATTATCAAGATTTAAGCGAAACTATAGAGAATCAAACACTTCCATCAAGACCAAGAACACGAATCTTCACATTGCAGGAAGAACTGGAGCACTTGCAGCCGGGGCAGTAACAGAGCAGGTAGAAGGTGGGCATGAGGTATCGCAGGCAGCATATCTTGCATATGAAGCAAGCCGACCTGTTACCGGAACTGCTTCTAAGGGTGCAGCACTTTTCAGGAAAAAGGCGGCAGCCGAGGCAAAGAAGCGTATCAAAAAGGTAGAGACAGGAAAGAAGCTGGCAAAAAAGACAGCAAAGAAAGCTGCCAAAGATACAGCCAAGACGGTAGCTAAAGAGACGGCAAAAGAAACAGCAAAGACTACTGCCAAGGTTGCAACGAAAACTGCGACAAAGGCAGCTGCTACGGCGGCAGGAACAGCGGTTGCACCGGGAGTTGGCACGGCAATCGGCATGGCAGCCGGATATGCTGCAGGTGTGTCCATAGAGGTCAAGGATGAAAAGATGACCAACCGGAGCAGGAAGATAAAGTTCTTTCTGGATAAGATGAGAGCACAGGAGAATCAGACGGACAGCGTGGCAAAGCTGGTAAAGGATCTGATTGTGCGAAAAGCGATTACCTGGGTAAAGGCAGCTGCACCGATTATCGGATTGGTGCTTTTATTACTTGTTCTTGTAGTTGCCATGATTGCGGTTCCGGTTATAGCGGTGATAGCAATCCTTTACAATTCTCCATTTGCTTTATTTCTGCCACCACTTGAATCAGGAGATACCGTGCAGACAGTAACGAGTGCTTATGTGCAGGAGTTTAACCGGGATGTGAATACGAAAGTGAATGAGCATACCGGATATGACCTTGGAGAGCTTGTATATGTGGATTATGAAGGTATGGAAGAAAACCCAAGCAATTACTATGACATCATGGCAGTCTATATGGTCAAGCATGGTGTCGGAGATACTGCAACAGTCATGAATGATACTTCTAAAGGCTGGCTGCAGGCAGTTGTAAATGATATGTGTTCATACACCACAAGCACCGGAACAAAGGATGTGGAAGAAACAGATGCAGACGGTAATGTAACTACTGTCACGAAGTCGGTTCTGTATGTGAATGTCACACTGAAATCGTACAGAGATATGATTTCGGTCTATGGATTTAATTCTGATCAGGTGGAAATGCTTGAGCAGATCATGAGTCCGGAGTTTATGGGACAGCTTGGATATGCCGGAAGCGGAAGTGGCGGCGGAGGCGGAAGTCCGGGAGTAAGCTCCATGACTGAGGATGAAATCAATGCCATCCTTAGTGGAATTACAGACAGCAGGCAGAAAACAGTCTGCTCCTATGCACTTCACAGAGTTGGCTTTCCTTATAGTCAGGATTTAAGAGACAGCGGTAACTATTATGACTGCAGTTCCTTAGCCTATTATTCATGGAAAGATGCAGGCGTGGATATTAGTTATGGCGGTGCAACCACAGCGGCAGCGGAGGCACAGGGACTGGATGAAGCCGGAAAGACAGTCTCCTTTGATGAGTTACAGCCGGGAGACCTTATCTTCTACAGTTTTACAAGCAACGGAAGATATAAGAACATCAGCCATGTGGCAGTATATGTCGGAAATGGCAAGGTGGTAGAGGCACTTAATGAAAGTCTTGGTGTGGTCTACAGGGATGTGGCAAGCACAGGAAAGATTGTTGTGATAGGAAGACCATAACAGGAAATTTGCAGAGAGGGCATAGTCCCTCTCTGAGACTGGAGGTAAGAATGGATTTAAAAGATATGATACTGGTAACAGAAAACGACAGGGGAACAGAGACAAATATGCTGATGGCTCTGGATGATTATAAGAGTTTTATAGCAGTTGATGACATGTCAGAGCTTGCAGACAATTTGTTGCAGCTTGGAAGGACACTTGGTGAAGCAGATAACTTCACAGAGTATTACAGGGCAGCAAATGTAACTGTATCTGCGAGATTCTGTCTGGATGATATTCAGCTGGGACATTTTCTTCAGGGATTTTATAACGATTCCAAAGAATTTCGGTTTGATAAAGAAGCCAGTTCTTCTGAATGTGTTGCAAAGCTTAAGGAGATTGGAATGACCGATAAGGGCTGGGTGGATGATTTTAACCTGCATTATGAAAGTGTGGACAGATCATTTGAAAGGGGACAGACATTTCATAACTTCAATGACCATGATTACATGGTGCTTGAAGCATTATCACCAAGGAATCTTGTGGTGATGGATATGAAGTCAGGTTCCCTTACAATCGCCCTTGGTGCGACAGAGTATAAGCGTTATCCGAAGGATGGGAAGCCTACAAAGGACAATACCACAATCGGGGTATCGTGGGAGCATGGCATTTATCTCGGTTCCACACTCTCAACCACGAATTTCAAGGCATACAAGAGGGAGTATGGCACACCGGAAAAGATAGAGGATATCTATGATTACAGGGCAAAGCTAAAGCAGAAGTTCTATTTTTATCAGGATATGTCAAAGGATGATGATGTGCCAAAGAAGCTGCAGAATGACTTCCTTCACCAGATGTATGAGGATTTCGGAACGATTGAAGAGGACTGTTTTTACGACAGGCTGGAAGATGGAAAGTACGATGAGGGCTTTAAGGAAAGACAGGTAAAGGAAGAAAAGAGCCGGTGATGAGATTTTTACAGGAGGCGATATCATATGGAACAGGAATTTGATGTTGAGATAAAAGAAGTGCTTTCACGAGTACAGAAAGTAAAGGCAGAGTCGCTTGACGATGCCATCAATAAGGCAATGGATATGTATTATGCAGAGCAGATAGTCCTTGGAGCAGAGGACATGAAGGGAGTTGATTTTGCGCCTATCAGCGAAGGTCAGCTCCCTTCTTCATTAAAAGAAAACGGAGGAAAAGCAAGATGAAAAGTGATTCAACAACAGTAATTAAGAACATGGAGTTTTTAGTAAAGGAACTTCATAAGGAGTGGGACAGATCGGGTGCTTCTAAGGCATCCGTTATTATTTCCCTTGAGGAAGTAGATGGTATCAATGATAAGTTAAAAGAGATTATCTATCAGACACAGAAGTCAGTCGATGAGGATGAGCTGACCTTTAAACAGAGCATTGCAAAGTCCAAGGAGTGCTATGTGCTTCTTCGTGTGGTGCGTAAGATTGCAAAGAAAAAGGATAAATGCGAAAAACAGGCAATCGACAATGAATTTGCAATCGAGCTGGATAAGGATGAGTTAAAGCTCTTTAAGGGATTGTTTGCAGAGATGTTTAAGTAGAGGAGGACAAAGGTATGGGCGTTGATATGAAGGTCAAAGCGATATACGATTCTGAAATTGGTAACATCACCAGATCAGAAAAGAACTGGAAGGATGTGTTAAAGGTCGCAGGTCAGTTATACCGCTATGAATTTGACAATATCGTTATGGTAACAGCGCAAAGACCTCCGGAAAAAAGCACACTCATGGCAGATTATGATACCTGGAAAAAGGTGGGAAGATATGTAAAGCGTGGTGCGAAAGGCTGCGCTATCTTCCCGTCAAGGGCACTGAATCCACGCATGAGGTATATCTTTGATATCAGTGATACCGGAGGGAAGAATGTTAAGCTGACATGGGACCTTGAGGGAGAAAATCTTAAAGATTATGTGGATTTTCTCGTATCAGAAGGTCAGATTGAGCAGTACGATAACAGCGACAGGGAGTCTCTAAAAAATATATTAAAACAGTTTACAGGAACAGATGTTTGGCTTATAATAAAAGAAGAGTTCGGAGACCGAATGACCGAGCTCATGCAGCTATCAGGTAGTGTGATAAAGGAAGAAAGTAAGAAACGCAATGGCTTACAGCAGGAAATGGACATGGAGCAGCTTGTATATGCAAGTGTCATGTATGCTGTAGGGACGAGATGCGGATTTGACTTATCTGTGCAAGAACAGGATTTCAGTCAGATCGTAAATATCAAAGACGAAGAGATCATTTACCGTCTTGGTTCCATTGTATGCGATGTCTCCTGTAGTGTTCTTAGAGAATTTAGTCGTAACTTAAAGGCAATCGAGAGCGAAAGGAGAATTGGATATGTTAGAAGAAATGACTTACAAGGAAGTGGACGGACTGCTTTATCCGCAGATAGAGATGCCGGACGAGACGGAGGATCTCACGAAGCTGGGCAAATACGGAAGGATGGCGATGAACTATCTAAAGGAGAACGAGCCGGCAAGATACAAGACGCTGATGAGATTCGGGAAGATGTACGAGAAGATGTCAGCGGTAGAGGAGGAAGCGAATCAGCTGTACGACCAGTTAGAGATGCAGTATCTGGCGAAGCACAAGCCACAGGATCCGTCATCGACAATGGAGATGTGGAAGATAAGAGAGCAGGCGAAGATGCAGGCAGAGGAAGTAGTGCTCCACCAGATCGTGATGAAGTTTCATTAGAAATACAGGAAGAATTAAATAGAGAGCTTGATGAGATTAACTCATTGGGTGTCAGTAAGGAAGCCGAATATACACAGGCTTCCTTTTTTTTCGACCAGAATGGGCAGGCAAGCATTGGCACCATTCATACTGAGGACGAAAACAATAATCAGTTTATGCGTCAGTTCGAGCAGGACAGAAAAGCTGCATTAGCAGGTAAATACAATTACCTGAATCCCAAAAAGTCTGCAACAGTACCAGGTGAGTATATCAAACAGGTGCTTATGAGAGGTACAGGTTTTATCGGTGGTAAGGGCAGGGTATGCAAGATTTTTGAAACAGAGATTGATGCAGGAACCAGAGCAAAGCGTATCAAAGCAGAGTATGGTCAGGGAGGTGCAGGCTGGCCGGTTGACGGACTGGGACTGCACGGATATGACACATTTCATGGGAACGGACTGCGTTTTCAGTGGCGAGATGAGGATGGAGAGGTTGAAGGATATGTTTCATGGAAAGATATCGAAAAAGAGCTTGGTGTCCTTATTCTTACAGGGGAATACCAGCCTGAGACACCTCGTATTGATGAGCTTGCGATGGACGGACTCCGTGAGGATGATGAGATCATTGATGCCGAATATCGGGAAGTGGAACCGGAAGAGGCAGAATCAGAGATTGATGATTATGCAATACCGGATGAGCCGGAGAGCTATGCTTCTAACAGAGATTATGTAAGTGCAAAAGGCATGACACCACAGGAAGCTGCCGATGAAGACCGCATGGTAACACAGGCAGAATATGGTGCCGAGATAGAAGCTGAAACATCTGAAAAAGATCCATCAGAGCTTAAGTATATTACACCGATTGATTATGCCAAGCGTATTGCAGAGCTTGATGAAGACCTGCGTGATGCGGCGGAGATTCTTGTAACAGATTGCAGCTGCTACACTCCGTTTAGGGCATTCCTTATGGATGTGGTGCAGTCTGATTTTGCATTTATGCCCAATAAACTTGACCTTATCAGGGATATTGCATTAGGGACAGATAATGCAGAAAGAAAGGCATATTCCAACAATAAGTATGGTCTTGTGGAGTACTCAATCAGAAGCGGATATGTGAAGATCAGCTATAAGAACAGGAATGGTGTGCGTAAGGAAGGTGCACTCGACTGGCGTGAGTTATACGAGATTTTATCCTATATGGTAAAACAGCCATTTTACTGTGGAGAAGACCAGAAGAAATATTATCAGGAGACTAAGCAGAAGACTGACAGGGATAAGATGAATCCGGTCTATAAGAGATTCTTTAATATCGAGGATAGTGTAAAAGCCAATCGTCTTGAAACCAGGGAAAGAGCAATAGCAAATGGCTGGGAGACTAAGATTGATGAGAATGGACATGTGGTTTCTGATGAAGCAGTATCAGTAACTGTGGGTGGTATTCAGGCTGATACAGAATCAAAGGAATCAGTGGAAGAAGTATCCGAACAGAAAGAAGCAACATCGAAAAAGCACAACTTTCACTACAATCTCTGGGAAATGGAAAAAGGCGGTGCTAAGACCAGATACCAGTGGAATATGGATGCAATCCGCACTTTAAAGCAGATTGAATCAGAGAATAGGCTCGCAACATCAGAGGAGCAGAAAGTTCTGTCGAAGTTTGTCGGATGGGGCGGACTGTCACAGGCATTTGATGAGAATAACGCAGGCTGGAGCAAAGAATATGCAGAGCTGAAAGACCTTTTATCTGATGAGGAATACAGTGCTGCAAGGGCAACAGTAAATAACGCCTTTTATACTTCACCGGAGATTGCCATGTGCATAAATTCGGCACTTGTCCAGTTTGGTTTCAGAGGCGGCAATGTATTAGAGCCATCTATGGGTATCGGTAACTTCTTTGGAAGTATGCCGGCACCTATGCAGAGAAGTAAGCTGTATGGGGTGGAGCTTGACAGCATTTCAGGAAGAATTGCAAAGCAGCTTTATCAGAATGCCAATATCAGTATCACAGGATTTGAGAATACCACATATCCGGATAACTTCTTTGATGTGGTTGTCGGAAATGTGCCATTTGGTGATTATAAGGTATTTGATCCAAAGTACAACAAGTATAACTTCCGTATCCACGATTATTTTCTGGCAAAAGCACTTGATCAGGTAAGACCGGGAGGCATGGTTGCAGTAATCACCACAAAGGGAACACTTGATAAGGCAAATCCTACTATCCGAAAGTATCTGGCTGAAAGAGCAGAGCTTGTGGGAGCAGTAAGACTTCCGAATACTGCATTTAAAGATAATGCAGGAACCGAAGTGACAGCAGATATCCTGTTTTTGCAGAAGAGGGAGAGAAAGATTGATATTGAACCTGACTGGGTACACCTTGGTGTAACTGAGAATGGCATTGCAGTCAACTCTTATTTTGCAGAGCATCCGGAGATGATGCTTGGATCTATGGAATATGACACAAGGATTTACGGACAGGACAGCAGATATACAGTCTGTGTGAATAATGATGAGAACTTCAATATGTATGAGACTCTCAATAAGGCTATCGGTAATATCAAAGCCCAGATGACAGATTTTGAGAGAGTGGCAGATGAGGCGGAGCAGACGGAGGAAGTTATCCCGGCTGATCCGGATGTGAGAAACTACACTTACACATTTTTTGAAGGAAAACTCTATTACAGGGAAAATTCCGAGATGGTAAAAAAAGAAGTATCACAGACTGCCGAGGAGCGAATCCGATGCCTTGATGAAATCAGACAGATAACAAGAGAGCTGATTGATATCCAGATGGATGGCTGCAGCGAGGAGGAGCTTTCTGATAAGCAGAGACTTCTTAATGTGAAATACGATGCCTTTATAAAGCAGTATGGAGCCATTACCTCAAAAGCAAACAGAATAGCATTCAGGGATGACAGCGATTATCCACTTCTTTGCAGTCTTGAGGAAGTAAACGAAGATGGGGAGGTGAAAAAAGCGGATATGTTTTATAAGCAGACGATTAAGGCAAAGACAGTCATAGACAGAGTGGAGACCGCTGTGGAAGCATTAAATGTATCCGTCAATGAATTTGGATATGTAAATCTTGCCTATATGCTTTCTATCTATGAGCCGGATATTACAAATGCAAAGGAAGAACTTGCAGAAGAGTCCGGACAGACAGTGGATGAGATAACTCTAAGTGACGATGCATTAGCAGAGCTTAGAAGGGCAGTTCTTGTGGAAGAGCTGGACGGACTGATTTTCCTTAATCCCGACCGCTACAACGAGAATAATCCGGACATCGGCTGGGAGACAGCAGACGAGTATCTTTCCGGAAATGTGAGAGACAAGCTTCGTGTAGCAAAGGCTATGGCAGCGGATACAGACAATCCACAGGCAGAAAGATTTGCAGGCAATGTGGCAGCACTTGAAAAGGTGCAGCCGGAGTGGATTGAAGCATCAGATATTGATGTAAAGATTGGTACGACATGGATTGAACCGCTTGATTATGAGCAGTTTATCTATGAACTTCTCAATACGCCAAGGCGTGCAAGGGCAGTCAGAAGCCAGTTTTACAATACAGGCATTCAGGTACACTTAAATAAGATGAGCATGGAATGGTTCATCGAGAATAAAAGCATGGATAAGCATTCAGTGGCAGCTACTAAGACTTATGGTACAAGCCGCATGGATGCTTATTCTATTTTTGAGGATACGCTGAACCTAAAGACTGTAACAGTCAGGGACAGGATTGATGACGGTGATGGCAAATATCATTACGAAGTCAATAAGAATGAGACAATGCTTGCAAGGGAAAAACAGAACATGATCAAGGAGAAGTTCAAGGAATGGCTGTTTGCAGAGCCGGAGCGAAGACAGAAGTATGTGGAATATTACAACGAGACATTCAATAATATCCGTCTGCGTGAATATGACGGAAGCCACTTACAGTTTCCGGGAATGAATCCGGCGATTGAGTTAAAGCCACATCAGAAGAATGCGGTGGCAAGAATCCTTCTCGGAGGAAACACACTGCTGGCACACTGTGTCGGTGCCGGAAAGTCCTTTGAGATGATGGCTGCCTGCATGGAGCAGAAGAGACTTGGACTTGCCAATAAGACGATCATGGTTGTTCCAAAGCCGCTTATCGGGCAGACTGCATCAGAGTTTTTAAGGCTTTATCCGTCAGCAAATATCTTAGTTGCCACAGAGCGTGATTTTGAAAAGAGCCGAAGAAAGCAGTTTGTATCAAGGATTGCGACAGGCGATTATGACTGCATCATTATGTCGCACTCGCAATTTG
>OHCN01000880.1_pt1 | contig 10689 bp, 10 predicted proteins | sample 1566761 | NCBI WGS metagenome assembly OHCN01 (sample SAMEA3879568, study PRJEB24766) | human gut metagenome | biome: human-associated habitat; feature: feces | place: USA | collected 1985/1987 | reverse complement strand
TTTATCTTACATCAATTTGGAGGTTTACACAAACTCTGGGATGCTCCCGATTTTCATTTACAAAGAGTGACTCTTGCGTTACAAACGGGACTCTCGCTCTACATTTCACCCATTTTTTACATCTAACGAAACCTTATTACTGATAATGGTATTAAAATACATTTATCTTGCAACCTTTCGCAATCACATCACTCCAATAATGCATATCAGAAAAAAGAATCCAAAAAAGATCAGCCAACTTCTAAACAAACTGTTGACTTTTCCACATCTCAATGCTAGTATACTTTCAGAAGCGGTTTTGTACCACTTGGCTACTTGTTAGTCTTGAGTGGGTTACTCGCTTCTTTTTTTATGTCCACTACATCATACAGATACATTTTTCCATTAGCCGCATGGTTTACGACCAGACACGCAGAATAAACATTGTATTCGCCTGTCTTTTTCTCATTGTCATATAATGGAATTGCAAATCTTGTCACATAATAAAACCATCCATTGTGAGCATCCTCAGAATGCTTTTCCTTATGATTTTCCCGATATACCTTATCAGTAGCTATCTCAACCATTTCTCGGATTCCCTGTGCCGCATTTGCCTTTGCTTTTGCTCTTGCGCCCTTTGTTTTTCTTGTATAACTAGAACCGCCATATTCATCCGGAAATTTGTTTCCAATATAAATAATATCTCTTGTCTCTACTATTTCAATCAATTCTCCTACATATTTTCCCAAGTAATCCTCTACATCATCCCAATTAATATTCTGTTTATTGGAAAATATGATTTCAGGCAGTAAAACAACCTTATTGCCTGACTCATCTGTTACTATATCCAGTTTGTCCATGTAATCCCTTTCTCCATTCATATTTTAAATATCATAACATGTCCTACTGCCATTTGCATTATGAATTTAATCGGAATTACATTCCAAAAGAAAAATCAAGAAACTCGTTATCCTCCGGCTCGTCATCAGCCAGAGTTTCTTGTTGAGATATGCCGGCATTCTGACCTTGCTCCACTCCATTTTCCCTGCTACAGCCACCATTATTCTGCGCTCCTGCCCCTGTAATATCCGGATTCATAGCCCCTGCTGTAAAATTCATCATTGGCATGGGTCATGGTGAACCATACCATAGTCCACCTGACCGGCGCAGTAATCCCTTTGTGCCTATTTTATGATTTCATAGAGCAGGCTGCTCTTTCCTCCATTTTCACGCCATCTCTGCTTTTTCTGTATAAATCCTGCACACTCCAGATCGCGGATTGCACGCTTGACCGTACTTACAGACAGGTGCAGCTCTCTGGCAATGGTACCGATTGCCGGATAGCATGTCCTCTCCCTGTCCGCACGAGTCTCCAGATACAGATAGACCGCCACCGCCCTGTGTGGCAGCTCTGTTTCATAAATTTCTTTCCTAGTCACCCTGCCTCCTAATCTTCCGTCCGTAAGGTCTGCCGCATCTTTTTCATGGTGTCCGTCAGCGATGTCTGCTGCATCCCTCCTGTCCTTGCCGTTTCTGCAGGTGTCTCGTCTGGTTCTTCCATGCAGCACATATATCTCCGTATGATCTCCTCTTCAATCTCCTGCTTGTCTGCGTATGCTACCTTTCTTGCAGATTTTTCTTCGCTCTCATAGGGTTCTTCAAATGTGATGCCCCATTTTAAGAACAGTTTCAGTTTTGTCCGCATAGGGTGAGTCCCGGTCTTTGATACGATAAAGTTTCCTTTTGGCAGTGACTTCAATTCATCCGCTGTCATGAGTGGTCTTTGGATCATCTGAAGGGACTGGCTCGGATCATTCTTTCCCCGGCTGATGGAACCGGACATGACAGTTTTGCTGCCCAGGCTCTTGGAGAGCACTTCCGCTGACTCCGAGTTCGGTGCGAACCCACCGAAGATGGTATCCTGACAGTTATCGATAATAATTTCTGCACCCTCTTTCCCATAATTCTTATTAAGCTGGGCAAAGGACTGGATCATGGGTACGATACTCACCCTTCTGGATCGGGACGCTGAGAACATCATCTCTGCACTTTCAATCTTCGGAATCGTTCCGACCTCATCCCAATAGAAAACTACACGGTTGTCCAGTTTCCCTCCGTTCTCGTCTGCCACCACGAGAATTTCCCGGTAGAGCTGCTGTAAAATCAGAGAAATAATAAAATACTTGGTATTGTCCTCCTCCGGCATGACCAGAAACACCGCCGTCTTTTGTTTGCAGAAAAGCTCTGCATCGATGGCGGTATCAAAACAGAGTATCTGCTCCAGCTCGGAATCCAGAAAAGCATTCAGTCTGGATAGTGCTGTGGAGAGAACCGACTGCATGGACTGCTCTGCCGTATTTAAGGCTGCCCCTGCAAACCATTTCGCCTTGTGGGTATCCGGGAGTTTTGCCAGAAGTAGCTGGAACTGGTTTTTCCCTTTCACTTTGGATGGTGCAAGTAAATCCTGTATCAGTTTGAACACGCTGATGATATGCCTCTTTCCATCCGGGCAGAATTCCGCAATGAGCAGGATGGCTGCCGTCAGCACGCCTTCTGCCGCATCATAGAAAAACGCATTCTGTCCATAGCTGGAACTGTCCGTACCACCGGAGGAGATAATGGTCTTTGCCGTGATCTTTGCATACTTTTCTGCTTTTGCCTTAGCACTCAGGTCCGTATGGTCTGCAAGATACTCATCCATGTATTTGTTGACCAGATGGAGCATATTATCACCATCGCTTCTGGTCGGATTACGGAGATCAATGACAGCCGTTTGATACCTGTAGTATTTTTGAGCAATTCCCGCATAATTACGATACAGGTCGCCTTTCGTATCCGTTGTCAAAAAACTCATTCCACTGGCGCAGGCATATTCAATGTTCGGGTATAAAAAATGCGCTGTCTTTCCGACACCGGCTGCTCCGATCATCAGGCAATGTACATCTCCGGTATCCACCAGTGCATAAAGTTTTCCCGCTTTTTCAACACTTCCCAGTATCATTCCCTGTGCCGTCGGCAAATGTTCTCCCTTCCGCCAGCGTTCCGGTTCATAAGGGATGCTCTCATAGGTTTCCGCGATTTCTTTTTGGGTAGCAAATCGTGCCGTGCCATACTGTCCATCGCCTACTGTTCTGCTCTTGATTCCATTTAAGGTGTAATAGTGCGATAACAATGACAGTCCGCCGATCATAATGAACATTGCACTTCCTGCTATCAGCAGTATCACGACTGGCTGCATAATGTCATGCCTCCTTCCGGTTCTTTCCTTGACTTCTGGGTATCTTCCTTCACCGATTTTAACTGAGGTTCCTTATATTCAACAGCAACAAAAATATGAGCCCGGATGCATTCCATCGCAAGGCTCATACATTTTCTGGCAAGCAGTTCCTGATTTTCTTTTTGTTCTAAGTCTTTTGTATCGAACACCTCCAGTGTTTCTTCAAAGGCTGCCTGCATCTGCCGGATGCGGGTGTTGAAGTTTCCCTTGTCTTTATGCGGCAGATAACGCTTTGACAGATTTTCCAGTATCTGGTCTGCACTAGTTTCCCTGCCAAGTGCGATTCCCTCTTTTTCCATGCACCGCACAAGCACTCCGGTCAAAAGCATCCCCGGCCCGTCAAAGGCATCTATAAGCTGTTCCCTGCCCCTGCCCTTTTTCAGTTCATTATAAATATCCTGATAATAACGGCAGATATAACTTCTGTTGGCATACTTGATGTTGATGGATTCCGTCACCTCTTTCAGCACCTCTGTCCATGCCCTGCATTCCATGACTCTCGGATGCTCCTGTGCCGGAATTGTTTCCTCACCATATCTGCCCTTTAAATCCTCATTCCAGTCTTTGCAGGCTGACTGTAACCTCTTTACCGCACCATATCCATTGCGTACCAGAATCTCAGCCAGTCTGCCGCACGCCTCTATGCCTGCTGGATCATGGTCGAGGCACAGCACAACCGTATCCAGTCTGGGATTGTCTTTCAATGCCTGCAGCATGGCATGTTCTGCCACACCGTTTAAGGTGATATAACTGTTCTCCTGCCAGTTGTCTGGATACAGGGAAAGAAATGATAACAGGTCAATGGGTGCCTCAAACACATACAGTCTGTTCCCGTTTCCCCTGTATCCAAATCCGTAGGCAGCTTCCGAGCCTTCCTGATTCAGCCGGAAGCTCCTGCCGTCGGAACAGCTCCCCTTCACATGGATATGCCGGATTTTCCCCTCGCTGTCCAGTCCGGCAAACACAATGTTGTGATGCTCCGCAGATTCATATATGGTTCCTGCCTTTGCAAAATACGAGAGGATTTCCCTGTCAATATGACGCTTCTGCAGAAGATATGCATAGACTCTCTTCATGGTCGGATTTTTCTCCGGCAGTTTCAGTTCCTTTGGCTCTTTCGGTTCTTTTCTTTCCTCTGTCTGTTCTTTTTCTACAGCCTGCCGTCCTTTATCGCCTCTTGCCGCTTTTCTTCTTGTCCCCTGCCTTTTTCCCCGTTCAATAAGCTGTCCCTGTTCTCCGTCCAGCAGATAGATCACCGCCTCCGGGTAGGACATCCCGAAGAATTCCTGCATAAAATCAATGGCATGACTTCCGACCTGTCTGCTGTGGCGGTACCAACTGCTCCCCCGGAAAGTCACACTCCTGTGCCGTTTCCAGCGCCATTCATTCCCGGAACGCTCCACCTCCTCATGCTCCCGGCGAAGGATGTCCGCAATATGTACCGCATTGGCTCGCTCCTTCTGTTCCTCTGTAAAATAAATAAAATCTCCCAATCGTACCTCCTCTCATCATTTCTACCACTCCTCCTGTGATCACTGTGTTTGTACCATGTCCTCATGGTCATCCACGGCATGTCCCTGTGCAATCTTCTTCTGCCGGATTTTTCGTGCCAGCTTTCTGTCAATCCCCTGCCTGCGTCCTCCACTCTTTCTTCCAGCCACATTCTCTTCGATGATATGTTCCAGATGCCGCATGAGCCTTGTTGCCATTAAGAACAGATCGGGGTGTGGCATATCATTCCAGTGTTCTAAAAAATACGCTGCATAAATATTTCCCTGCTCTGCGGATTTTAAAAAATAACCGTATGCCAGTTCCTTGTCCTGCTGGACATCCTTTCCGATCAGATACATTTTCCCAAGGGCATATTGTGCATACTGGTTTCCGGTGTCTGCTGCCATCTTCAGATAATGCAGTGCCAGTTCCGTGTTCTTTGGCAGTTCTTCTCCGGCAAGATAAAGTTTCCCTAACCTGTATGCTGCAAATTCATTTTTCTGTTTTGCAGCCAGTGTCAGATACTGTATGGCTGCCGGAATGTTTCTGGTGTCCTCTTCCAGATATATTTTTCCAAGCTGATACTGTGCATAGCTGTTTCCGGCATCCGCGGCACGTTTCAGATGGAACACTGCCTTTTCCATGTCCGCTGCCACCAGTATGCCTTCCCTGTACAACCGTCCGATTGCATAATCCGCAAACGGATTTTCCTGTGCGGCTGACTCTTCCAGCCACTTTACCGCTTTTGCAATCTTTTCAACATCCAGCTCTGTCCCAGACTCCCCGCTTAACTTTTGGCTCTCCTGTCTGATATAGAGTCTGGCAAGCTGATAGGAGGCATGGGTGTTGCCATAATCAGATGCCTTTGTCAGATAATGTTCCGCTTTCGTTTCGTCTGCCTCTGTCCCGATCCCATGCAGATACATGCAGCCGATACGATACCAGAGCGTATCATCCTTTGATTTTTTCTCCAGATTCAGAAAACCTAAAAAGGCAGCACGATAACAATTTTCCGACTTTTCCTGATTTTTCTCTGTACCGCATCCTGCCGCATAGAGTTTTCCAAGTTCATATGCCGCATAGGGATTTCCCTTGCTGTAAGAACGGAACAGCAGACTATATGCGGTTTCCTCATCCTGCTCCACTCCCTTCCCCTGCAGATAAAGCATGCCAAGGGAATAGAGCGCATACTTATGTTCCTTTGCTGCCGCCTTGAAAAACCACTCCGCTGCCTGTTCCAGATTCTCGTCTGTGCCAAGTCCGTACTGGTACATTTTTCCGATGCGGTATTCCAGATAGGTGTTACTTTTCTTCTGCTCTACATAATGCATTGCCGCTAATGCTTTTTTGTACCACACATCTGCCTTTTCTTTGTCTGCCTCACATCCAATGCCCTGTGCATAAATCTTTCCCATGTCGTGCATGGCATACGCATTTCCCTGCTCTGCCTCTTCCAGCATGCTCTCATGGGCTGCCTCCTCATCTGGTTCTGCCTCCATCGTGCCATAGAGATATTCCCTCGCTTCTTTATACCGGTCCGTCCATCTGGCAAAATAAGAAACGGATTCCCCATGCTCTTCTTCCTGCCTGTCTGGTTCCTGCTCCTCCATCTGTCCAGGCAGGATATCCGGCATGTCCTCCCCCTGCAATGTGGCAAGGCTTTCTGTCTGCTGTTCAGATATCTCTTCCAGCCGTTCCATTCCCGTTTCCGCTTCTTCCAGATACAGATACCCTTCTCCAAAACGGACTGCCTCACGGATGACCATATTTTTAATGCTCTTTAGCTCCTTCTGCTGTGACAGCGGTATCATCTCTATTTCCGAATCTTTATAGTAATGCTGTATCTCCTCCCTGCTTTTTAGCCATGCCTGATAGCATTCTGCCACACGCTCTTCCTTTGCCAGTTCATCTACAATGTCATTTACGATGGCCTTCACATCTGCCTTTAAGTATCCATACACCTTTTTCCCTCCGGTATTTTTTAACCGTCTGGATAAAAGCTGCATCTGTTGTGCAATTTGGGGATGATGGCAGACTCCCTCCTGCATTTGCTGCAACAAAAAAAGCAGACTTTTTTCTGCCTGCTCTTTTAACTGGTTTCTCTGTTCGGTTGCTTTCTCATAGATGCTTAGAAACTCCTGCCGGAAAATATCATGTGCGTATGCAGAACGCATGGCATCAATTCCCTTTGCCGTCAAGTATCCCTCGGACGGATCAGAAGAATAGACCACCAGATGCACATGGGGATGATGGGATTCATTGTGGAATGCTGCATACCATTTCAGGTTCCGGCTGTCTATCTTATAATTCTCGCACAGCAACTGCACCCTGCTTCTCAACAGTGCCTGCCACTGTGCGGCACTGTCATAGCCTAGCCGCTCGGCATCCTCCCTCCGCAGGCTGATGACATTCGTCCAGATCACACCGGGATGATTTGCCACCTCTTCTGCCACACAGGACAGCACCACCGGTTCTCCCTCATTTGAAAACAGACCGTGAGTACCTATGATTTCTACTCCCGGTCTGTTTGCCAGATAATCCATATAATTTTTCTTTTTCGCTATGATGTCAAGGTTATTCTCCAGCGCCTGCGTGATAAACTCAGATGCATTTTCTCTGGTTGGTCTTTGGATATAATCGTGATACTCATGCATCCGGTTCGCATCGGGAATCTTTGCCAGAATATCTTCAATCAGACTTTTCTGCCGGTCGGTGGCTGGCAGTGAAGATGTCGTGCTGCCTACCTTCTCCACGCCCTCACGGGTTCCGATGTAATTGATGTAATTAGCAAGGTGTGCGGGCGGGGAGTTTTTGAGGTAGTTGCAGCGTAGGATAAGTTTGGGCATGGTGTCCTCCTTATTGGTCTGTCCCTAATTCCTTTTTCAGCTTTTCTGCTATTTTATTGAAATAATCTCTTTCTCCAATAAAATGCATATCGCCAACTGCCTGATATATATTCAATATTTCCAGAACACTCTTATAGTCGTTGCCTCCTCTTTTGTTTTCAACAAGTGCTTTCACAACATCATCAAATCTGCTTTTATCCTTTTTATAGGTTGCCAGAAGCATCTCCAGATCATCTATTGTCATAATATAACATCTTGGATCTTGCTCAAATATTTCCGGCAATGAGCCGACTATCATCTGTGTATTTGTCATACTCTCATACAAAAGAAAAACCTTTATTACAGGTTTCTCTCCTTTATATTCCTGCTCTGATGCCTTCAACTGCTCATATGCCTCTTTTATGTTCCTGTTATAAAATATATCAATCTGCCCAACATCCGGCACCTGCTGTTTTGCTCCCAGTCCAAGTAATCCTGATTTTAATTCAAACAAAAATACCGCTTCATCCACTTCAACATAATAATCAGCACTCTTTTTTCTTTCCTCTGGAATCTTATGCCATGAATTCTTGGGCAGATATAAACCTGCCAGTTCTTCAAAGTAATCCTCAAACATCTCTCCAAAAGCAATTATAAATTTGGTTCCCCAATGATTGTTGTGATAGTAATCCCGAATCAGCCAGTACAATCCATCTGCTATCATCATCTGTACCAAATAGAAACTGACTGCAATCGTTTCTTTCGTCTTTTGCGTAATCACAAATGGTTTGTTGTAGAAAATCTGTTTTCGCAATGATGAGTTTCTCACCTGTTCATAGGTCACAGAATAATAACTTATAACCCGCTCCAGATTTTTCTTTGTCAGGATGCTATTTTCTTTTTTTCTATATAACTCTTCCGGTGCGCTTAATGGATCTGGATGAATAGAACACAGCCACCAGATAATCCATTCTACTGCTAACAATTCCTCTGCTGTAAGTCCAAATAATTCGTTTGTAATCACATTGATATCAACTATTTTTTCCCTGTTAATATTAGGCGAACCGATCAGCATATGGTAATTGCGGTTATAGTTCTGATATATCCATGCCGGATTTGCGTATTTAAATTGTTCATATGACATTCCCATCAAATATTTGAATATACTAGGCAGTCCATTATTTCCAATATATTCACTTCCTGAATGCTTATTTTCATACCCACGATACAGGTTGACCACTCTTCCTGCTAATTGTTCTGTCATAATATCATTTCTGTAATCATTGGAATTCGTGATAGAAAGATATGCCATGTTTGGAATATCCCATGCCGATAACATGACTTTTGCCTGCTTATGTATAAAACCATGCTGAATAATGTTTAAAGGAAATGTAATATTACATACCAAATGTTCATCTAATTTTTCTACTTGATTTTTATATATTTCAATAGATTTTTCTGCAAAAAAATAGATAAAATCTCTGGTAGCATAGTTCTTAATGAACCCTTCAAAATCTTTCAACTATGTTTCCTCCTCATAAATTCACAGCTTTTAAGAGTACAGAAAAGACCACTACCGAAGTAATGGTCCTGTATTCCCTTCTGATAATTAATTTTTTTCTAACTCTCTCAACAACTCATCTGGGAGAATTACTTTTACTCTTGAATGCTTAAAATCAGCCGGATTTCGTGTAACAATATAATCTGCCATAGACTCAACTGCACATTCTTCCTGCAGACCATCTTCAAAATCTGAAAATACATTGTTTTCCAATGCAGCTACTATCTTCTTTTCATTCAAGTCAGAAATCTGAAATATCTCACATAAATTTTTCAGAAGAAATCTTCTTTCTTCCTGACTGAAATTTTTTCTAAGAATATAAAACAAGTTTGGTATGCTATGTGCCGCAAGTATTCCTGTTATTTCCCTTGCCGCACATTTTTCCATAATTCTTTTTGCATCATCAGCATATGGTTCCCGATTGGCAAGTGCATCTATAATAATATTTGTGTCAACCAATATTACCATACTTTTCCTCCCTTGCCTCCTGTAATTCCTTGTCTGCGTCAAAATCTTCTGGTAATCTTCCGCTGAACTTCAGCACATTCTGGAGTGCTTCCATTGCCTGTTTCTTATCTGCAGGTCTGTTGGATGACATTTCCTCAAGATTCTGAAGAATATTAATCACATAAAACATTTTTTCATCTGGAATACGTTCTATCAATTCAACTGCCCGTTCCTTCATCTGTGTCATCATGTACCACTCCTTCCTTTTCTTTTATCATACTGTAAGTCTTACCGCATTTCAATAAATTATTTCTTAAAAACGATCCCCCTGCTGATATTGATATGCCTCCTCAAACCTCACTGCTCCATTGATCCGTTTCACCTCTTCTGCACACTTCGCCTGCAGCTTTCCGAGTGCCTGCTCATCCACACCATGGCTGTATGCGATCACATGGGACAGCTTGGAAGTTTCCACTGCAAGTTTATACATTGCACGAGCCATGCGGTTCTCGCTGTCCTTTACCGTTGCATGCATGACAGAGGAGATGGTTGTCAGCATATAATTTTCTATTTTCTCCGAAGTGAGATATCCGATATAAAACCGCAGTGCCCGATTGACGAATTCGTTTCGTGAACGCACATCTGCCTGTGGTAACAGGGCATCTACCTGCCCCAGCAGTTCTTCTTCAATATAAAATGCTTTTCTTATCTTTTCAGTTCCCATACACTGCCTTTTCATAATTATCTTTGTAAATTTGTGTTATCAGCGGCTCGCTGTCCAGCCTTGCTATTTTTTCATAAATCTGCTCCTTTACATAAAAACAGAGCGCATAGATTTGTTTTCTATACGCTCTGACACCGGGGTTTTTATTTAGTTGTAATTGTGGTAATGGTTATTTAGCCCAAATTGAAGTGATTGTATTTTATACTGATACATCAATAGAATTACGAACTAACCTATTACCATTTTTTACAAGAGTAGATTCCACTGATTCTCTTGTAACGTTATCAAGAATGCTTGTATCAAACTTTTGTCCCGGCTTCCAATTTGGATTAGCCGATTTCACTGCTGCATACATAGCAGCTCTATACTGTCCTTCGTATTGCTC
>OHCN01000877.1_pt1 | contig 10707 bp, 10 predicted proteins | sample 1566761 | NCBI WGS metagenome assembly OHCN01 (sample SAMEA3879568, study PRJEB24766) | human gut metagenome | biome: human-associated habitat; feature: feces | place: USA | collected 1985/1987 | reverse complement strand
AAGCAGGCGGCCGGAAAGACCGCAAAGTCTATTTTGATATCGGTTGGTGTCCGTCTGGCAGCGTTCAATCTGAAACAAATCGCCAACCTGACCTGTACGGACGAACTGGACTTATACAGTATTGGGGAGAAAAAAGTAGCACTGTTTTGCTGTATTCCGGATGCAGACACCAGCATGAATTATCTGGTCGGCATGATTTACAGTAATCTGTTTCAGACACTGTATTATGTGGCAGACCGGAAGTACGGAGGAAGGCTTCCGATTCCGGTACACTGCATTATGGATGAATGGCCAAACGTAGCCTTGCCGGATGATTTTGACAAGATTCTGGCAACCATGCGTTCCAGAGGGATTTCCTGCAGTATCATCATCCAGAATATCGCACAGATGAAAGCCTTATTTAAAGACTCGTATGAGAGTCTGATCGGCAACTGCGATGAATTTTTATATCTGGGTGGAAATGAAAAAGAAGGACATAAGTATGTCTCGGAATTATTGGGAAAAGAGACATTGGATACCAATACCTACGGACAGACAAAAGGGCGTAGCGGCAGCTATTCGGTGAATTATCAGCAGACAGGAAGGGAACTTTTAACACCGGATGAAATACGGCTTTTAGATAACCGCAAAGCGATTTTGTTTATTCGTGGGGAGCGTCCGATCATGGACGATAAATATGATTTAAAAAAGCATGTGAATTTCAGATACACAGAGGACGGTGGTGCATCGCCTTATGATTATGCGAAAACACCACTGGCTCACGACGACCTAAAGATTGACATTAACAGATTAGACGATTACGAACTGCTGTCTACCGAGGACATCCTTGGTGAATAGCAGTTTTTTGATGGATTGGAGTGATGTGTATTGAAGAAACTTCTCACAGGAGAAAAAAATAGAACAAAAAAGAATACAACTGAAAAAATGATAACCCCGATGCCGATGGGGAGAAAACAGAAAAAGTGGATGAGCCTTTATATGGCACTGGTACTGACCGTAACGGTTGGAGCAACGACCGCATTCGCAGCCGGAGATCCGTTGTCCGTTATCAATAACCTGTCTACCTTTATTTTTTCTCTGATTCGTGCGATCGGTTTGATTTTGCTTGGATTTGGTGTTGTGCAGGTTGGTCTGTCTTTAAAAAGCCATGATCCAAGCCAGAGGGCAAATGGATTTCTGACACTGGCCGGAGGAGTAATTATTACGTTCGCCAAAGAAATCCTGGATCTGATTATGGCGTAAGCCTCTTTGAAAAAATATATCAGGAAACAGCAGGAGTGCCGGAAGGTACTCCTGTATTCAAAAATATGTTTAAGGAGGTGAGAGTTTTTGAGTGATAACTGGATTGTACAGAATCTAAACTCAGCACTATCCACATGGAGTGAAAAGATGGCAGAACTGTGGACTCTGCTGACCGAAAATCCGGCAACTTTTAAGGGCGGCGGCATCTGGCGGATTATGGTAAATATTAATGATGCACTGACAGCCATTGCTTATGGATTACTGGTATTATTTTTCGCAGCCGGAATCATTAAAACGTGTGGCAGTTTTACAGATCTGAAAAAGCCGGAACATGTGCTAAAAGCATTTATCCGGTTTGCACTTGCTCAGGGAGCAATTACATACGGGATGGAACTTATGCAGGCACTGTTTTCCATTGTGCAGGGAATCGTGACAACCGTAATGAGTGGCTCCAGTATGGCAGGAAGCGTGACGGAACTGCCAACGGAGATTGTAGATAAGATTGAGAGCGTGGGAATGCTGGAATCCATTCCGTTGTGGATTGTTACACTGCTTGGCAGTCTGCTGATCACTGTATTGTCATTTGTAATGATCCTGACAGTGTATGGCAGAATGTTCAAAATCTATATGTATACGGCAATCGCCCCGATTCCGATTTCCTCATTTGCAGGAGAACCCACGCAGTCCATTGGAAAGAACTTTATCCGTTCTTATGTAGGCGTATGTCTGGAAGGGGCAATTATTGCACTGGCATGTATTATCTTTTCTGCTTATGCAGCAAGCCCTCCGGCTGTCGGAGATACGGAGTTGAGTGCAGTTACAATCGTGTGGAACTATGTCGGAGAACTGGTATTTAATTTACTGGTGCTGGTTGGAGCAATTAAGGCATCTGACCGTATTGTCAGAGAAATGATGGGACTTGGAGGTTAAAAATATGGATATAAAGAAAACATTAAGATATAACTGGGAATTTGGACGTGAGACAGTAGCAATACGAGTGAGCTCTTATCGGAACAATGGAAATTTATATGTAGGACTCTGCCATAAGGAAGGGAGAGAATGGGAAGATTTTGGAGATGTAACCATTAATCTGCCCTATCAGTTCTTAGAGCCAAATGAGGCTTTTATAACAGGAGATTTTACCAAGGATATGCTTCATTTTATCAAGGAACATAAACTAGGAAAAGTGTTGAATGAAACAGGAAGATCAGGATATGCAACCTATCAGAAGGTAGCGTTTGATCTAGCAAGACTTGCGGAATTTGATCCGGAAGGCGTTGCAGAACACTGTAGATTTGCCGGGATAGAAGTACCGAAAGAAAAACCACAGAAAACGAAGAAACAAAACAGGGGAGAGGAACGATAATTTATGGAAGTAAAGATGAACAAAGAAATCAGGGACTATCAGGAATCCATGTTTATGGGACTGGACCTGAGACAATGTGTGTGTTCTGTTCTTGCGATTCTTACAGCAATCGGAATTTACTTTGGAATGCGTGATATTACCGGACAGGAAATAACCGGATGGCTGTGTGTGCTTGGTGCTACTCCATTTGCTGCCTGTGGCTTTTTCAAATATCATGGTATGACAGCCGAACAGTTTTTATGGGCAGTGATCAAATCCGAATTGCTGTATCCGAAGAAACTGGTGTTTCAGTCGGAAGATATCCACTACTCCTGCATGCAGGAGACCATCTCGCTGGGAGAAAAGAATCAAAAGGATGGAGCGGAAATCATAAAAGAGCGGGAGCAAAGAGCAGAAGCAAAACAGAGAAAGAAACGCAAGGGAAGGAGTGATGCCTTTGATTAAAACCTTAAGTCAGGCACTTCGGATGGATAAGGAACGCTTCAAAGTTCCGAAATCAGTCCAACAGGCAATTCCCATCCAGCGAATCTGGCCGGATGGAATTTTTCAACAGGGAACGAAATTCTCAAAAACATATCGTTTTACAGATATCAACTATTATATTGCGAGTAAGGACAATAAGACAGAAATGTTTCTGGATTATTCCGAACTCTTAAATTCACTGGATTCCGGCATTTCTGCCCAAATTACCATCAATAATCGGAGAATCAATAAAGAAGAATTTGAAAAATCAATCCTGCTTCCAATGAAGGAAGATGGACTGGACCACTATCGGGAAGAATACAACGAAATGCTCCTGTCTAAGATTACAGGAACAAACAACAGCATCTATCAGGAACGGTATCTGACCGTCAGTGTACATAAAAGATCGATTGATGATGCAAGAACCTATTTTGCACGTATCGGAACAGACATCGTAACACATCTGGCAAAGTTATCGTCCACAGCAGAAGGACTGGACGCAGAGAGCCGGCTCCAGATTTTCAGGGACTTCTTCAAGGGAGATGTCCCACAGGCATTTCCGTTTGATCTGAAACAATTTGCCAAGAAGGGAACAAGTTTCAAGGACTGGATGTGTCCGGATTCTATGGAATTTGAACGTGACCATTTTAAAATCGGTGACAGGTACGGAAGAGTCCTGTATATGCAGGATTATGCAAGTTATGTCAAAGATGACATGATTTCAGAATTGTGTGACTTTAGCCGGAATCTGATGTTGTCGATTGACATCCTGCCAGTCCCTACGGATGAAGCGGTAAGGGAAATCCAGAACCGACTGCTTGGTGTGGAAACCAACGTGACCAACTGGCAGAGAAGGCAGAACGCTAATAATAACTTCTCGGCAATCGTACCATACGATATGGAACTTCAGAGAAAAGAAACCAAGGAAATGCTCGATGATCTGACAACCAGAGACCAGCGTATGATGTTCGGAATTTTGACAATGGTACATCTGGCAGACAGTAAAAAACAGTTGGATTCCGATACGGAATTATTATTGTCGATAGCAAGAAAGCATCTGTGCCAGATGGCAACATTAAAGTGGCAGCAAGTGGACGGACTCAATACAGTGCTTCCTTACGGACTGCGAAAGATCAATGCCCTGCGTACATTGACAACGGAATCAACGGCTGTTTTAATCCCGTTCCATACACAGGAAATCCTGCAGCCGGGCGGTATCTATTATGGGCAGAATGCAGTCAGCAAGAACCTTCTGGTAGCCGACCGGAAGAAACTGATGAATGGAAACAGTTTCCGGTTGGGCGTCAGTGGATCAGGAAAGAGCTTTTCGGCAAAAGAAGAGATTGTGCATCTGGCATTGAGTACCGATGACGATATCCTGATTCTTGATCCGGAGTCCGAATTTACAAAATTAGTAGAGGCTCTGGGCGGACAGGTTGTAAAAGTATCTGCGACATCAGACAATCACCTGAATGCAATGGATATGGACGCAGCCTACGGCAATGAAAAGAATCCACTGATTGAAAAATCGGAGTTTATTCTGTCTGTATTTGAACAGTTGGTTGGAGCAGGAAACCTGTCAGCAAAAGAAAAGTCAATCCTGGACCGCTGTGCTGCAGATGTGTACCGGGATTATATCCGAAGTGGTTATACCGGAGAAGTTCCGACATTGAAAGATATGTACCGACAGTTGATGTTACAGCCGGAAGAAGAGGCAAGGGGACTTGCACTGTCATCCGAACTTTTTATCAATGGAAGCCTGAACACCTTTGCACAGCCGACCAATGTGAATAAGAAGAACAGGATCATGGATTATGATATCCGGGAACTGGGGGAACAGCTTATGCCACTGGGAATGCTGGTTACCTTAGACAGTATTTTCAACAGGGTAATTCAGAACTGGAAAGAAGGAAAAACGACATGGATATTTGCCGATGAGTTCTATCTGTTATTCCGCTATGAATACAGTGCAAATTTCTTCTACCGACTGTACAAGAGAATCAGAAAATACAATGGATTCGTGACAGGTTTAACCCAAAATGTTGAGGAACTTCTGAAATCGGACACTGCAAGACTGATGTTGGCAAACAGTGAGTTTTTGATTCTTTTGAATCAGGCAAGTACAGACAGGGAAGAATTGGCAGCTCTTTTGAATATTTCCGAAAACCAACTGTCCTATATTACAAATGTATCGGTTGGCAGTGGCCTAATCCGTTGCTCTGGGAATATCGTACCATTTGAGAATACGTTCCCAAAGAATACAGACCTTTATAAACTAATGACAACAAAACCGGGAGAATCATAATGAAGAAAAAAGAAGAAGTAACGATAACTTTTTATGCTGCAGAGTGCGGTGAGTTCCATGATTTAGGAGAATATACAAAATGCAGAACGCTGGAAGAGGCATATAAAAAGTACCAGAAATATTGTAGAACATCTGCCAATATGTGTCCGGCTATTGAGTTTTCTATTCATGATCCAGAATCAATTTATTCAGACATGGAATATCCATTACCGTTGTCATCAAAAGACAGGGGAGACTTGGAACTTGTGCCATATTACAACGAACATCCACTGGTAAATGAGGCAATCAGACAGGTGGAGCAGTTGCAGAAACAGCAGGAAAAAAAGAAACATCGGGATGTTGCCCGATGAGATAAGAGATACGGAAAGAGGGTGACCGGATGAAAGATATCAAGGAACGGGTAAGGGATAAGAATCCGAAGATTCGAAATCCGGCTGCCCGACTTCCGAAAGAACTGGTTCGCTCAGCGGTTCTGGAAGCAAAAGAAAAGCCAAGGGAACTACATGAAAAAAGCAGTGGGCAGTCAGAATCCCCAACACAGTATGGAACTGAAAAAATAGAATCCGTACAGTACAGAGCGGCGAGTGTGACAGGAAAAAGTATAGGGAAAACCACATATCAAGGTGGAAAAAAACTTGCTGGAGTGACCTACAGGAAGATAAAGGAAAGAAAAAGCAGACAGGAAGAAGCGAAAGCTGCCGAAGAAGCAATGGAGCAGGGGGCAGAAAGCGGAAAGAAATTAATCAAGTTGAAACCGGAGCAGGCAGCACTTGCCAAGGAGAATGGTAAACGGCAGGTGAAAGCAGCACCGAGAGTGGTAAAAGTATCCGGTCTGTCTCAAGAAAAAATAAAGACACAGGCATCCATGCAGAAACAGCAGATGGAAAAAAGTCTTCAGGCGATGCAGAAAGCAAGAGCAGCCCAGATGGCAAGAAAGTCAGCACAGGCATCGGCAGAAAGTGGAAAAGCAGTCCTTCAGGTAACTGGAAAGGGTTCAAAGTTATCCGTACAGGGAATTACAGCAGCGATTCAAAAAGGGGTAGTAGCTCTTGAAAAAATGGGAAAATGGATTGCTGCCGGAGGTAGTGCATTTCTTCTGGTATTTATTCTGATTGTGGGAATCATTGCAGGAGCAGCTTTCAGCAGTAATTCGGAAAGCTCCGAATCCCTAAGTGAAGAAGTGCTTGCGTATACTTCTGTGATACAGCAGTATGCATCCCAATACGGCATTCCGGAATATGTGTCTGCGATACAGGCCATCATGATGCAGGAATCTGGAGGCAGGGGAACAGACCCGATGCAGTGTTCGGAAAGTCCATATAATACAAGATTCCCACACACTCCTGGTTCTATTACTGATCCGGATTATTCGATAGAGGTTGGAGTACAGACCTTTGCAGACTGTATCAGACAGGCAGGATGCAGCAGTCCACAGGATCTGGACAAGCTGAAACTTGCATGGCAGGGATATAACTATGGAAATGGCTACATAGGATGGGCATTGCAAAGAGGCGGTTATACAGAAGCCAATGCATTGCAGTTTTCACAGGAACAGGCAGCTTCGCATGGATGGAGCAGTTACGGAGATCCCCAATACGTTCCCCATGTGATGCGGTATTATTCCGGTGGCAGCCTGTTTTGCATCATGGTGTGCAGAACAAAGTGGAATGGTTGCATCCGGACAAGTATTGAAGTTTTCAAGCTGTGCTGTAGGAGCAAGTTGGTTTCAGGGACAAGGAAGATGGAAAGGAAAAGGCTATACACCATCCGCAGGAGACTTTATCTTTTTTGATTGGAATAAGGATGGACAGGTGGACCATGTAGGGATTGTTGTGAATGTAGCGAATGGACGAGTGAATACGATTGAAGGAAATACAAGCAATATGGTGGCAATAGTGATAGTGGGATATGGATATATATAAACTCTATTGACAGAATCTCCTCCTTGTTATATATTTATAACAATAAATGTTATAAATATATAACAAGGAGGAGATTAATATGAAAAAAAGAAGTAATCCGATATCCTATCTTGGATGGTTAGGAATAGTGGGAGTGATAGGTATTAATACAGGAGATTTTATGTTGCAATTGTTCTTGATATATTTCATATTTTTTACATATAGAAATATGCCAGCTGATGAATTATTTTGGTTGAATATAAGAAAATCAGCAACTAGAGCGTTTATATTGGAGATTATTTTAAATAGTGTGATGATTATTCTAATTACAATATTGGAAAAATATAATATATCTAGTGCGATAACTAGTGCGATAAGAATTTCAATTATCAGAGGATTTGGAATAATATTTTTAATAGCGCTTTTGTTTTTTATTGTAATGTTAGCATGGTACGGAAAACAAGAACGAAAGAGTGTTGAAGACATATATGATAATAACAAATATTAAAGAGTTTAGAGAACAAAATAAGATGAGTCAAACGGAGTTGGCTCAATTAGTTGGAGTGAGAAGAGAAACAATAGGTCATTTAGAAAATGGACACTATAATCCATCATTAGTGTTAGCAGCGAAAATTGCAAAAGTATTTAATGTCACAATTGAAGATATGTTTATAATTATAGATGAATAACCAGAATTATACATATTATACTAATTCAGAGAAAATATTATTAAAATGCTAAATTAGTAAAAGAACAGGGGAGGGGATTACCGTGAAAAAAGTTTTTTTTGGTGGTTTAAAAAATCATTGGAAAGATTATATACTTGTACTAATATGTGGTATATTCATGGTCACAATTATCTTTTTATCAAATTCTTTAAGTGATTGTTTACAGTGGATAATTGATGGACAGATAACAGGTAATGCGGAAGAAAGTTATAGCTTTTTTGATTTTTCAATAACTTACCTTCTTCTGGTTTTTATGATGATTCTGATTATTTTTTCGTATATACGAAAAAGATCTTATGATTATGTTTTGCTAGATGTAATGGGAATTCAGAAACGGCATAAGTACATATTTATTGGATGTGAATATTTAGGAATTGTTGTGATTTCTATATTAGGCGGAATATTGTTTGGGGCAATATTATCTGAAATTATAAAGATTGAACTGGAAAAAATCTTTGCAAATATAATTTTTACAGAGATAAATTATGGATTTTCGCCTTTCCGGATGACTATAATTATCGGTTTTTGTGTTTTCGGACTTTTGTTTATTGTGTTTGATGAAGCAATCTCTTGCTTGGGGATGGATTCTCTATTGTCTTGTGGGAAAAAAAGTGGAAAACCTGTAAAAACAAGACCTAAAGTGTTTATTCTAGGAATGACATTTATTTTTCTTGCGTATATTAGTTTATGGTTTTATTGGGGAAAAGTTTCAAAAGGGATACCGTTAATTTTGTTGAGTATTGGAATACTGTTGGGAATGATTTCTATAGGGGCATATTATTTGTGCTATCTAAGAAAAAAGGAAAATAAATATTATAAAAAAATTACATGGTTAGATAATTGGTATCATAGATTTTTTTATAATATTAATATGTCTTTTATAATTACTGAATTTATTATAGTTACATTATATGGGTTTTCTATAGTTATATTCGATAATATTCCGGTTAATGAACCACAGAATTATCCTTATGATGTAGTATGGATGGCAAGTGACAAAGATATAGCATTTATAGACGAACTGAAACAAAAGTATGAGATAAAAGTAAAAAAACAACCTTGTATTAGAGTGACAACAACTGATCAAGGGGAGCATATGGGAATTTCTGCTTCAGCATATGAAAAATGGACAAAAGAATCATTAGATTTGAAAGACAATGAAATATATGTTGTTTATCAGAGAGAAAGATCAGAAAGAAATTATTTGGGAATTGATTTTGGTACAAAGAAACCAAGAATTTATATGGGGGAAGCAAAGGATGATCTATGGCAGTATATAACTGGAGTCCCTACGCCAAGTAACAAATTTGATACATCTTTTAATATTGTAGGAGAAGAAGAAAAAATTCTTACAGGCGTGTTTGGAAATAAAATTTCGGAACATATTATTGTGTTCTCAGATTCATATTATCAAAAGGTATGTAATAGGGTTGAGGGTCCCAACCTTATAGTTATGGTGCAGATACCGAAAAATTATGAGAAGGTTATTGAAGAAATATGTGCTTATACAAATGGGAGCGGAATCGTTTACGAGAAAAAAAATTTATTGTTACAAATAAGTAAAACAAAAATTATTAATGTATCGGCGGCAATTATTAATATATTCGTTCTTTTAATATGTTCCTTTTTTGTTTTAAGCATTAAGATGGAATGTGATTTCCCAGAACAGAAAGGGAAATATATATTTTATTCTCAAGGAGGCATGACGCATAGAAATATAAGAAAAAGTATTATGAAAGAAAGTTTTTGGACAGGAGGAATTCCAATTATATTTGGAGTAGTAATTTCAACTATTTTTATGGGGACAGAGGTATATTTAAAGAAATTATCGCTAGAATGGATCAAGCAATATGCGGTGAAATTAATGGGGACGATAACTGGAATTATATTTCTTTTTCTTTTTATTAGTATTTGTTTTGGAATTAGAAATATTATAAGAATTGAAAGAGAGGAGTAAAGATGAAGCCGGTAGAATATCAAAACATTTTAGCAGTAGATCATTTGGAAAAAGGTTATAATTATATATCGAGTAAGGGGGAAAAAGTGAGTTGTCCTGTATTAGAAAATATTTCTTTTCAGATAGAACCCAAAGAATTTGTTGGTATTATGGGACGTTCAGGATGTGGAAAAACAACATTATTAAAAGTTCTAGGGATGCTTGATAAACCTGAAAAAGGAACGGTGTTTTATAAAGGAAAAGATACAAAAGAAATATATGGAACAGAACTGGCAAAAATCAGACGAACAGAACTTTCTTTTATTTTTCAGGACTTTTGTCTTATGGACAGTTTATCGATAAAAGATAATATTTTGCTTCCACGAATATTAGATGAAGCAGAAATAGAGGAAAGCAAGAAAATTTGTGAAAATCTAACAAAAAAATTTAATATTAATAAATTGCTAAATAAAAAACCATATGAGTTATCTGGTGGAGAAAAACAAAGGGTTGCCATTTGCAGAGCATTAATTAATAATCCTCAAATTATTTTAGCAGACGAACCTACTGGAAATTTGGATTCAAATTCTTCAGAAGTTGTAATGCGTACTTTGGAAAGCATAAATGGAGAAATGGGAAAAACAATTCTTTTGGTAACTCACGATCCTATGATTGCTAGTTTTTGTAAAAGGATTATCTTTTTAAAAGATGGACAAGTAATTGAAAATTTGAAAAGAGCTGATAATAAGGAGATGTTTTATCAAGAG
>OHCN01000872.1_pt1 | contig 10740 bp, 6 predicted proteins | sample 1566761 | NCBI WGS metagenome assembly OHCN01 (sample SAMEA3879568, study PRJEB24766) | human gut metagenome | biome: human-associated habitat; feature: feces | place: USA | collected 1985/1987 | reverse complement strand
CCCGACGGCAGCACGGCCAAGCGCGAGGTCGTGGAGCATCCGGGCGGTGTGACGGTCCTGCCGCTGGAGCCCGACGGCACGGTCTGGTGCGTGCGGCAGTACCGCTATCCGTTTTCGCGCACGCTGCTCGAGCTGCCGGCCGGCAAGCTCGAACCGGGAGAAGCGCCAGAGCGGGCGGCGGCGCGCGAGCTCTCGGAGGAGACGGGGCTGACTGCGGGCAGACTGCAGTATCTGGGCGCGAACTTTACATCGCCCGGCTACTCGGAGGAGGTGCTGCACATTTATCTGGCACGCGACCTGCACCGCGGCGCGGCGCACCTTGACCCCGGCGAATTTCTGAACGTGGAGCGGCACCCGCTGGAGGAATTGGTGCAAATGGCGCTGGATGGTGAACTCTGCGACGGAAAAACGACGGTTGCCCTGCTGAAAACGCAGCTTTTGCTCGCGCGCGAGCGCGGCGAGGCGGCAAGTGGCGGGTTGTGATTGCTTTTCCGCGAAAAGCATGCTATAATTCATCGTTAGGTTCCGCTAAAATCGGGCAAGCTACGCACGGAGCGTATTCGCCCGGTCACAGATGCGGAGCTGCACTCTGCTTTCGCAGCATGAGAGGTGTCAAATAGTTTGGATAGATATGTAATACATGGCGGCAGACCCCTGCACGGGGAGATCGAGATCAGCGGCGCGAAAAACGCGGCCGTGGCGATCATCCCGGCGGCGCTGATGGTCGACGGTGTCTGCCGGATCGAGAATATGCCGCAGATCAGCGATGTGGATATGCTCCTGAAGATCCTTCAGGGGCTGGGCGCGCGTGTGGAATACCTCAGCCCATCCGCCGTCGAGATCGACTGCACGCAGGTGCGCTTCACCGAGCCGCCGTATGACCTGATGCGCAAGATCCGTGCGTCGTACTACTTCATCGGCTCGATGCTCGGCCGCTTCGGTTCGGCCAAGACGACCATGCCCGGCGGCTGCAATTTCGGTGTCCGGCCGATCGACCAGCACATCAAGGGCATGACCGCGATGGGCGCGAACGTCGAGGTGAAAAACGGCTTTGTCTACGCCGACACGCCGGACGGCCGCCTGCACGGGGCAAAGGTATATCTGGATAAGGTCTCGGTCGGCGCGACGATGAATATCATCATTGCGGCGACGCTTGCGCGCGGCCGCACCGTGATCGAGAACGCGGCGCGCGAGCCGCACATCGTTGACCTTGCCAACTTCCTCAACTCCATGGGTGCCGACATTCGCGGCGCCGGCACGGATTCCATCCGCATTCAGGGCGTCGAGCGTCTGCACGGCGGCACGTACAGCGTCATCCCCGACCAGATCGAGGCGGGCACGTATATGACGGCCTGCGCCGCTGCCGGCGGGGAAGTGCGTCTCGCGAATGTGATCCCGCGCCATCTGGAGTGCATCAGCGCCAAGCTGCGCGAGATGGGTGTCACCGTCGTCGAAGGTGGGGACAGCGTGCTCGTGCGCAGCAACGGCCGCCTGCGCCACACGAATGTCAAGACCCAGCCGTACCCCGGCTTCCCCACGGATATGCAGCCGCAGATCGCGGTTACACTGGCGCTGGCAAACGGTACGAGTATTGTAACAGAGAGTATTTTTGAAAATCGTTTTAAATATGCGGATGAGCTGGCACGTATGGGCGCCTGTATTAAAGTAGAAGGCAACACGGCGATCATCGACGGCGTAGAGAAATTTACCGGAGCAGAGGTTTCCGCACCGGATCTTCGCGCTGGAGCAGCACTTGTTATTGCAGGTCTTGCAGCAGAGGGTGTTACCGTGGTGGATGATATTGTATACATTCTGCGCGGATACGAGGACTTCGACGGAAAGCTCCGTGGACTCGGCGCTGAAATTGAGCGTGTGAATAATGCAAAGGACATCCAGAAATTCCGGTTAAGAGCGTAAAAACAGTATAAAACAAATGTTGACAAAAAGGACGGTGCAATAAAAGGTACCGTTCTTTTATTTTACCTTATTGCGAAGAAATTGGCTTAAATTTTACTACTATTATTTTCAAAGCTGAGGCGGTCAGTATTGGTAAAAAAAGATATTTAAAAATATACAAATTTATGATATGTTGAATACGAAAACGTTACCGATTATACATTTTGACTAAAAATAATAAAAACCAGAGGGGGACAATATATGTCTAATGAAGCAGAAACACAATATAATCCACAATGTGGGGAGCGAAGAACAATTTTTTCAGATGAGTATGATTTTCTTACAAAAATTGAATCAGTGTGTGCCAAAGAAGATGGAATACATTTTTTGGTACGTACATGGAAAGACCGTATAGCCACAGTTCGTATTACATTTTTGACACCATCGGTATTCAGATTTGTGATGGTGCCGGAGATGACTGCAAAAAGCCACAGACAGACGGTAGTCGAAGATGTACCTGAATCGGAGTTTGAAACAAAAAATGCAGAATTTACAGAAAATGAAGATCTGTATATATATGAAACAAATCAGTTAAGTCTTCATTTTTCAAAAAACTACTGGGAAATGTCCATCTATCAGAATGGAAAATTATTGACGAAAGAACAGGCTTTTGACACTAATGTCGATAACCGGTGGAAACAGCTTCCAACAGGATTTAGAGTAGATGCATCTGGAAAAAGTATAGCCTCATTTGAGCAGTTTGTATTATTCTCCGATGAGCAATTTTGGGGATTTGGAGAGAAGTTTACACATTTTAATAAACGTGGACAAAGAATAGAGTGTTGGCAAAAAGATGCATTGTCTACTAATACGGAGGATTCATATAAAAGTCATCCGTATTTTACAAGCAGCCGGGGATATTCCGTATTGTTAAATACATTTACGCGTTCATCATTTGATATGGGTGCTTCATCATGGATCAGTTATCAGATGGGCAGTGACGATCCTATTCTGGATTATATTTTCCTGGCAGAAGAAAGCAAAGACTATAAGAAGCTGTTGCAGCAGTATTTGCAGATTACAGGGCAGATACCTATGATTCCACAGTGGGCTTTTGGTTTCTGGATGTCAAAATGCTCTTATATGAGCCGTAAAGAAGTCGAGGATGTTGTTGCTGATGCTGAAAAATTTGGAATAGGTATCGATGTAATTCATATCGATGGCTGGCAGAGGCAGGATATGTCTGGTGTATGGGAATGGGATACAGAACGTTTCCCTGAACCGGAAGAAATGATTAAAGAATTAAATAAAAAGAACATACATTTAAGTCTTTGGAATTATCCGTACTTGCAGGAAGATTCGCCGGCATTTAAGGAACTGGCAGAACGTGGATTTTTTATAAAAAATAAAGAAGGGCATCCTGCAATGTTTAAAGCGACTGCAGATTCAGAGTTTTTGTGTGCTTGCTTTGATTTCACAAATCCGGAATTTCTGGCATGGTATGAGGAACGTGTGAAAAAAATCGTCAGAATGGGTGTATCAGTGATAAAAACAGATTTCTCTGAAGCAGTACCTGAAGATGTTGTATTTTACAATGGCATGAGCGGGCGAGAAGGACATAATCTTCTGACGTATCTGTATGCAAAAAATATTTACACATGGATGAAAGAAATTTGCGACGAACGTGGGGAATTGCCAATGCTTTGGGGACGCAGTGGGTATGTGGGTTCTCATACGATCCCGGCAGCATGGGCAGGAGATTCTTCCAGTGATAAAGCAAGTCACAGTGCAATCCTTCAGGCCGGACTTGGGATGGCTATGTCTGGTGTATCTTTCTGGGGTTATGATCTTGGCGGATTTTATAACACAGGTTATATCGGAAATGAGGAACGTCCGAATATAGAAGATTACCTTTCCTCTGTGCAGATGGGATTGTGGATGCCATTATCCAGAGCGCACGGTAAAACACCGCGGGAACCATGGCAGTATGGAGATATGGCATTAAAAGAAGTAAAAAAATGGATTAACTTCAGACATCGACTTGTGCCATATCTTTATCACACCGCCTGCCAGAGTCATCAGTCTGGTATTCCAATGATTCGTCCGCTTGTGATGGAATATCCGAAAGATCCAATCGCAAAGACACAGAATCTGTCTTATATGCTTGGTGATGCATTGCTTATTTCACCCGGATTTGACAGAGATGAATATGAACTGTATCTTCCGGAAGGCCGGTGGCAGGATATTGAAAGTAAAGAAGTATATGAGGGAATGACATTTGTTCATATAGAAAACAAAGCTTTTGCTGATGGTGGTACATCTCTTCGGGTTTTCCAGAAGGAAGGAACAAGTATACCGTTGTTTGCTCAAAAAGAAGTATTGCATGTGCCTGCACAACTATGGAAACAGGAAGATCTTGAATTTATGACATTTCAAAAAAAAGATGTTGATTAGCTATTGTGCACAAAATAGATGCATAAGAATGTGAAAAATGGATAAAAAGAAAAAAGCTGAAATCATAAGAACTGACTTGACAAAAGAGATTTATCTGTGCTATATTCAACTACAGTTGTAGTGTGTAACTCGATTTTTGGAGGCATTAACTATACATAACAGGAATTGTTTATGTGGGTTAGTGTCTCTTTTTTGTACTCTGTTTCAGAAAAAAGGGTACAGACCGGCTAAAAAGATGCAAAACCGCAGAAACTCTTCTTGTAAAAAGTATAAACTACACAAGGAGTAAAAAAATGAAGGACAAAATTTTTAGTGTTCTGCAGCGAGTGGGAAGAAGCTTTATGCTCCCGATCGCAATCCTTCCGGTAGCCGGACTTTTGCTGGGAATCGGAAGCTCATTTACCAATGCAACCACAATTGAAACGTACGGGCTGACAAGTTTGCTCGGCAACGGCACAATTCTTCATGCACTGCTGGTGATCATGAACAAAGTAGGAAGTGCAGTGTTTGATAACCTGCCTCTGATTTTTGCGGTAGGTGTTGCAATTGGTATGGCAAAGAAGGAAAAAGAGGTTTCTGCCCTGTCAGCCGTTATTGCATATTTCGTTATGAATACAGCAATCAACGCAATGCTGACCATTACAGGTCAGATTCTGGAAAACGGAGAAATTGCAGAATCCGTTCTGGAAGGAACCATCACTTCTGTCTGCGGTATTCAGTCGCTGCAGATGGGTGTGTTTGGCGGTATTATTGTCGGTCTTGGAGTCGCAGCACTTCATAATCGATTTTACCGGATCCAGCTTCCGAACGCACTTTCTTTCTTTGGAGGTACTCGTTTTGTACCAATTATTTCTACGATCGTCTATATGTTTGTGGGAATTTTAATGTATTTTGTATGGCCGGTTGTACAGAACGGCATTTATGCGCTGGGTGGCCTGGTAACCGGCTCCGGTTATGTCGGAACGCTGATTTTCGGTCTGATTAAACGGGCACTGATTCCATTTGGTCTGCATCACGTATTCTATATGCCTTTCTGGCAGACAGCAGTCGGAGGTACCATGGAAGTGGCAGGACAGATGGTGCAGGGCGGACAGAATATTTTCTTCGCACAGCTTGCGGATTCTGCGAATATCGCACATTTCAGTGCAGATGCAACGAGATATTTCTCCGGAGAATTTATTTTTATGATTTTCGGACTTCCGGGAGCGGCACTTGCCATGTACCATTGTGCGAAACCGGAGAAGAAAAAAGCAGCAGGCGGTCTGCTTCTTTCCGCAGCACTTGCGTGTATGGCAACCGGTATCACAGAACCGCTGGAATTCTCGTTCCTGTTTGTTGCACCGGCGTTGTTTGTCGTGCAGGTTATTCTTGCGGGAACAGCTTATATGATCGCACACATCCTGAATATCGCAGTTGGTCTTACCTTTTCCGGCGGACTTCTGGACTTCTTCCTGTTCGGTATTTTGCAGGGAAATGAAAAGACAAGCTGGATGAGGGTGATTCCGGTCGGCATTCTTTATTTCTTCCTGTATTATTTTATCTTCAAATTCATGATTAAAAAGTTTGATTTTAAGACACCGGGTCGCGAGGATGATGATGTGGAAACCAAGCTTTATACGAAAGCAGATGTAAATGCAAGAAAAGAGGCGCAGAGCGATGGGGTGGCATCGGAAGATGCTATGAGTGAAGCGATCACAAAAGGTCTTGGCGGAAAGAAAAATATTTCGGATGTAGACTGCTGTGCGACAAGACTGCGCTGTACTGTTCATGATGCAGCGAGAGTCAGCGATGGTATTTTAAAGGCGACAGGGGCATCTGGCGTTGTGCATAAAGGAAATGGTGTACAGGTTATTTACGGACCCAATGTAACTGTGATAAAATCAAATTTAGAGGATTATCTGGAAAAAGCTCCGAATACGTATGCGGAAGCAGAAAATACACCAACCCCAAAAGAGGCGGAACCGACGCAGGAAACAAAAGAACAGAAGGTTGTGGATACGATTACTGTCTGCAGCCCGATAAGCGGACTGGCAGCCGACCTTTCTACTGCGCCGGATGAAGCGTTTGCGGAAAAGATGATGGGAGACGGCGCTGTTGTGACACCGGAAGATCCTTATGTGCGTGCTCCGGAGGACGGAGAGGTCGCGTTTGTTTTCGACACAAAACATGCGATTGGATTTGTAACCGATTCCGGAGTCAGCCTTCTGATTCATGTCGGAATTGATACAGTAAAACTGAACGGAGAGGGATTTGAGGCACTGGTAGAAAGCGGTCAGACCGTGAAAAAAGGTGATCCGATGCTGAAGCTGGATCTGGAATATCTGAAAACACATGCGCCGTCGGTTACGTCACCGGTTCTTTGCACAGAGCTGGAGGAGAACCAGAGAATCCGTCTTTTGGCAGACGGACCGGTAAAAGCAGGAGATCCTTTATTTGCGATTGAGATTCTCGCGTAAGCTGTGCCTTAAAAACGGGTGAGAAGAATGTACAGGATAGCAAAAACACTGAACCACAATTCATTTATTGGTGTGGAAGAAGAAAATAACCGGGAATATCTGGTCATGGGGAAAGGAATTGCATTTGGGAAAAAAACGGGACAGCGTGTACAGCCGGGAGACGATGCCCGCATTTATTCCCTGACAGAGATGACGGAGCGAGGAAATGCCAGAACCATTGTACAGGGCGTTTCTCCGCTCAGCCTGGAGCTGGCGAGTGCCGTGCTTGACGAGGCAGAAAAGGAATTTGGAAAAATTGACCGTTCCATCGTCTTTCCAATGGCAGATCATCTGGATTTTGCTGTCCGGCGGATTCAGAACGGTGAGCAGATCAGCAATCCGCTCACCGACGATATCCGTGTGATGTTTTACAAAGAGTATAAAGTTGCTTCCTGTATCAGGGAGCTTTTAAAAGAACGGCTTCAGATTGAAATTGATGAACATGAAATCGGCTATCTTGCACTTCATGTTCATTCGGCAATTGTGGAGGAAAATGTTTCACAGGCCATGGAAGTAGCAAGAGCAGTCCGGGAGAGCATTTCTTTGGTGGAGCATATCACCGGGCATACCATCGATGTGATGTCGTTGTCGTATAACCGTATGATGAACCATATCCGCTATATGGTTGCAAGAGCGGTCAGTGGGGAAAAACTGAAAGTAAATATGAATGACTACATGTCCGTAAAGTTCCCGAAAGCCTTTCAGGCGGCGAAACGAATCTGTGAGGAGATGGAAAAGAGGCTGAAACTTCCGATGGAGGAGATCGAAATTGGATATCTCGCTATGCACATAGAACGGATTATGGACAGAGAAGAAGGAGAATAAAAGCATGAAAACATTTGAATATACCATTAAAGATGAACTGGGAATCCACGCAAGACCGGCAGGAATGCTGGTAAAGGAGGCAAAAAATTTTGCATCGGAATGCACCATCACAAAAGATGGGAAAACGAAAAAACTGACTCAGCTGATGATGCTGATGTCACTTGGTGTAAAGCAGGGAGATACCGTAACCGTTGCAGCAAACGGAGAGGACGAAGATGCAGCGATTGAGACGCTGAAAGCGTTTTTCGAAGCAAATCTGTAAAAAGTACGCTCGGAGGATAAGAAATGCAGTATTTTCAGGGGAAATCCGTATATAAAGGAATTGTTATGGGACCGGTTGCGGTTCTGAAGAAAAATGATTACCAGGTTAAAAGAGCCCGGATTGAAGATCCGGAAGCAGAAGTAAAACGTGTGAAAGAAGCCGTGGAGGTTTCGAAAAAACAGCTTGGCAGACTGTATGACAAGGCAGTCCGGGAGGTCGGAGAGGCAAGTGCGGCGATCTTTGAAGTTCATCAGATGATGCTGGAGGATGAGGACTATCTGGAATCGATGGAGAACATGATCCGGACAGAACTGGTAAATGCAGAATATGCAGCGGCAGCAACCGGCGATAATTTTGCAGAGATGTTTGCAGCTATGGATGATGAATATATGAAGGCACGTTCCGCAGATGTAAAAGATATTTCCGAACGTCTGGTCCGCAATTTAAGCGGAGAGGGAGATAACGACCTGAGCTCTATGGAACCATCTATTATAGTGGCAGACGATTTAAGTCCGAGTGAAACTGTACAGATGGACAAAGAAAAAATACTTGCGTTTGTGACTGTGCATGGATCTACCAATTCTCATACTGCGATTCTTGCGCGAATGATGAATATTCCGGCATTAATCGGCGTCCCGATGGATTTAAACGGTCTGAAAACAGGCATGATGGCCGTTGTAGACGGTTTTTCAGGTCAGGTTATCTTTGAGCCTGAGGAGGATGTACAGAAAGAAACCGAAAAAAGAATGCAGGAAGAAGCAGAAAAGCAGAAGCTTCTTGAGGAGCTGAAAGGAAAAGAAAATGTTACACCGGATGGCCGTAAGATCAACATCTATGCAAATATCGGCAGTGTTGGTGACCTTGGTTATGTGATGGAAAATGACGCCGGCGGAATCGGACTTTTCCGAAGCGAATTCCTCTATCTTGGAAGAAATGATTTCCCAACGGAGGAAGAACAGTTTCAGGCATATAAACAGGCCGTGCAGACCATGGCAGGCAAAAAAGTGATTATCCGTACGCTGGATATCGGGGCAGATAAGCAGGTAGAATACTTTAATCTTGGAAAAGAAGAAAATCCGGCGCTTGGGTACCGTGCAATCCGGATTTGTCTGAAACAGCCGGAAATTTTTAAAGCGCAGCTTCGCGCATTGTTCCGCGCAGCCGTTTACGGAAACCTTTCTGTCATGTATCCGATGATCACATCAACAGAAGAGGTAGAAAAAATCTACGCAATTGTTGCAGAGGTAGAGGAAGAGCTGAAAGCACAGGAAGTGCAGTATAAAATTCCGGAGCAGGGCATTATGATCGAGACACCGGCAGCCGTGATGATCAGCGACCGTCTGGCGGAAATGGTGGATTTCTTCAGCATCGGAACGAATGACCTGACGCAGTATACCCTGGCGATTGATCGTCAGAATGAGCAGCTGGATGATTTCTACAATCCACACCATGAAGCCGTTCTTCGGATGATTCGCATGGTGGTGGAAAATGCACACAAATGCGGAAAATGGGCAGGAATCTGCGGGGAGCTCGGTGCAGATCTGACATTGACGGAGCAGTTTGTACGAATGGGAGTGGATGAGCTTTCTGTTGCTCCGTCCATGATTCTGAAGCTGCGGAAGATTGTCCGCGAGATGAAAGCAGAAGAGTAGAAAAAACGATACAGCAGATAAGAAAACTCTCTGTTTTGGAGAGTTTTCTTATCTGTTCACAAATAACAGAAGATACAGCCGAAAAATCAGAAAAAAAGAAAGGATGTTTGGGACAACAATAAGAAAATGTCTCAAATCCTTTTATTCCCTCTTGACGAATGGCGTATTTTGCGATAGTGTATCAGAGTAACAAAAAACAAAATCAAAAATTGAGTTGCTTTTCTCTTATTCAGAGTGGTGGAGATACATAGGATCTGTGAAACCACGGCAACCCCCGGCAGATTGGTCTGCATGGGAAGGTGCCAGCCTGAGCGAAATTTTCGAACAATAAGGGGATTTGAACATTACTATTCAGGTCCGCTAAAAATTGCGGATCTTTTTTTACGGAAAAATGTTCAGGGAAAGCCAAAGCCCACGAACGAAAAGCAAAAGAGAAGAGAAGAAAAAAAGGAGAAAAAGAATGGAAAAAAGACTGTTTACTTCTGAGTCTGTAACCGAAGGACATCCGGACAAAATCTGTGATGCCATTTCTGACGCGATTCTGGATGCGCTGCTTGAGCAGGATCCGATGAGCCGTGTAGCTTGCGAAACCTGTACTACAACAGGATACGTTATGGTAATGGGTGAGATTACATCCAACGCACACATTGATTTCCAGCAGGTTGTACGTGATACCGTTCGCGAAATCGGCTACGACCGTGCAAAATACGGATTTGACGCAGATACCTGCGCTGTTGTAACTGCAATTGACAAACAGTCCACCGATATCGCTATGGGTGTAGACAAAGCGCTCGAAGCAAAAGAGAACAATATGAGCGATGAGGAGATCGATGCCATTGGAGCAGGAGATCAGGGAATGATGTTCGGATTCGCAACCAACGAGACCGAAGAGTACATGCCATACCCGATCTACATGGCACACAAACTGGCTCGCCAGCTGACCAAAGTCCGCAAAGACGGTACTTTAAGTTACCTGCGTCCGGACGGAAAAACACAGGTAACCGTAGAGTACGATGAGAACGGCAAACCGTTCCGTCTTGATGCGGTTGTTCTTTCCACTCAGCATGATCCGGAAGTATCCCAGGAGCAGATTCATGAGGATATCAAAAAATACGTATTCGACGAAATCATTCCGGCAGACATGGTAGATGAGCAC
>OHCN01000867.1_pt1 | contig 10793 bp, 8 predicted proteins | sample 1566761 | NCBI WGS metagenome assembly OHCN01 (sample SAMEA3879568, study PRJEB24766) | human gut metagenome | biome: human-associated habitat; feature: feces | place: USA | collected 1985/1987 | reverse complement strand
CTGACGTAGGTGGCACCGGCGCGGGCGGCCAGCAGCGCCTGGTTGGCGCTGAAAATCAGTGTGCAGTTCGTAGGGATGCCCTCGCCGGACAGCACCTTGATGGCCTTTAACCCCTCGGCGGTCATGGGAATTTTGACCACCATGTGCTTCGGGTCCAGCGCGTAGATGGCGCGGCCCTCGGCGATCATGTCCTCGGCATCGGTTGTGGTCGCCTTGACCTCGCCGGAGATGGGGCCGTCCACGATGGTGGTAATCTCTTTCAACGTTTCGGCGTAGTCGCGGCCCTCTTTGGCAATCAGGCTGGGGTTTGTGGTGACACCGGCAATAATGCCCATGTCGTTGGCACGGCGGATCTCGTCGACGTTGGCGGTATCAATGTAAAATTTCATACGGTAAAACCTCCTTATTTCTGGCCGTAATAGGCGTTGGGTCCGTGTTTTCTCATAAAATGCTTGTCCAAAACATGCTGTGGGGCAGGCTGTGCATCGGGGTCAATGGTCAGGGTCAAAATTGCCATCTTTGCGACTTCTTCCAGCACAACAGCGTGGTAGACAGCCTGTGCCGCGTCTTTGCCCCAGGTAAAGGGACCGTGGCTGGCACAGAGAACACCGGGTACATGCACCGGGTCAATGCCGCGGTTTTGGAACGTCTCGATGATGACCTTGCCGGTGTTCTTCTCGTAGTCCTCGTCAATCTCTCCAGGCGTCAGCTCCCGCGTGCAGGGGACAGGGCCATAAAAGTAATCGGCGTGGGTGGTGCCGAAGGCGGGCAGGTCGCGCCGCGCCTGGGCAAAGGACACTGCGTGGGTCGAGTGGGTGTGCACGATGCCGCCCAACTGCGGGAAGGCCCGGTACAGCTCGAGATGCGTTTTGGTGTCGCTGCTGGGGTTCAAATCGCCCTCGACCTTGTTGCCGTTCAGGTCTATAACAACGAGCATAGCGGGCGTCAATTCGTCATATTCCACGCCGGACGGCTTGATGACAAACAGGCCCTTCTCGCGGTCAATGCCCGAGACATTGCCCCAGGTGTAGGTTACAAGTCCTCGGCGGGGCAATTCCATGTTGGCTTCATAAACTTGCTGCTTTAATGCTTCCAGCATAGGTTATCCTTTCCGCTTTAACGCTAAATCGTTCAAGAACAGCTGCTGTTCCGGACTTTCCGCCGCTGGCTGGCGTTGCCCGGCAGCCGGCGCATACGAGCCCTTATTTTACAACGGCGCGCTCGGCTTTCAGCGCGGTTTGGTATTGGGTCAAAAAGGCGGCAAACCCGGACTGCTCGGCAGGGTCGGGGAACAGGGTCGTGCTTTGGGCGTCGGCAAAAACGCAGCGGTTCAAATACGCGGCCAGCGTTTCGCCGTCGGCGCGGTGCAGACGATACGAAGCCAGCAGGGCCATGCCGTAGGAACCGCCCTCACCTGCTGTTTCCATGCAGGTCACAGGCGCGCCCGCCGCCGCAGCCAGATACCGCTGGGCCACGCCCGGCGTTTTGAAGATGCCGCCGTGGCCGAGCAGGGTATTCACAGCCACATTTTCTTTGCGCAAAATTTCCAGCCCCATCGCCAACGTGGCAAAGGCAGAATAGATGTTGGCGCGCATAAAGTTGGCAAGCGTAAACGCACTGTCCGGGCGGCGCAGCAGCAGGGGGACGCCCGCGTCCAGGTGGGTGACGCTCTCACCGGAAATGTAGTTGACGGGCGTGATGCCGTCGCAGTCAGGCGCACCGTGCAGCGATTCGTTAAACAGGAGGGTAAACAGCGCACCTTTGTCGATGTTTGCTCCGCACAGTGCCGCGCTCTCGGTCAGCAGATCGACCCAGGCGTTCAAATCGCTGGTGCAGTTATTGCAGTGGACCATGGCGACCGCCGCGCCGTCGGGGGTCGTGACCATGTCGATTTCCGGGTAGACCTTGGACAGCGGCTTTTCCAGGACGACCATGGCAAAAATGCTGGTGCCTGCGCTGACATTGCCGGTGCGCGGGGCGACACTGTTTGTTGCCACCATGCCGGTGCCGGCGTCGCCCTCCGGTGGGCAGAACGGTATGCCGGGCTGCAGCGTGCCGGTTGGGTCGAGCCGCTTCGCCCCCTCGACGGTCAGCATACCGGCGTCCTCGCCTGCGGGCAAAACGGTAGGCAGCAGTTTGACAAGATCCACGGGGCAGCCTTGCTTGTCTGCCAGTGCGTTAAATTTTGCGAGCATTGCGGCATCATACCCGCCGGTGGTGCTGTCAATGGGGAACATGCCGCTGGCATCGCCAACGCCCAGCACTTTATGGCCGGTCAGCTGCCAGTGCACATAGCCTGCCAGCGTGGTAAAAAAGTCCAGCTTGGACAGATGCTCTTCTTTGTTCAGCATGGCCTGGTACAGGTGGGCAATGCTCCAGCGCTGGGGGATGTTGAAGCCGAACGCCGCAGTCAGCTCCTCGGCCGCTGCGCCGGTGATGGTGTTGCGCCAGGTGCGGAACGGCACCAGCAGTTCGCCGTTGGCATCAAAGGCCAGGTAGCCGTGCATCATGGCGGAAATGCCAATGCAGCCCACCTTGGTCAGGGTGCAGCCGTATTTTTGCTGTACATCAGCGGCAAGGGCAGCGTAAGCACTTTGCAGGCCCTGCCAGACCTGTTCCAGTGGGTAGGTCCAGATGCCGTTGTGCAACTGGTTTTCCCAGGTATAATCCCCCTGTGCCAGCGGGGTATGCTCCGGGCCGATCAGCACTGCCTTGATGCGGGTAGAGCCGAATTCGATGCCGAGAGCTGTCTTTTCCGGTACAAAGTTGGACATATTGCAGGACTCCTTTTTGGCAAGCGGAATGCCGTATTTCTTATTTGTTAGTATAGCAAAGTGCGCCCCGGAAAGATAGACCTCTTTGCTTAAATTTCTGGACTTTTGTTCAGGAATGCTGCATTTTAGTTATTTGAACAAATTTTCCCGTGCAGCTTTGTAAGGTCTGCACAGGGGGATGGATTACAGCATGATAACCAATGCGGTTGTGATCAAAACGATACTGGCAATGATGGAAACCGAATTGATCGCACTGGCAAGGCCGAAGTCACTGCCCATCTGCGCGGTAAAAGGCGGGTTGGCGCTGGCCACCGGGGCCAAAAATACGATCACAAGTGCCTGGCGGTATTCCAGCGGGAGCGGCAGGATAAAATAGGCTGCCAATGCTAACGCAATGCCGATGATGTACCGCACGCCCAGAATTTTAATGATATCCCCGATCTGGGACGGGTCGCCGTTCAGGTGGAACCCCACGCCGATCATCAGCATGGCCATAAAGGCGTTGGCATTGCCCACAATGCCCGCAAACTCCACAACCGGGGCGGGCAGGCTCAGGTGCAGAAGCCCCAGGATCGTCATAAAGATATAGGTCATCAGCGGGATGCTGTGCACAAGGTTATTCAAAATCGGCTTGATGCGGAACTTTCCATCGCCGGATTTGACAATGCTGGCGATGCTGTAAGCCCCGCCCAGGCAGATCATGCTGTTGCCGCAGTCAAACAGGCTGACGGCGATAACGCCCACCGGGCCAAGGAAGCCCTGGGCAAAGGGCATGGCAAAGTTGCCGATGTTGCAGCCGGAGGCATTAAGCATGGCAAACGCCTGGCGCTCCCTCCCCTGGGGGAGATACATAACCGAGCCAACGATCATCATCAGCACGCCGAAGCCAAAGCCCATCAGGGTGAGCAGCAGCATGGAGGTCTGCATCTCCCGCCCGGAAAAGTTTGTCACGATCGCCGCCGTCAGGGTGATCTTGATCACAATTTTGCTGAGCACATGGAAGTCGCTCTCCTTAAAGAATCCGACCCGGCGCAGCGCCCAGCCCAACAGAATAATGCCGATAAAACACCCGGCATGCGTAAGAATTTCTACCACGGTTTTCCCTTCTTTGTCCTTAAACTTTTATTTGTTTATATCATACTTTGTACATGTCGGCAAGTAATTCTGCGTCCAAACCGCATATTTTTTTGCGGCAGCCCAGTTGTATTTACGGCAGCAAACGACTATTCTATAAGTATCATAAACCATATCATTTCCTGCGTGCCGGATTCTCCGGTACGCAGCATACAGAAAGGACTTGCATTCTAATATGGCTTGTACAACAATTCTGGTTGGCAGAAAAGCTTCTTATGATGGCTCTACCATGATTGCCCGCAATGACGATTCCGGTTCCGGGCATTTCACCCCCAAAAAGTTCGTGGTCGTTCCCCCGCAGGAGCACCCGGCCGTGTACCGGTCGGTACTTTCCCATGTGGAAGTGGAGCTGCCCGGCAGTCCGATGCGGATGACCGCAATGCCCAACGCCGTGGAGGGCAAGGGCATCTGGGCCGCAGGCGGCGTGAACGAGGCCGGTGTCGGCATGACCGCCACCGAGACCATCACTTCCAACCCCCGCGTTCTGGGGGCTGACCCGCTGGTGGAGTATATCCCCGCCAAGGACGGTCAGCCAGAAGTTCCCGGCGGCATTGGCGAGGAGGACATTGTTTATCTGGTACTGCCTTACATCCACACTGCGCGCGAGGGCGTGCTGCGGCTGGGCAAGCTGCTGGAAAAATACGGCACTTACGAGATGAACGGCATTGCGTTCCAGGACGTACACGAAATCTGGTGGCTGGAGACCATCGGCGGGCACCACTGGATCGCTAAGCGCGTTCCGGACGATGCCTATGTGGTGATGCCCAACCAACTTGGCATTGACCAGTTTGATCTGGAAGACGCATTTGGCGCCAAAAAGAACCACCTTTGCTCCGCCGACCTGGATGATTTTATCGAGAACAACCATCTGGATCTTTCCTGGAACGGGGTACTGAACCCGCGGGACGCCTTTGGCAGCCACGATGACGCCGACCACGTTTACAACACGCCCCGTGCCTGGTACATGCTCCGCACCCTCAATCCCAACACCTGGGTCTGGGACGGCCCGGACGCCGACTTTACGCCGCGCTCCGACGACCTGCCCTGGTGCATGGTGCCCGAGAAGAAGCTGACCCCGGAGGATGTCAAATATGTGCTGTCCTCCCACTACCAGGGCACGCCCTATGACCCCTACGCCAGCTACGGCGACAAGAGCCAGCGCGGCATGTACCGCTCCATCGGCATCAACCGCAACGACTTTATGGCTCTTATCCAGATCCGTCCGGACGTCCCGGCGGAGCAGAGCGCCATTGAGTGGGTGGCTTATGCCTCCAACGCGTTCAACACCATGGTGCCGTTCTACGCCAATGTGACCACCACGCCGGAGTACCTGTCCTGCACCACCAAAGAGGTGTCCACCGACAGCTTCTACTGGGTCAGCCGGATGATCGCCGCCATGGCCGATGCTGCCTACAGCAAATCGGTGTTCCATATTGAGCGCTACCAGCTGGCGGCGGCTTCCGCCGGGCATGCGAACATCAATACTTACGATGCCAAGCTGCGCCGTGAACAGGATGCTTCCGCCCGCGCCGCCCTGCGCGAGCAGGCCAACGAAGCCATGGCCGATACCATCCGCGGCCTGGCCGCCGACACACTGGACAAAGTGCTGTATGAGCTGAGCTGCCAGATGAAAAACTGCTACTCCCGCTCGGATGCGTAAAACCGCATAAGTGTAAAGGCAATACCACATAATTCTAAGTGCCGATACGGCGAGCGAGGTACGGCAGATGCTAAGCCAAAAGCGCAGATAATACTGGATGTCTTATCGAGCATTTTGGCAACGCAGATGCCGTGCCGCAGCCGCCGGAGCGGTGCTTAAGCCGTAAGGCGGGAATTGTGCGGTGTTGCCCTAACCCTTAAAAGCAAATCAGCCCTTGCCATCTCTCAGGCAGGGGCTGATCTTTTGCGTTAATACTGGTACTTTTTCCGGTTTTTAACCAGGAAGAATGCATTGACAAACAGTGCGGCGATTTCGGCTGCCACAACGGAAAGCCAGATGCCGTTCATGCCCAGCAGATGGGGCAACACGAGAATGGCGGTGACCTGGAACACCAGGGTGCGCAGGAAAGAAATAACGGCGGATACTATGCCGTTGTTGAGCGCGGTAAAGAATGCCGAGCCAAAGATGTTAAAACCGCAGAGCAGGAAGCTGAGGGAATACAGCTTCATGCCGAGGGTAGTCAGTTCCAGCAGTTCCGCATCATAACCCACAAAGAAGCGGGAAAGCGGGGCGGCCAGCAGCTCACTGAAGCAGAGCATCGCCACACCCCCCACGGCAATGACCCGCAGGCTGATACGCAGCAGGTTTTTTAGCTCGTCCGTGTTGTCGGCACCGTAATGATAGCTGACAACCGGGGCACAGCCCTGGGCATAGCCGATAAAGATGGCGGCAAAGATAAAGCTGACATACATGATAACGCCGTAAGCGGCCACGCCATCGGCGCCGCCCAGGCGGAGCAGCTGCCAGTTGTACAGCGCGCCTACCAAAGAGGCGGACAGATTCGTCATCAGTTCACTGGAGCCGTTGGTGCAGGCCTTAAGCAGCGCCTTGCCGCTGAACACCGGGCGCACAAAGTGTAGCAGGCTGCCGTTGCCGGGGCGGGAAAAATAGAACATGGGGCCGATGCCGCCGATCAGCTGGCTAATCACCGTTGCAGCTGCGGCACCGGTGATGCCAAGCCCCATGACACCGACAAACACAAAGTCCAGCACCATATTGGTCAGGCCGGCTGCCACGGTAAAGAAAAGGCCCAGCTTGGGTTTTTCGGCCGTGATGAAAAAGCTCTGGAACAAAAATTGCAGCATAAACGCCGTCTGGAACACCGTGATGATGGTGCCGTACAAGATGCAGTCATCCAGCAGTTCCGCAGTGGCCCCCAGCAGAACAGCCGCGGGGCGCAGCACCAGTAGGGCAACCACCGTAAAAATCACGCCCAGCACCGCAGTGGCGCAGACCAGCATGGAAAACAGCTCATTGGCGCGCTTTTTGTTGCCGGTGCCCAGCGTCATAGCAACCAGAGCGCTGCCGCCGGTGCCCAGCATAAAGCCGATGCAGCCAAATGCCTGTAAAAATGGCATAATGAGATTGACGGCAGCGAATGCCTGTTTGCCGGCAAAGTTGGAAACGAAAAATCCATCCACCACGCTGTAGATGGAGGTAAACACCATCATGATGATAGGGGATGCTGCAAAGCGCAGGATGCGCGATGTGGTAAAATGGTCCGATAATTGGATGCGCTGATTCATACTTTCTCCTGTTGTAAAATTTTGTTAAATTCCGTACGGATGGCGTTCAGGTGTTCCTGGCCAAGGCGGACGAAATGTTCAGCCTCCGCCATGCCCAGCTGTTCCAGTGCCGCCTGTTCTGCGCTGTACACGGGTTTGGCAGTTTTGGCTGCCAGTTCCCGCCCGGCTGGCGTCAGGTGCAGCAGTTTGCCGCTGTAACGGCCCGGCGCGGGTTCCAGTTCCAACAGTCCTTGCTTGACCATCGAAGCCACGGCTGAATTCATCGTCTGCTTCGGCAGGTTCCATTCCATGCACAGGCGGTTCTGGGTCTGCGGTTCGCTGCTGTTATACAGTGAATACAGCAGCCAGAACACGGTATCCGAAACACCGTAATGCACGGCAAGCTCATGATAAAGGGCGTTGCATTCATTGAACTGGCGGTTCATCTGTTCCAACAGATTTCGGGCAGTGAGATGGTGTTCTTCCGGCATTACACTATCATTCTCCTATTCTTCAGGCAACACGGCGATGCTTTATTTGTGCACCGCTGTGTGATGTGTTATAATCCGATTTCGGATTTATATTATAGTCCGGGTTCGGATTTTTGTCAAGCGTTTCGGCACAAAAAATACCGCACAGCGTTTGAACTGTGCGGTATGTGCGGGTTTTCAGGCGTTATCAAAACCCTTGCCGAACACTTCGGTGGTGCTCAGCATGGACATAAAGGCGTTCAGGTGTTCCTTGTGGATAAACTCCCGCAGCTGCATTGCTTCGTGCCGGGTCAGGGTGGTATAGATAATGTAGCGCGGCTGGTTGGTGTATGCACCGTTGCAGGGGGTGTATGTTGCGCCGCGGTTCAGTTCCTTATTCACAAAGTCGCAGATCGGCTCCTTGTCGTCGCAGACGATCAAGATAGCTTTGCACATCTTCATGCGCTCCAACACCACGTCGATCATCAGGGATTTAACGGTAAGGCCGACGAAAGAGTAAAGCGCGGTGTGCAGGTCAAACACAAAGCAGGCCGCCACCACCATGACCAGATCGGTCAAAAACAACGCCGCTGCAATGCTGTGCAGGTGGGTGTATTTTTCCACGATCAGGGCAATCACATCGGTGCCGCCGCTGGAAGCCCCCACGCTGAAGAGCAATGCCGAAGCAATGGCAGGCAGCGCAATGGCAAAAATCAGTTCCAGCATGGGCTGGTCCGACAAAGGCTCATTGAGCGGGCAGGCCTTTTCCAACAGCATCAATTCCGCCGAAAGCACCACGGTGGCATAACCGGTGGTCAGCGCAAACTCTTTGCCCAAAAAAATCAGGCCCAGAAGCAGCATCAACATATTGACCACGGCGGAAAACTCACTGGCCGAAATCGGGGTCAGCTTGGCAGCCAGTGCCGCCGCGCCGGTCACACCGCCAAAGACAAAGTTGTTGGGAAATTTGAAGAAATACACCCCCACCGCCATCATGCTAATGCCGAGCGTGATGATCGTATACTGCCGTACTATTTTCATCCATTTGCCTTTCATGGTTGGTTCCTTTCCACTGGCTTTCCAGCGTTCTTACTCCACGGAAATTATAACACCAAATCCGCCGTTTGCCATCCCCTGCCCTGCCGGGTTTGAGGTTGGCTGTGCGTAATTTGCTTTTTTTATCGGATACAGTTTCGGGGGAACGCGCACCTTGTTTGGCCGTTGACGCGCCAAATGCTGAGTTTTGGCGAAAATTTGTTCGCCAGCGGCAGGCAGGGCAACTGAGCAAATTTGGTGCGCCGGGTAAACAGTTTGCTATGATGCAAACAAAAAGACATGTGCGGGATTCCGGCACATGCCTTTGGGTAAAATCGTTATCCTTTTAGGTTGGCGGGCGCAGAGTGCGCCCCTACGGGGTGGGAGGCACGGCAAATGTTGATTGCCCATTATAAAATACACTGCAGGGAGACGGGTATCCCACAAATTCTTACGCCTTTTTCTGGCTGGTGGCCAGAATCTTGTTAAAGCGGATAAAGAATGCGCTGCAGGTTACGGTTGCCGCGATGATATCGCTGACCGGCTCGGCCAAAAAGACAGCAAAAACCTTGTCCTGCAAAATCAGGGGCAGGATAAAGATCAGGGGAATCAGCAAAATCAGCTTGCGCAGGCAGGCCATGAACAGACTGATCTTGGCTTGGCCCAGCGCCACAAAACTCTGCTGGCAGGAAACCTGGAACCCGGTGGAGAAAATACCCGCCATGTAAACGCGCATGGCCCAGGCCGTGTACCGCACCAGTTCCGGATCGGTGGAGAAGATGCTCGCAAACATCTGGGGCACCAGCATACAGGCGGCCCAGAACGCGGCTGCATATGCCACGCAGATGATGAACTGTAACCGAAACGCCTGTTTGACGCGGTCACCCTTGCCCGCGCCAAAGTTAAAGCTCATGATGGGCTGTGCGCCCTGGCAAAGTCCCTGCACCGGCATGCTGAGCAGCTGGGTGGCGCTGGTGATGATGGTCATGGCGCCGACGGCGATATCGCCGCCATAGCGCGCCAGGCTGGAGTTGAAGCTGATGGAAAGGATACTTTCGGTGGCAATCATCACAAAGGTGGAAACGCCCAGCCCAAGGCAGGGGCCGATAACTTTTCCCACCAGCGGCATGTTTTTCACGCTCAGGCGCAGCCTGGTGCGGCTGCCGGTCAAAAAGCGCAGCACCCACACCGCGCCCACCGCCTGGCTGATGACAGTCGCCGTGGCGGCACCGCGCACCCCCATATTGAGGGCAAAAATCAGGATGGGGTCCAGGATGATGTTGCACACAGCGCCGATCACGGTGGTCATCATGCTGAACGTGGCAAAACCCTGGGTGGTGACAAAGGGGTTCATGCCCATAACGATGAGCACAAAAATGGTGCCGATGATATAGATGCGGGCGTAATCCAGCGCATAAGGCAGCGTTTTTTCGCTGGCACCGAACAGCACCAGCAGGGACGGCGCAGCGAAATAAAACACAACGGTCAGCACAGCCGCCAGAATCAGCAGCAGCGTAAAGCAGTTGCCCATGATCTTTTCGGCGGCATCGTCATCGCCGCGGCCCATGGCAATGGCCGCGCGGGGCGCGCCGCCGGAGCCGCACAGCATGGCAAACGCGGTAATCAGCATCAAAATGGGGGTAAACAGGCCAACGCCCGTCAGCGCGGATGCGCCGACCTCCGGCATATGGCCAATATAGATGCGGTCCACAATGTTATACAGCAGGTTTACCACCTGCGCCACCACCGCGGGCAGTGCCAGCTGGGCCAGCAGCTTGGGAATGCTGCCGCTCCCCATATCCCTGTTTTGCGTTGCAGCCATAATCAAAGTACCTCCTGCGTTTTTGTTGTAAAAAAGTGGAGCAGTTCCCTGCTCCGCTTATTGTGTTGAAAGAATGGGTTCCGGATTGATGTTTTTATACTTTAGGTTGCCATGCCACGCACTTAACGATTTACTTTGCCCCCCGGCCGGCAAAGACGACCCATACGGTCTTGAAGAGGATCTTTATATCGCCCCACAGGCTCCAGTTATCAATGTATTGAACGTCCAGTTTGACAACGTCCTCAAAATCCTCAATATCGCTGCGGCCGCTGACCTGCCACAGGCCGGTGATGCCGGGCTTCATGGACAGGCGGCGCTTGTGGTGGCTCTCGT
>OHCN01000859.1_pt1 | contig 10859 bp, 9 predicted proteins | sample 1566761 | NCBI WGS metagenome assembly OHCN01 (sample SAMEA3879568, study PRJEB24766) | human gut metagenome | biome: human-associated habitat; feature: feces | place: USA | collected 1985/1987 | reverse complement strand
GCCGGTCGCCATCTCGATGGGCGCGACGAGCGCGCGGCAGGCGGGCACAATACCGTTTTCGATGGGGCCGGAAACGTCGGAGTTCGCGCCGATGAGCTTTGCGCCCTTCCAGACGAGGTTCGTCGCCTTCGTCAGCGTATCGAGCGAATAGGAGCGTCCCTCGCCCACGACGACATAGTCGGGGTTCACATCGTTCATCGTGATGCCTGCGTCGTAGAGCGCGTTCAAAAGGCCTGCCTCGCCGATGGCAAAGACCGAGCAGCCGGGCGCCTGATCGCGCAGGAACGCCGCCGTCGCGAGCGCGCTCGTATAAAAGTGCTCCTCCGTCACATCGAGGCCCATGCGCGCAAGCTTCTGGCTCAGCTCGCGCGGCGTGTAGCCGCTGTTGTTTGTCAGGAACAGGTATTCCTTGTTTTCATCGTGCAGCCACTGGATGAACTCGGCCACGCCCGGCAGCACGCGGTTGCCATGGTAGATGACGCCGTCCATATCGCAGATGAAGCCCTTCTTTTCGTTAAAATCGATCATATTGTAAGTATCCATTCGTATCACTTCTCCTCTCTTCTCTCCAAATTTCATCGAATACAGTATAGCAGAGGGATTTGTCAAAAACCAGCAAAGAAATGTAAAATCTGCGTGAAATGCAAAAGGAAAAGAGACAGCCGAGGCTGCCTCTTTTTTCTCTTTATACTTCGCCGCTTAAAAGGCGCGCGACAGTGCGGCGGTAGACCTCGCCGCAGTTTTTCACCTGCCATGCATAGCCGTACTCGTTGTCACCGTGCATGTTGCCGCCCGAGGGGCCGAATGTCACGACCGGAATGCCGAGGGAAACGGCTAAAATGTTCGAATCGCAGACCGACGCGTCATACGCGCACGGAAGATCCTTGCCCGTGACGGAGTAAAACTCCTCCTGCAAAATTTTGACAAGCGGATGATCCTCCTCCACCGCGAACGACTGCATGTAGGGCGATTTTCTCGGCTTGAGGCGCACGTCGACCTTGCCGGAAAGGCCGAGCTGCTCCGCCGCCTCCATGATCTGCGCAATGCAGATCTCGTCCGTCTCGCCCGGAACGACGTAGCGGTCAACGAAGAGGTAGCACTTCTCCGGCACAACGAGCGTGCCGGGATTGCCGCCCTCCATATAGCGCACGCACCACGTGCCGTGCTTGAGGTGCGGGTGCTGGAGCGTCGGCAGCGCCTCGATGGCCGCGGCCAGGCGTCCGTCGGAGATGAGAGCGTTCACCTCAAAGCTGTAGCGGCCGCGGAAGCCGACAGCCACATTGTCGTAGCGGCACTCGCCCATGATGGCGTAGTCGGCGTGGATGACGTCCTCCGCCACAAGCTGATAGGTGCCCTTGCTCAGGCCCTCCTCGTCGGCGACGAAGCAGGCCAAAATTTTGCCGTTGATCTCGTCGAGATGGGCGGCGTAATAGGTCAGCGTCTCCAGGATCGCGGCGAGGCCGCCCTTCATGTCCATCGCGCCGCGGCCATAGACCTTGCCGTCGATCTCCGTGGGGGTAAACGGGTCGGTCTTCCAGCGGTCGGACACATCGACGGTGTCGAGGCCGGGCCGGCCGCTGTCGAGCACCGACCAGACCGACGGGCGCTCGCGCGCGGTGTCCTCTTCAAAATAGCTGTAATGCGGGTCCATGCCGAGCTCACGCAGGACATTCGCCACGTAATCCGCCATCTGTGCCTCGTGTCCGTTGACCGAACGGATGGAGATCATATCGTACCAGCGCTGTAAAATCCGTTCCATACCTTAGTCCTCCTTCGCCTTGGCCGTGCCGATGCCGGTCACGGCGCAAATGACAGAAAACACGATCGACAGCCACAGCATCGGCGCAAACGGCGCGAATGCCAGATTGGAAACGCCAAGCGTCGTGGCGGTGTAAGAGCCCGTAGTCGACCACGACACCATGGGGGCAAGGCCCGTGCCGGTGTCGAGCATCGTGCGCATCAGATTCTTGCGGTCGAGATGATATTCCGGATACAGGTCCTTCACCATACCGCCGACGACAGGATAGGACACATAATAAGCGCCCGTAATCGTGAAAAACACCGCGTGCAGGATCAGCACACCGAGCGACATCGAACGAGAGGTCTTCGCGATACGCTCCACAAAGGCGAGCAGCACGTCCACAACGCCTGCCGTGCGGAGCGGCGCGCCGAAAATGCCCGCCGCGATCAGAAGGCCGATGGTCGAGAGCATCGAGGTAAAGCCGCCGCGGTTGAGCATCGAATTCACAACGTCCGAGCCGGTATCGGCGGAAAAACCGGAGTACATGACCGTCAGAATGTCGTGCAGGCTGACACCCTGGCAGAGCATCGCCATCACCGCGCCCGCGGCGATGCCGGCGATAAAAGTCGGGATCGTCGGCTTTTTCATCAAAATCAGCACGACCACGACCAGCACGGGCAGAAGCAGCACGGGGCTGAGCCAGAACTCGGCGGAAACGGTGGAAAGGATATCCTCATACACTTCCCCGCCGACGCTGCCGCCGGAATAGCGCAGGCCGTAAACAAAGTAGAAAACGAGCGAAATAAGATACGCAGCCCCCGTGGAAATGAGCGCGTGGCGAATGCCGTCCATCAGCGGCACCTCGCACACCGTGGCGGTGATGACGGGCGAATCCGACAGCGGCGAGACCTTGTCACCGAAGAACGCGCCGGTGCAGACCGCGCCCGCGGCCGCGGGCAGCGGCACACCGAGACCCTGTGCAACGCCCATGCAGGCGACGCCGACCGTCGCGAGCGTGCCCCACGACGTGCCCGCCATGGTCGACATCAGCGTGCAGAGGATGCAGACGACCGGCAGAAACAGCCCCGGCGTCAACACCTTCATGCCGTAGTAGATCATGACCGGCACCGTGCCGCTCGCCATCCACGTGCCGACGAGCACGCCGACGGCCAGCAGGATCAAAATGGCCACGATCATTGACGAGACCGTCTCCTTGATGCCCTGCTGCAGCTCTGCATACGGGATGCCGAAGCACCACGCCATCAGGCACATGATAACGCCGTCGAGCGCCAGCACGATGCGGTTGTTGAGCTTCATCACAAGAAGGCCCACGATGATAACGGCGATGCCGACGAGCAGCATCAGCCCTGCCTGCCAGGGCTTTACGATTCTTTTTTCTTCCATGATTGTCGTCCTTTCTCGTTTTGGCTGGGTCAAATTGAAAAAGGATAACAAAAAAGCGGCTCTCTCCCGCTTGGGAGAGAACCGCTTTTTATTCACTTGTTGACGCAGGTATCAGCAAAGCTGAAGCCGTTTTTCATTTGCTCACTGGCAGTGCGCAGGACCTTGTTGAGGATCTGCGTGCTCTCCTCTTTCGCCATCGCGCAAAGCTCGTCGTTCGCCTGAGCGGCGAGCGTGAAGTCGCCGCTCTCGCGCATCAGCCTGTCGTATTTAAGGACGATCTGTCTGCCGCGGATATTCACCGTGTCCTGATAGCCCCAGACATTCTGGATGCACGAGCCGTAGCACTTGTCGGCCAGCGCGCCGACAAAGCGGCTGACCCAGTAGAGATTGTCGGTCTCGGCGTCGAGCGTCACATTGCTCAAATAGTCCGGCATCTGCGGGACATTTGTGTATACCGGCAGCCACGCGGAAAATGTCGTGGAGCCGAAGCACACCCACTCGATACCCTTAATGGCATCGGGGACGTCGCTTCTAATTTGACAGATCGTCGTCACGCCCGTGCGGTTGATGCCGATAGGACGGTAAATGCCGCCTTTTTCCGCATGGCCCGCATAGGGATCGTAGGGTGTACCCTGATAGTGGGACGAGAGCAGGTATTGGATATCCTCCGCGGCAACCTTGCGCTCGGGAACGTAGGACCACGGAATGTCATCGCTTTCGGGCGTGAAGTCCGCGTTTTCGCCGTCCCAGCGGTAGGTGTGCGGTGCAAGGCAGCGGCCCATGAACCACGCGCGCGGCGTGTTGTAGATGTGGTCCATGTCGCGGTGCGAGCCGAAGATATCCCGCGGGTTGAACTTGCCATCCTGATTCAGATCCAGATGGTTTTCCGAGATGAATTCTCTGAGGTCTGCCGAGCAGAGATGCGATTTCCGGGCACCGAAGGCGTCCTCAAGGTCGAACGAGTCCATACCGAACTGGTTCGGGTTGATGATGACGCGATCCTCGGGAATTTTCTTCGCGATCCAGTGGTGCCCGCCGATGGTCTCGAGCCACCAGACCTCGTTTTCGTCGTTGAAGGCGATGCCGTTCGACTCATAGGTGCCATATTGCTCCAGAAGCGCACCGAGGCGCAGCACGCCCTCGCGCGCGGAGCGGATGTAGGGCAGGACGAGGACAACGATGTCCTCCTCGCCGATGCCGCCGCAGCGCTCCTCTTCCCCATCCTTCGCCTCGCGCAGCTCGACCATCGGGTCGGCCGCGAGCACGCGTGGGTTCGAGGTCGTGGTTTCCGTCGCCGTCATGCCGACGTTCGCGGCGTTGATGCCGGTCGCGGCCCAAATGCCGTGCTTCGGGTCCACGCTCGGGCAGGACGTGTAGCGCATGGGGTTCTCCGGCAGTGTGATCTCCACGTGGGACTCTACGCTTTTATAAATCTTCGGCTGCTGGTCGGGCTCGACCACGATCAGCTTTTTCTCATCAAAATGACCGTCGTCCGTACGGGCGATCATCGTCGAGCGGTCATTCGTCGCCAGCTTACCGGCCAGTACAGTAGTGCAGGGCATAATGACATCTCCGTTTCCTGTCGATTTCACCGCAGCGCCGCTTTTTCGCAGCGCCGCCAAATTTTATCTGCATCCATTATATTCAAGGAATCGTCCTCTGTAAAGGCAAAATCCCCTTGCAGGTGCATCTCCCCTGCTGCTCTGCCGCGAAAAAATGTGGACAGGCCCGCTAAAAAGCGGACCTGTCTAAAAGGTTGGTAAAGAGAGGTCGTACCTATCAAGTTTGGATCGATCACACCATGATGGGCTCGTCCCAGAGCTTGAGCTTCTGGCCGATGCCGTTTTCCTTGGCATACTGGTAGACGCGCGCGGCGATCGCCACGTCGTAAAGGCCGAGGCCGACGTTGCAGGTGTAGGTGAGCTGGTCGTCGTTGTCGCGGCCGGACTTCCGCCCCGCCACCAGGTCGGAGACGCTCGCGTCGATGCGGGAATCGTCGATCTTGCCGTCGCGGAACATGTAGGCCATCGTGTCGCCCATGCGGTGCTTGTCGGTCTGCCAATCGTCGATGACGACCTTGTCCGCGCGCAGGATCAGCTCCTCGTCGACCTCGTTGTTGCCAAGGTGAGCAACGTAAACGCCCTTTTTGATCTCCGCGCCGTGGATGATCGGCTCGGTCGCGGTCGTCGCGGTCACAAGGATGTCGCCGCTTTCGATCGCGGCGAGGCGGTCGCTCGCCGCCTGCACGTCCATGTTCAGCTTTTGCGACATCTCCGCCGCAAATTTTTCCGCTCTCTCTCGGGAAAGGTCATAGACATACGCCTTTTCCAGCTGCGGCAGCGACGCCTTGAGCGCCATCAGCTGCGTCTTGCACTGCGGGCCCGCGCCGAAAAGGCCGACGGTCTTCGAGCGCGAGGGCGCCATATACTTGGCGCAAACGCCCGTTACTGCGCCGGTGCGGATCGTACTGATGAGTGTGCCGTCCATGACGGCAAGGGTACCTTGGTCTCGGGATCGTTCAGCACGATCACGGCCGAGCCGCGCGGCAGGCCGTACTTGAACGGATTCTGCGGACCGCTGCCGATCCCACTTGATGCCGGGCATGTTGAACCGTCCGCCGATGTAGCCGGGCATGGTGTTGATGCGTCTCGTCGTCTCTTCAGCGTTGGGCTCAGGGCGCTTCATCACGATCTTGCCGGGCAGAATATAGTCACCCTTGTCATAAAGGCGGAAGACCTCTTCCAGATCGTCGATAGCCTTGTCCATCGACATGCCGCCGCAGCGGATCACGTCCTCCTGGGATAGATAAATCATTTCAACTTTCATTGTAGAAATTCTCCTTTTCAATCGTTGGTCGCGGATCACTTCTGATTTTTGTAGGCTCTGTCGGGCTTGTGCCAGCAGCCCAGCAGCATGGCGATGAGAATGCAGGCAGCGAAGATGGCGAGCGAGACAAGGCCGACCTTTACGTTGCCGTAGGTCGCGATCGCCATGGGGATCAGCGCGGTGACAATGTCACCGCCGAAGAGCGGGCTGGTGAAGGGCGCCTGAATGGCGTAGGCTTTGGAGCCAAGCGTCTCAAGGTCCGGGTCGACAACGCGCAGCAGCATAAAGCCCACCGCGGTCACGCCGGTGTTCACACCGAAGTGGACGATGGCCTGCTCAAACCAGTCCTCGCTGAAAACGCGCGGGGCGAGCCAGTAGAAGTAAAACAGCATGCTGGCCAGCGCAGCGATGGAAATGAGCAGCATGGACATCGCGTGATCCACGATGACATCCAGACGGATGGACGAGACTGCCGCCACGACGAGAAAATCAAGGCAGACGCCGGAAATTCTGGACAGCGTGCGCGCATCGACGTACTTTTGCAGTTTGAGCGCGCAGAGCACACGGTTGACGATACTCAACCATTTTATACCGTTATCATACTAAATCATTTTACAAACTGTAACGACAATATGAACTTATCCTCATTCTTTCCTCCCGTCCAAGCGCTGCGCGGCAGACATTTGTCACAGCTGCACAGTGCTTTTTATCATCATAAATCAAATTTTTTGTAAACACCTATTGACACAGTAGGAATTAAGCGTTAAAATTCCTATCTACAAGGTAGGCAATTATGAGCAAGGAGGCATGCCGCATGATGATCTCAACAAAAGGGCGCTACGCTTTGCGGGTCATGCTGGATATGGCCGAGCACGGAGGCAGCGAATGGCATCGCCTGAGCGATGTCGCGCAGCGCCAGCAGCTCTCCAAAAAATATCTGGAGAGCATCATGGCCGCGCTGAGCCGTGCGAACTTGGTCGAGAGCGCCGTGGGCAAATCGGGCAGCTACCGCCTGACCCGCTCCCCCGAGGATTACCCCGTAGGTGAAATTCTGCGGGCGGTGGAGGGAAATCTGTCGCCGATCGCGTGCCAGTCTGAGGACGGCTCCGGCTGCGGCGCTTCCTGCGACTGCGACGCGCGGCTTTTCTGGCAGGGGCTGGAAGACCAGATCAACAGCTATGTCGACAATCATACGCTGGCGCAATTCATGCGAGTCAATGAAAAAACACCGGCCGTCCTGAACGGCACGGAAAGAAGATAAGGTGGTTCAATATGAGTAAGGCACTTTTAGAGATTCAGAACCTGCACGTGCGGGTCGAGGAAAAGGAAATTCTCCACGGTGTGGATCTGGCCGTGGGACAGGATGAGACCCATGTGCTGATGGGCCCCAACGGCACTGGCAAGTCGACGCTGGGCTATGCCATCACCGGCAATCCGACCTACAGCGTAACCGGCGGTTCGATCATTTTTAACGGCGAGGACATCACGGAGCTCCCCGTCAACGAGCGCGCGAAAAAGGGCATTTTCCTGTCCTTCCAGAACCCGCTGGAGGTCCCCGGCGCAACGCTGAGCGCGTTCATCCGCAGCGCGCTCGAGCAGAAGACCGGCGACCGCCTGCGCCTGTGGGACTTCAAGAAAAAGCTCAAAGAGACCATGGCCCTTTTGAACATGGACGAGAGCTATGCCGAACGTGATCTGAACGTGGGCTTCTCCGGCGGCGAGAAGAAAAAGGCCGAAATTTTGCAGATGCTCATGCTCGAGCCCAAGCTCGCGATTCTCGATGAGACCGACTCTGGCCTCGACGTCGACGCAGTCCGCACCGTCAGCGAGGGCGTGCGCCTGTTCCGCGAGCGGACGCACGGCTCGCTTCTCATCATCACCCACTCCACCCGCATTTTAGAGGCGCTCCATGTGGATGCAGCCCACGTGATGGAAGACGGCGTCATCGTCCGCAACGGCGGCGCCGAACTGGTGGATGAGATCAACGAAAAGGGATTCAGCAGCCTGAAGGAAGACTGAATCGGGAGGCTCTTGACATGGCAGATTTGAAAGAAAAAACCTACGTGGAGGATGTGGACCGCAGTGTCTACGACATTCGGGACGCGGAAAACGACGCGTACCGAATGGAATCCGGCCTGACGCCGGAGATCGTCGAAAAGCTCTCCAAGGAGAAGGACGATCCCGTGTGGATGCAGCAGTTCCGGCTCGAATCCCTCCAGATCTACAATGAAATGAAGATCCCCAACTGGGGCCCGTCGATTGAGGGCCTTGATATGGATCATATCGCGACCTACGTTCGCCCGAACACCAAGATGCGCAACGACTGGAAGGACGTGCCGGAGGACATCAAGGAGACCTTCGAGCGCCTTGGCATCCCGCAGGCAGAGAGAAAATCCCTCGCCGGTGTGGGTGCGCAGTACGACTCCGAGCTTGTCTATCACAACGTCAAGGATTCCGTGGCGGCCGAGGGCGTGGTTTACACCGATATGGAGAGCGCCATAAAGGGCGAATATGCCGACATGGTGCGCAAGTACTTCATGAAGCTCGTGACGCCCCACGATCACAAGTTCGCGGCGCTCCACGGCGCGGTGTGGTCCGGCGGCTCGTTCGTGTACGTGCCCAAGGGTGTGCACCTCTCCATTCCCCTGCAGTCCTACTTCCGACTGAACGCCAAGGGCGCCGGCCAGTTTGAGCACACGCTCATCATCGTGGACGAGGGCGCGAGCCTGCACTTCATTGAGGGCTGCTCCGCGCCGAAGTACAACGTGGCAAACCTCCACGCTGGCTGCGTGGAGCTGTACGTCAAAAAGGGGGCCAAACTCCGCTACTCGACGATCGAAAACTGGTCGAAGAACATGTACAACCTGAATACCAAGCGTGCGCTGGTGGAAGAGGGCGGCACGATCGAGTGGATCTCCGGCTCCTTCGGCTCCCATGTTGGCTGCCTGTACCCCATGAGCATCTTAAAGGGTGACAATTCCCGCATGGAGTTCACCGGCGTTACGTTCGCCGGTGCGGGGCAGAACCTCGATACCGGCGCGAAGGTCGTTCATGTGGGCAAGAACACGAGCTCCTATATGAACACGCGCTCGATCAGCAAGAGCGGCGGCATCAGCACGTTCCGCAGCAGCGTCGTGGTGCAAAAGGGCGCCAAACACGCGAAATCCTCCGTGTCCTGCCAGTCGTTGATGCTCGATTCCGAGTCCCGCTCCGATACCGTCCCGGCTATGGATATCCGTACGAAGGACGCCGCCGTCGGCCATGAGGCCAAGATCGGCGCGATCAGCAACGAAGCCGTCTTTTATCTGATGAGCCGCGGCATGAGCGAGGAAGACGCGCGCGCGATGATCGTCAGCGGCTTTGCCGACAATGTCTCCAAGGAGCTGCCGGTGGAGTACGCGGTGGAAATGAACAACCTCATCCGGCTCGAGATGAAGGGCAGCATTGGCTGAAAGGAGTTTGGATATGAACGATACGATTTTGATCAACCGGCTCCCGACCCGCACCTGGAACCGGCTGGGTGTGAACGAAACGGCCATCGCCTGGGGGCAGGCCGACGATTTGGGCGAAGAGAAAATCACCGCCGCCGGTCAGACCGAGCGGCTTGAGATCACTGGCTCTGGCGAGCGCGGCGAGAAGACGGTCGACATCCACGCGCCCGCGGGCCAGACCGTCACGGTGTTTGAAACGCTGAGAGCGGAAAAGGGCCTGCTCGTGCGCACGGCGCTCCACGTTGAAAAGGACGCAAAGGTGCGGCTCGTGCAGATTCAGAATGCGGCACAAGACTCGCTGCTCCGTCTGGAGACGAGCGGCGAGTGCGCCGAAAACGGTCAGGTAGAGCTGATCCAGATCCTGTTGGGCCGCGGCGACGTGTACAGCGACGGCCAGTTCGAGCTGAACGGCAATGGCGCGGGCTTCACGGCGGGCATCGGGTATCTGGGCCAGAAACAGCAGACCGTGGACATGAACCTTGTCGTGAACCACTGGGGCCAGAAGACCACGAGCGAAATCAATGCCGCCGGTGCGCTCAAGGACGACGCGCAGAAGATCTTCCGCGGGACCATCGACTTTAAGAAGGGCTCCGCGGGCTCCGTCGGCAGCGAGCAGGAGACGGTTTTGATGCTGGGCGACGGCGTCGTCAACAAGACGGTGCCGCTGATCCTGTGCGCCGAGGAAAACGTCGTCGGCAACCACGGCGCGACCATTGGCGAGCTCGATGACGAGACGCTGTTTTACTTTGAGAGCCGCGGCATCTCCCGCGCTCAGGCCGAAAACATCCTGGCCCGCGCATCGATCGAGCGCTTTGCACGCACGGTGGACGACGAAGCGCTGCGCGCGCAGATTCTTCAGACGCTGGAGGAGGAACTCAACGATGGCGTATAACTACAAAAATGACTTCCCGATCTTTCAGCATACGGACGTCTCCTATATCGACAACGCGGCCACGGCCCAGCGCCCGCAGTGCGTGCTCGATGCAGTGGCGGATTTCTACCGCTGCCACAACGCGAACCCTCTGCGCGGCCTGTATCCGCTGAGCGTCGAGGCGACCGATATTTATGAGCAGGCGCGCGAGACGGTGCGCAGCTTCATCGGCGCAAAGTCGGCGCGCGAGATCATCTTTACCCGCAACACCACCGAGAGCCTGAATCTCGTCGCCTACAGCTACGGCCTGACGCACGTCAAGGCGGGCGATGAGGTGCTCGTGTCCATCATGGAGCACCACAGCAATCTGCTGCCGTGGCAGATGGTCTGCCGCCAGACGGGCGCGGAGCTGAAGTTTATCGAGTGCGCGCCTGATGGCAGCGTGGATCTTCAGCAGATCGAATCGCTCATCAGCGGGCGCACAAAGATCGTCGCGATGACGCAGGTGTCGAACGTCCTCGGCCGG
>OHCN01000852.1_pt1 | contig 10947 bp, 9 predicted proteins | sample 1566761 | NCBI WGS metagenome assembly OHCN01 (sample SAMEA3879568, study PRJEB24766) | human gut metagenome | biome: human-associated habitat; feature: feces | place: USA | collected 1985/1987 | reverse complement strand
GCAGAAGGTGTTCTCTTACCCGGTGCACGCAGCGGTTATCGGCACGGCTATCACGCGCCCGCGTGACATCACCCGCAGATTTGTTGAGGCCATTTCATGAGTACGCTTTTAGGCATTGATATCGGCGGCACGGCTGTGAAGATCGGCGTTGTGGACGAAAACGGCAAAGTTCTGCTTTCCGAAACGCGCAGCGTCAGCTTTGACGGCTACAAAACGTCGATTATGACGACGGTTGCGAACCTTGCGGGAGAAGTTCTCGAAAAGAGCCCCGTGAAAATCGAGGGCATCGGCGTTTCGGCAACGGGGCAGATTGATGTGAACTCCGGCACGGTTATTGGCGTGGGTGCACAGCTTGGAGACTGGCTCGGCAGCCCGGTGAAGAAAATTCTGGAAGACCGGTTTCATCTGCCTGTAACCGTCATCAACGACGCGAACGCAGCGGCGCTCGGCGAGCAGACGTTTGGTCGCGCAAAGGGCAAGGAGAACGTGCTTGTCGTTACGGTCGGCACCGGTATTGGCGGCGGTATCATCGAAAACGGTCGCCTCATTCAGGGCAGACGCGGCATCGGTGGCGAAATCGGGCATTATATCATCAATTTTGACGGTGTGGAGTGCCCGTGCGGCAACCGCGGCTGCTTTGAGCGCTACGGTTCTACGGGCGCGCTTGTGCGCCGTTTTACGGAGAATGTTGCATTGCTCGAAAAGCTGGGCGTACCGGCAGAAGACGTCAACGGCAAAGTGATTTTTGACCACCTCGATGACGCAGACGTCAGCGCGACGGTGAACAGCTGGATTGACAGCATCGCATTTGGAATCATCGGTCTTGTGCACATTTTCAACCCGGAAATGGTGCTCATCGGCGGCGGTATTTCAAGGGAAGACGAACATTTTATCCGCCCGCTTCGCGAGAAGATCTTGAACGGCGCGATGGAGCAGTTCGCAAAAGACCTTGAGGTGGAGGCCGCCGCACTCGGCAATAACGCCGGCCTGCTCGGCGCATGTGCATATTTCAGACAGAACTTTTAACCGACGTATATAACAACAAAAGCCGAGGCGCTTCAAAACGAAGTGTCTCGGCTTTTTGCGGTGCATTTACTTTTCAATGAGGTCATTGTCCCTGAACAGGAGGGAAATGCACCATACGGCGGCGATGCCGACGAGTGTGTAGATGATGCGGCTCAAAACGGCGCCCTGTCCGCCGAAAAGCCATGCGACGAGATCAAACTGGAAAATGCCGATGAGGCCCCAGTTGATGCCGCCGATCACCGTCAAAATCAAAGCGATGACGTCCAGCATATACTCTGCTCCTTTTTGCATTTGCCTGCACCCGACCGATGGCGAAAATCGAACGCAGGCGATAAAAAATCCTCGGAGAACAAAGGCAAAATGCTTTGCTCACCGAGGATAGTATGAACGAAAAACTGAATTTTATGTTTTTTAGTTTTTAAGGCTCTGCAGCGGGGCGGGGATACGGCCGCCGCGGTTGACGAACACGGCCGGGGAATTCGTATTGACTTCCATAACAGGGCCGCAGCCGAGCAGGCCGCCGAAGTTCAGTTCTTCGCCGACCTTCTTGCCGATGGCCGGAATGAGGCGCACGGCGGTCGTCTTGGAGTTGACCATGCCGATGGCAGCTTCGTCCGCGATGATGCCGGAAATGATCTCCGGGGTGATGTCGCCCGGAACGCAGATCATATCGAGGCCGACAGAGCAGACCGCCGTCATGGCTTCAAGCTTTGTGATGGAAAGCGCGCCGCTCTTTGCTGCGGCGATCATGCCGGCGTCTTCACTGACCGGGATGAACGCGCCGGAAAGGCCGCCAACGTGTGAGGACGCCATGACGCCGCCCTTTTTCACAGCGTCGTTGAGCAGAGCCAGTGCAGCTGTGGTACCGTGTGCGCCGCACTGCGCAAGGCCCATGCCCTCAAGGATATCCGCTACACTGTCGCCGATGGCCGGTGTGGGGGCAAGGGAGAGGTCGACAATACCGAACGGCACGCACAGACGGCGGGAAGCCTCCTGCGCGACGAGCTGACCCATGCGCGTGATGCGGAACGCCGTTTTCTTCACGGTCTCCGCCACCACGTCGAACGGCTGACCCTTGACGCTTTGCAGCGCGTGATACACAACGCCCGGCCCGGAAACGCCGACGTTGATCACTTTCTCCGGCTCGCCCACGCCGTGGAACGCGCCCGCCATGAAGGGGTTATCCTCTACCGCATTGCAGAAGATCACAAGCTTGGCGCAGCCAAAGCCGCCCTGCTTTTCCGTGAGCGCCGCCGTCTTTTTCACCGTCTGCCCCATCAGGGCGACGGCGTCCATATTGATCCCTGCCTTGGACGAGCCGACATTGACCGACGAGCACACAAGGTCCGTGTTGGCCAGCGCCTCGGGGATCGCAGCGATCAGCTTCCGGTCGGCGTCCGTCATGCCCTTTTGCACAAGCGCCGAAAAACCGCCAATAAAGTTAACACCGACATTTTTGGCCGCGCGGTCAAGCGCCTTGGCAAACGGGACATAGTCTTCCGTCTCCGACGCGGCGGCGACCAGCGCGATGGGTGTGACGGAAACCCGCTTATTGACGATGGGAATGCCGAATTCCCGCTCGATCTCTTCTCCCGTTGCGACCAGGCGCTCTGCATAGCGGCTGATCTTGTCGTAGATCTTTTCACACGCACGCTCTGCGCTTCTGTCCGCGCAGGAGAGGAGCGAGATGCCCATCGTGATCGTGCGGATATCCAGATGCTGCTGGTCGATCATACGGATCGTTTCCAGAATATCATTGCGGCTTAGCATGATTCTTTCCCTCCCCGCTCAGATCTTGTGCATTGCGTTGAAGATGTCCTCCCGCTGCATGCGGATCGCAATGTCCATCTCCGCGCCGAGGGCGCTCAGCTTTTCCGTCAGTTCCGTAAAAGAGAGCGAACAATTTTCGAGATCCACCAGCATGACCATGGTGAAATTTTCCTGCAAAATCGTCTGGCTGATATCCAGAACGTTCACGTTCCACTTTGCCAGCAGCGAGCTGACGCCCGCGATAATACCGACCTGATCTTTTCCCAGTACCGTGATAATGGCTTTCATCCTGTGTTCTCCTTTCAGTTCCTGCCGGTAATTGTATCACATCACCGCAATAAAGTAAATGTTCCGGATGCGCAACATACGCATCCGGAACATACATTTATCGTACTATTCGACAAACCGCCCCGCTCAGTCGAGGAAGTAGACCGTCGAGTTCTTCTGGCGGCCGAACTGCTTGCACTCCTGATAGGAATTCATATAGAGGTCGATCGCCGCGCCGCGCACGCCGGTGTCCTCAGCCACAGCGTTGCCGTAGGTGTAGCCCGACGAGCCGACGATGAACATCTCGGTACCGAGGGGAATGACCTTCTTATCCACTGCGACGGTGCCGACGTGGACCGTCGTGCCCGTGGCCGTTCTGGTGCCCACGCCGCCGTAGCCCGCGGTATAGGCCGTGCAGGTGACCTTCATCGAGCCGGAGAAGTGGACGGAATCGCCGGACTTCATCAGAAGATAGCCGCTGCCGTTGCTCTCGGTGACAACGGACTTGACCGTGTCGCCGCTCTGCGCCTTGTCGACGAGCGTGCCGGTGTAGGTGATCTCCGCGACGGAGGTGTCGTTCTTCTCCTCCACCGCCTGGCGGGAGACAAACTGGCCGTCGGCATACACGACCTCGTAAACGATGTCGCGCGTGCCGTCGATGCCCTGCTGGACGACCTGCGTCTCGCCCTTGGGGATGCGGTACGACGTGGAGGTCAGCGTGGTGTGGGGAGCCGCCTCGGTGGCGGTCTCATAGTAGGTGAAGTCAGAGGCAACGGTGATCTCGACCTCTTCCTCCGTGACGTCGACCAGCACCATCTCAAGCGGGCTGACCGAGATCTGCAAACGGCGCAGCAGCTCGCTGACGCGCTCGCCGTTTCTCGTGGTGGCGTACTCGATATCGTCGCCGTGTGTCACCGTCACCTTTTCACCGGCAGGGAGCGTGACTTCCGCGTCACCGCTCTGCGCGCCGGTGACAATGATGCGCTCCTGCGGGATGTCCGTTGTGCCGTCGAGCACGCTGACCGTATCGCCGTCGGCGATGAGGTACAGCGCGTCCGCGCGCAGCTCGGGCGAACTGTTCAGCAGCATCACAGCCGCGAAGAGCAGAAAGAACATCGCTCTGCGGCAGCGCTGGGCTGTGAACAAATTTTTCAAAAACTTCTGCATGGGATACTCCTTTTTTCGCGGCGTGAGCCGCCGCAGCTTCGCGCAGCTGAGGAAGTGCGCTGCGTCCGGAAAAGATTACAAAATGTAACTTTTCCAAAACTTGCTGGCAGTATACCGCCTGAAAAAGAATTTGTCAAGTTTCCGCCGTTTGTTCGCCAAAAGTTCTGTATTTTATAAAATTTTCGATATTTTTCTTATTTTCATCTTCCGAAAGTTGCGATTTAAGTCATCGAATTCGTGATTTTCTCGATTTATGTAAACCATCGTCACCCCTCTCCGCCGCCTCGCCGCCATCTCGGCGTCGAAGAGGCGGCGCACCTGCCGACGCTCTTTGTCCCGTCCGAGCGGGCAAAAAACTCTTGGGAGCAGGCCGGGTGTGTCCCGCTCCCGCCCCGCAAGACGGCAAAAACGCGGAAAGCCCTGCAAACACTGGCTTTTTTGCTTCTCCGCCGCACGCTCTATCCCCTCGGACAGCAAAGGAACGCCCCCTGTGCCCTTTCCGGGCGCAGGGGACGAAAAGCCGCCTCAACAGCGTGTCGCGATGCCAAAATATGCAAGTTTGACTTTTTGAAAATTCATTTATTGGAATTCATTTATGTCAACCTGATTTTCTGATTTTTGTTGGCAAAGGTCACAAAAATCGCGCTTCTTTTTCGCTTTTCCCGTCAAATGGGCGATCGCAGAGGAAGTTACATTTCATCCTTTTTTTCGTCCGTTTCGCCGTGAAAATGAAGGTAGACGGACGCGGCGGCGTCTTTTGGCAGCACACGTTCAAGGGCGAAAATGTCCGCCTCCCGAATCGCCCTAACGCTCTTGAATGTCTTGAGCAGCGCCTGAGCGCGCACCTTGCCGACGCCCGGAATCCCGTCGAGCGCCGAGCGGGTCGAGGACCGCGAATGGCTCTCGTGGTGGAACGTGATGGCGAAGCGGTGCGTCTCCTCCTGGATCTGACCGATCAGGGCGAAGACGTTCTGCGCGGCGTGCAGGTCGATCTCGCGGCCCTGTGCGGTGACGAGCGCGCGCGTGCGGTGGCGGTCGTCCTTGACCATGCCGAAGATCGGCACGTGCACGTGCATCTGCGCGCACACGCGCTCGGCGACGCCCGCGTGCGTGATGCCGCCGTCGATGAGCATGACGTCCGGCAGGGGGCTGAATTTCTCGTCCCCGTCCAGATAGCGCTGGATGCGGCGCGTGAGCACCTCCTCCATGGAGGCATAGTCGTCCGGGTGGGCCGACAGGCTCTTGATCTTGAATCTCCGGTAGGCACTCTTCTTGGGCTTTGCGCCCTCATAGACGACCATCGACGCAACGATGTCGCTCGCGCCGGTGTTTGAGATATCGTAGGACTCCATGCGCTCGGGCGGCTCGGGGAGCGAGAGCATCCCCGCAAGCTGCGTCAGCGTGCGGTTCTCGCGCTCCTGCGCGGTCGTCACGCGCTCGACATCCTCGCGCGCGTTGCGCTGCGCCATGGCAAGGAGTTCCGCCTTCTCGCCCCTCTGGGGGACGTGGAGCGTCACCTTGTGCCCCGCGCGCTCGGTCAGGATTTGCGCAAGCTCGTCCGCGCCCTCGATCTCGCAGGGCAGCAGAATTTCGCGCGGCAGCACGCTCTTATTGAGGTAATACTGCGGCAGCAATGCAGACAAGATCATCTGCTCGCTCTCGTCCTGCGGCGCGGCGAAGAGGTTCAAGTCGCGACCCGTCACGCTGCCGTCCTCGATGTGTAGCACGGCGCTGCCGCACTTGAGCGCGCCGCGGTAAACGCCCCAGATATCGGTGTCGGCGCAGATGCCGGCGATGACCTTCTGCCGCTTGCCCAGCACCTCGATGGCGCGGATGCGGTCGCGCAGTGCCGCCGCCTGCTCAAAGTGCAGATCTGCGGCCTCCTGCTCCATCTCCTCGCGCAGCGCGCGCGTTAAGCGGCGGTAGTGGCCGTTCAGCAGCTCTTCGGCCTGCCCGATGCGGCGCATGTACTCGTCCTCATCCGGCGTGCCGCGGCAGAACGCGTCGCAGCGCCCCATGTGATGGTTGAGGCAGGGCCGCTCCTTTCCAATGTCGCGCGGGAATTTGCGGCTGCACGTCGGCAGGCGGAATGCCGCACAGATCGCGTCGATGGCCGCGCGCGTCTCGTTTCGTCCGCCAAACGGGCCAAAGTACAGCGCGTTGTCGTCCGCAGGCTTAGAGGCCATCGTAAAACGCGGATAGTGCTCCGTGCCGAGGCGCACAAAGGGATAGCCCTTGTCATCCTTTAATAAGATGTTGTAGCGCGGCATGTGCTGCTTGATGAGCGAGTTTTCAAGGATCAGCGCCTCGAACTCGGTCGAGACGAAGATCGTGTCAAAGTGGTCGACCTGTGAGACCATGCGGCGCGTTTTCTCATTGTGGGAGGAATTCTCCTGAAAATACTGGCTGACGCGGTTTTTGAGCTTTTTCGCCTTGCCGACGTAAATGACGCAGCCGGTCTTGTCCATCATCAGATAGACTCCCGGCGCAAGCGGCAGGTCGTTTGCCTTGTCCAAAAGCTCCTGCTTTGTCACGGGACATTCCCTCCTTTCTTTTCATCTCTACATTATAATATATAATAGTATATCCGGTCGAATGGTGCCGGTAAAATGGAAAAAGGCGGCTTCCTGTGGAAGCCGCCTTTCCTGGTTGTTTGTTATTCGCCGAAATTGTTGGAAACCAGCTCGCACAGAGCGGTCACGGCTTCCTTTTCGTCCGCGCCGTCGGCCAGCAGCGTGATGGTCGTGCCCTTGACGATCCCGAGGGACAGCACGCCCAGCAAGCTCTTGGCGTTCACGCGACGCTCATCCTTCTCCAGCCAGATGCCGCTCTTGAACTCGTTGGCCTTCTGAATGAAGAACGTGGCAGGACGAGCATGCAGGCCTACTTCATTGTTGATCGTAACATTCTGAGTATACATCGTTACTACTCCCTCTCCAAAAAAATCTTTCGGACTTTATCGTATCATATACCATCGGGGGCCGATTCGTCAATGCCATTTCGCGCGAAATAGCGCGGATTTGGCAATAAACACAGACAAAGCGCTTCCCCGGGCAGGCATTTATTTCAACTCGACCACAGTGACGCCCGACTCGCCCTCGCCATAGTTGCCAAGGTGGAAGCTCTTGACGGCTTTGTTGCGCCGGAGGCTCGCGTGCACCGCCTTGCGCAGCGCGCCCGTGCCCTTGCCGTGGATGATCGTCACGGTCTCGAGATGCGCCATGACGGCAGCGTCAATGTAGTTGTCGAGCACGCTTTCGGCCTCCAGCGTCTCCATGCCGCGGATGTCGAGCTCGCGCGCAGCGGACGCCGTGCGGAGAATGCGCTGCGAGGGGGCAAACTGCGGCTGCTTTTTGGCCGTGGCCGCGCGCTCCGCCGCCTCGATGAGGCGGACCTCGTCGGCTTTGACCTTCATCTGCAAAACGCCTGCCTTGAGCGTCAGCGTACCGTCCTTGACAGCTGTGACCTCGGCCTGACGGCGCGTACCGGGGATCTCGACCAGGTCTCCGACCTCAATGGGCCGCGAGGGCTTGGGGATGGGCTCCGCGCTCTCGTCGCGCACGCCCGCAGCGTCGCGCGCCTGCTTGATGTTGTGCATGATCTCGGCGCGCTGGGCGTTCATCTGCTGGGCATCGAGCTTTTTCTGCTGCTTGCGCAGCGCGTCGAGCTCGCGGAACGTGTCGTCCGCGACGGACTTGGCCTCAGCCAAAAGGCGCTTGGCCTCGGCTTCGCCGCGACTTCTCGCGTTCTCCTTCGCGCGCTCCATCTGCGTGCGGAATTCGCGCGCCTTGCGCGCGTCCTCCTCGCGCTGGGCGTAAAGGCGGTCGACCTCGGCTTTTTCTTTCTCTAACTGCTGCCTCTTCTGCTCCAGCTGCGTCAGCACGTCTTCAAAGCGGATGCTCTCGCTGTCCATCTGCGCCTTGGCTTTTTCAATGACGGCCTCGGAAAGCCCCAGCCGCTTCGAGATCGCAAAGGCATTCGACTTGCCGGGGATGCCGATGAGCAGCTTGTAGGTCGGGCAGAGCGTTTCCACGTCGAACTCGCAGCTCGCGTTCTCCACGCCCGCGGTCGTCATGGCGAAGGTCTTGAGCTCGGCGTAGTGCGTCGTCGCAGCGATCTTCGCACCCTGTGAACGCGCCTGCTCGATGACGGCGATGGCCAGTGCCGCACCCTCAACGGGGTCGGTGCCCGCACCCAGCTCATCGAAGAGGATCAGGCAGTGCTCGTCCGCCTCGTCCAAGATCTGCACGATGTTTTTCATATGCGCCGAGAAGGTCGACAAACTCTGCTCGATGCTCTGCTCGTCGCCGATGTCGGCCAACACCGAGGAAAAGATGCTCACGGCGCTGCGGTCGTCGCAGGGGATATGCAGGCCGCACTGCGTCATCAGGCAGAGGAGGCCGAGCGTCTTTAAGCTCACGGTCTTGCCGCCGGTGTTCGGGCCTGTAATGACAAGCGTATCGAAGCTGCGGCCGAGCTCAATGTCGATGGGCACGGCCTTCGCGGGGTCAAGCAGCGGGTGGCGCGCATGGCGCAGATACACGCTGCCGTCCTTTTTGAGCTCGGGGCGCATGGCATTCATGCGGTAGCTCAGCTCGCCGCGCGCGAAAATGAGGTCGAGGTGGACGAGAATGTCATAATCCCACAGAATGTCGCGGCTGAAGCTCGCCGCCTCGCCCGAGAGGGCGTAGAGGATGCGGTCGATCTCCTTCTCCTCTTTCGCTTCGAGCTCCTTGAGCTCGTTGTTGGCCTGCACCACGCCCATCGGCTCGACGAAGATCGTCGCGCCGCTCGAGGACGTGTCGTGCACGAGGCCCGGCAGCTCGCCGCGGCACTCGGCCTTCACCGGCACGACGAAGCGCCCGCCGCGCTGCGTGATCAGCGCGTCCTGCAAAACGTTCCGGTAGCTCGGGGACGAAATGATGCGCTGCAGGATCTGGCGGCCCTTGGCCGCCGCCGCGCGCTTGTGGCGGCGAATTTCCGCGAGCTCGGGCGAGGCCGCGTCGGCGATCTCGTTTTCGTCGAGGATCGCGGTCGTGATCTTCTCCTCCAGAAAGCGGTTCGGGTGCAGGGAGAGGAAGAGCTTGTCGATGACCGTCCCCTCCTCGTCCTCCTTATAATAATCCTGCACGCGGCGCACATTCGTGAGAAGCCCCGCGATGTCGAGAAGCTCCCGCGTGTTGAGCATGCCTCCGCGCTCGGCGCGGGAGAGCGCTTCGCCCACGTCGCGCACGCCGCCAAAGGCAGGGCTGCCGCGCAGCATGATCATCTTGCGCGCCGCGTCCGTCTCGTCGAGCAGGCGGTTGACCTCGCCGAAATCATCCGATGGCGTCAGCCGTCGCGCCCGCGCCTTGGCCTCCGCGCTCACCGCGTGATGCTCGAGCATCTCCAATAGCCGCGGCAGTTCCAGCACGCGGATGGATTTTTCAAACAGTTCACTCATAGTTTTCTCCGAAATTTTGATTTCGATTCGTATTTCTTTCGACAGATATTTCGTTTAGTTGTCAATTTTCATGCTTTTGTAGAAGTCCAGCGTCTTGAATCGCCGGTCAAGCTGCACCTGCGCAAACACCTCGCAAGCCGCGGCAAAGCGCTTTTCCGTCTCGCCCGAGAGGGAAAACGACAGCATCCGCTTCGGCTCGGAAAACAGCACATGACGCATCGCCGCGAACGAGCCCGCGTCCAGCGGCAGAAGGCCGCCCCCGCCGTGGTCCGCACATTCTTTGCACAGCAGCACGCCCTGCTGCGCGTCAAACACCGGCTCTTTCGGGTTGTGCGTGCCGCAGACGGCGCAGCCGTCGAGCAGCGGCTCGTAGCCCGAAAGAGCGAGTAACTTGAGCTCAAACGCCGCCTTGACGATGCTCTGCGGTTTTTGCAGCGTGTCGAGCGCATAGAGCGAGTTGAGCAGCAGCGATAAGATCTCCGGCACGGGCTCGTCCTCCGCTGTGACGCACTCGGTCATCTCGGCAAAATACGACGCGAGCGACAGTAGCTCAATGTCCTGCCGGATACCGTCGAACAGCGAGATCGTCGACGCCTCGTCGAGGTAGTACCAGTTCCCGCGCTGATAGAGTACGAGCTCGGAAAAGGCCAGAAGCTCACTGCCCGCGGCGATGCGGCTTCCCTTGCGCCGCGCCCCGCGCGCCACGACCGCGATCCGCCCGAGCGAGTCGGTCAGAATATTCAATATGTAGTCGGCCTCCTTCGTCGCCGTCGCGCGAAGGACGATGCCTTTGGTCACGAGTTTTTCTGACATAAAACTCCTCTAAATTGTTTTACACCAAGGGGTGTAAAGGTGGGTTGCCTTGCAGGCAGGATGGTTTTTTCCGCGCACTGCGCGGAGGGGGAATGCAGCGCGTAGGCGCTGCTGCCGGTCAAAGGGGGTATTCTCTTTCCAAAGAGAACACCCCCTTTGGAACCCCCGGAGAAAGGCAAGGGGGCTTCCCCCTTGACCTCCGACATTGGTAGCTTGTAGCTTGAAGAGCTGCGCAGCCTGCGGAATCGGGTGCGGTGTACATGGCTTCGCCATGAATCTTCTGCGATTCGCGACAACTCTCAACCGCGCCTTACTATCGTGAGGCGCGTGTGACGTTTGCTTGGCGGCAGACTGCGTGCGAAATAGCGGCATTGCTTCGCTCGCCGCATTGTGGAGACTGGCAGTAAACGGAAATTAGGCTGTACTTCTACAAGATGGGCAGAGCGGCACCCGCAAGGGGT
>OHCN01000849.1_pt1 | contig 10960 bp, 9 predicted proteins | sample 1566761 | NCBI WGS metagenome assembly OHCN01 (sample SAMEA3879568, study PRJEB24766) | human gut metagenome | biome: human-associated habitat; feature: feces | place: USA | collected 1985/1987 | reverse complement strand
CACCCACCTATGAGCAAGCTCATGTGGGCTTAGACCTTTTGACCCTGGCATCTTTTATATTTTATAATGAACGCTCTGCAGGAATCGCACTGCGACGGAACGGCGTGATGCCGCAACAGTGGTAGGAAACGGATGCCTGCCACAGAAAGGATCAATATGGCAAAGGTTTATATTAACGAAAAGAACAAAAAGGGACATATCAATCCGGAACTTTACGGCAATTTCTCTGAGCATCTGGGAAGATGTATTTATGAGGGACTGTATGTAGGAGAGGATTCCGAGATCCCCAATACCAAAGGCATGCGTAATGATGTGGTGGCAGCCCTGAAGGAGATGAAGCTTCCGGTACTGCGCTGGCCCGGTGGGTGCTTCGCGGACGAATACCATTGGAAGGACGGCATCGGCCCGAAGGAGAACCGCAAGAAAATGATAAACACTCATTGGGGTGGTGTGACCGAGGACAACAGCTTCGGTACCCATGAGTTCTTCGAACTGTGTGAACAGATCGGTTGTAAGACCTACATCAATGGCAATGTGGGAAGCGGTACCGTACAGGAGATGTCCGAGTGGGTAGAGTACATGACTTTCGACGGGGTATCTCCTATGGCAGACCTGCGTAGAAAAAACGGCAGAGAGAAAGCATGGAAGGTGGATTACTTCGGTGTCGGTAACGAAAATTGGGGATGCGGCGGCAATATGACCCCATCCTACTATGGCAATCTGTACCGCAGATACCAGACCTATGTGAGAAATTATGATCAGAAGCACCCGATTTTCAAAGTCTGTTGCGGCCCCAATGCGGGAGATACTTATTGGACTGAAAATGTGCTGAAGACCTGTTTTGAAAATGCACCGGAATGGATGCATGGCTTTATGGACGGACTTTCCCTGCATTACTATACACTGCCGGAGGATGACTGGTCTCACAAGGGAAGTGCACTGGACTTCGACGATGCAGCATGGTATAAGACGCTGGCAAAGGCTTTTAAGCTGGATGAACTGATTCATAAGCATTCTACGATCATGGACAAATATGATCCTGAGAAGAAGATCGGACTGATCTGCGATGAGTGGGGCACCTGGTATGATGTGGAGCCCGGCACGAATCCCGGATTTTTATACCAGCAGAGTACCATGCGTGATGCTCTGGTGGCCGGACTGTCTTTAAATATTTTCAACAAGCACTGTGACCGTGTGAAGATGGCAAACATCGCACAGCTTATCAACGTACTGCAGGCAGTGATCCTGACCGAGGGACCGAAGATGTTGCGTACCCCGACTTACCATGTATTCCATATGTACAAATACCATCAGGATGCGGATCTGGTGGAAAGCTATATCGATGGTGTGGAACAGATCGGTGAAGATGAAAAGTTCAAGGTTCCCAATTTACAGGAATCCGCTTCCGTGGATAAGGACGGTGTTGTGACCATCACCCTGAACAACCTGTCCATTGATAAGGCAGAAGAGGTGGAGATCGCTTTCGCAGAGTGTGATCCAAAGCACGTGACCGCTGCGATACTAACCAATGATATGCATGCTTACAACACCTTTGAGGATCCCGATAAGGTACACGAAGAAGTATTTACGGAGTATAAGATCGCGGATGGCAGGATCACCTTTACCATGCCGGCATGCAGTGTCGTTATGTTCCGGATAAAATAAGCGATAAGAACAGTTATGGAAGAAGAACAAATAACAGAAACAATACAAGTCACAGGAAAATATCCCTGTCGGAAATGTCTGTTGCGGGAAATGGACAAGAATGCCTATATGGAGAATCTGTATGCCTACATAGACAGGATCGAAGAGGATAGTAAAGCAGATAAGGCGGTCTATGAAGACCGCCTTGCTGTATGTAAGGAATGTAAATATCTGAATGAGGGGCTGTGTGGTGCCTGCGGCTGCTTTGTGGAACTGAGGGCTGTAATCGCCGTCAACCGGTGTCCTTATGAGAAGTGGTAACTTCTAAGATCAAAGGGTTACCTTCTCAGGAACATATTTTTTCAGGGCTGTAGCCACGGCCCCCACACCGGAGCTTAATTCTGCAAAATACTGTTTTACCAGAGTATCCATGCCGATGGCGTGGAGGTTCACACCGAATATTTTCTCATTGGCAAGTAATGCGTCCAGCTTTGACAGATCCTTGGGAGAGAAACTAAGTTCGTAGTCTGCAACGTACTGACGGGCTTCCTCTAACAGGGGGTCGGAGCTGGGCGTAAATTCTCTGCCCTCATCATCGATTCCCATGAGATACCGGAGCCATCCGGCATAGACCAGAGGAATCAGCTTCAGGTCTTCCGTATGCAGGTCTGGAGAAGCTTCGTAAGCTTTGATGGTCTCGCCGAAGCGGATGGAAAGCTTCTGGGAGGTATCGGTAGCGATTCTCTGGGGAGAATCCGGCAGGAAGGGATTGGGGATCCTCACATTCACCACTTCGTCAATGAATTTCTTCGGATCCAGGATGCCGGGATTTACCACTACGGGAAGTCCTTCTTTGTAACCGATGACTTCCACCATATTTTTCAATAACGGGTTCTTCATCTCTTCGGAGATCAGGGTATATCCCAGAAGGCAGCCATAGATGGCCAGTGCGGTGTGCAGAGGATTCAGGCAGGTACATACCTTCATTTTCTCCACTTTGTCTACGGTCGCTCTGTCGGTGAAGATGATGCCGCCTTTGTCCAGTGCGGGCTTACCGTTCGGAAAAGCATCTTCAATGACCAGGTATTCGCATTCTTCCGCATTGACAAAGGGAGCGATATAGGTGTTTTTGGAAGTAACTACGGCATCCAGACCGCCGATATGATCCTCGGCCAGCATAGCTTCTACTTTGGCATCAGGTCTGGGGGTGATCTTGTCGATCATGCTCCAGGGGAAGGTGACTTTCGTCTGGTCATTGACGTAGCCTAAGAAGCCGGCTTCCACCAGTCCGTTGTCGGTCCATGCCTTGGCGAACGCATTGACAGCGGCATATAATTTGTCACCGTTATGGGAGCAGTTGTCCATGCTGACCATGGCAATGGGGAGCGCTCCGTGAGTGTATCTGGTATAAAGCAGGGAGACTACCTTGCCCAGGTAGCTTTCGGGGGCTTCGGGACCTTTTTCGAAGTCAGCGGCTACTGCGGGGAAGAATTCTCCTTTGGCATTGGCGGTAGCATAGCCTTTTTCAGTGATGGTAAAGCTGGCCATCTGGAGAGAAGGATTTTTAAAAATCTCCCGGAGACGTGCGTATTCTGCTTCGTTTTTACTGTCCAGGATCAGAGACTCCATGATGCTGCCTACGATGGTCTTTTCCACGGTGTTGTCGGCCTTTAAGGTGGCGAGAATGCTTAAATTGTCGTGGGGACGGTAGCTTTTTTCAATGATCTCGTAGTCATAGCCTTCCGCTGCGATGAGACCGGTATCCAGAACGCCGCTGTTTAACAGATTCTGTGCTACGTTGGCCTGAAAGGCACGGAAGATATTGCCGGCACCGAAGTGGATCCAGTGGGGATGTTCCACGGTGTTTTTATGAACGGTATCGTAATCGAATTCCGGCAGATGATAACCGGCAGCGAGAAATGCGTCCCGGTCGTCATGAAGACTTTTTAAGGTAAGTTCCATAATGGTTTCCTCCAAACTGATTTATGAGTTTTCAGGTGCGATGATTATTTCTGCTTATGGGACTTCTCGATAGCTTCCCACAGACCGTTTAAATAGGTGGCGCCTAAAGCTCTGTCGTACAGTCCGTATCCGGGCATGGCCACTTCATCCCAGATCATACGTCCGTGATCGGGACGGATGGGACCGTCAAAACCAATATCATAAAGAGCCAGCATGATCTCGTACATATCGAAGGTTCCATCGCTGGACAGATGTGCAGCCTCCTCAAAATCAGTAGGAGAGTTGAACTTCAGGTTTCTGACATGGGCGAAATGAATGCGGCCTTTCAGGGAGCGGATCATATCCGGCAGATCATTTTCCAGGTTGGTGCCGTAGGAACCGGAACAAAAGGTAACGCCATTGTGAGGGTTATCCACCATCTTCATCATACGCAGGATATTCTGCTTGTTGATGATGATACGGGGCAGTCCGAAAACACTCCACGCAGGATCGTCAGGGTGGATCGCCATGTTAATGTTGTATTTGTCACAGGTGGGCATGATACGCTCCAGAAAATATTTCAGGTTGGCAAAAAGCTTTTCATCATCCACATCTTTGTACATTTCGAACAGTTCTTTGACATGAGCCATACGCTCAGGCTCCCAGCCGGGCATTACAGTGCCGTTCATATCGCCGGCAATGGATTCGAACATTTTGGCCGGATCAATAGCGTCTACAGCAGCCTGATTGTAAGCAAGGACTGTAGAACCGTCGGGACGCATTCTGGCAAGCTCGGTGCGTGTCCAGTCAAAGACCGGCATGAAATTGTAGCATACCATATGGATGCCTGCCTGGCCGAGCCGTTCCAGGGTAGTGATATAATTCTCTATATATTGTTCACGGTCGGGAGAACCGATCTTGATGGCATCGTGAATGTTGACACTCTCGATACCGGCCAGTTGTAAGCCGGCAGCTTCAATCTCAGTCTTTAGGGCCAGGATGTCATCCATTTCCCAGACTTCTCCGGGAGCGGTGCCGTAGAGAGTGGAGATGACTCCGGTGACACCGGGAATCTGACGGATCTGTTTTAAGGTAACCGTGTCGTACTTGCTGCCATACCAGCGTAATGTCATTTGCATAATAGAAATCCTCCTTGTAGGGAATGCTTTGGTTTCGTTTTTTGCTGTCTTAAGCATAGCAGAATGGTAAATGCATTAAAACTGCATGAATTGCTTGAAATAGTGCAAAAATTGCTATATAGTAAGACAGGGGATATAAACCATGGAAAATAAAAACTGAACAGAATGATACAGGAGAGAAAATGGATGGTCGTGAACAGAAAAAGCAGCCTGCGCTGCCGGGATGCGGCGGACGAACGGCAATATATGTTGAGCGGTGACTATGAGGTCTATGAGAAGGTAGGGGAGCCTGTCGGAGCGGTGTCGTTCCATTATCATGATTTTTATGAGCTGATCTATATTATAGAGGGGGAATTTTCTTCCCTGATCGAGGACCGGGCGGTGCGGATGCGGAAGGGAGATTTCCTGCTGATCGATAAGAATGTCATGCACAAATATCATCCCACGGAGAAGAAAATGGATTCGTCCCGCCGGATCATTTTGTGGATCAGTGATCAGATGCTGCGGGAGCTGGCGGCGGGAGAGCCGTTTCTTGCAGAATGCTTCTGGGGAGCGGGGCCGAAACTGTATCATTTCCCCATTTATTATGAGGAAATTTTGCGTGGATTTCTGCTAAAGCTTGCTATGTCGGAGATCTTAGAGGGGGATGATGTCCAGAACTGCGGAATCCGTAAGGTCATGGACAGAGGCAATTTGAGCCTGTTTTTTGGGTATCTGAATGTGTTGTGTAAACGGGAGGAATATTTGTCTTCCACACAGGAGATCGTGGATCATCCTCTGGTGGAGCAGGTGACAGGGTATATCGAAGCCCATATCGGTGAGGAGATCACCGTAGAGGATGTGGCGGAGACTGTGCATATGAGTAAGTTCTATTTTCTGCGGAAATTTAAAGAAATCACCGGAATGACGGTGCATAATTTTATTGTGAACAAGCGGATCATTGCTGCCTGTCAGATCATGGCGGAGGGGAAGAACATTACTGAGAGCTGGCAGCAGACCGGCTTTGCGGATTACTCCTCTTTCCTGCGGAATTTCCGGAAAATCTATGGCATTTCCCCAAAAGAGTACCGGGAAAATAACCGCAGCTTGATTATTTCCCAGTAAAGAGGTCGATTGCCGGGGCACCGACAGCATGAAACAGAATGTGGAAAAATAGGATTTTAATTATGCTAAGTAAGCTCATTTAATGCAAAAAAAATCATAATATGTTATACTGTATCTGTTATGCGCTGAGCACTGAATGAAGAGAACAAATGATAGAAGAACATAGGGATGTTATGATGGAAAATTATCAGGAAAAGTATAAAAAAGAATTATACCAGCAGGAGATCAACTCAAATATACACACACTAAAAGGTTTTTTCTGGATTTTTGTGACTATTCTGCTCCTCTGGCTGTTGACATTAGTGAGAATCTTTATTGTGGATGCCAGAATTTTTACCATGGCAGCAGGGGTGTCGGCGGTGATGGGAATTCCTGTTTTATACATTTATAAAAAGGTGGATCTGTCAAAGCATTGGGTAAAGTATGTGTTTTTGACACTGATCTGTATGATATCGGCAGTCATTGCGGCATTTTTGTCATTCCATGCGGTGCTTATCTATGTGTTGCCGTTGCTTTTGGCGGTACAGTACAGGGAGCGGATGACACTGTGGATCACCTATGTTGTCAATGACGTGACAATGGCTGTCAGTATGGTGACGGGATTCTATCACGGAATCTGTGATTTGAATATGCTCTTAGGAAGCAATCATTCCAGAGACTGGTATATGGAGCAGTGGATGGCGGGGACGCTGCAGTTTGGCATTGAGCCGGATCCGGTGTTCGTGATATTGTTCTACGGAGCGCTGCCCCGGGCGGTGATACTTCTGATATTCACCATTATTTTGCGGTATATCAGCATTACCAGCCACGAGGATGCACAGAGGATCGCTGATCTGACATATCGTAAGGAGACCGATCTGGGCACCCATGTATATAACAAGAACAAATATGAGGAAATGATCAATGATTACTATCCGCAGGTGGACAGACTGGCAGCTATTTTCTGGGATGTGAATAATCTGAAATGTGTCAATGACAAATATGGCCATGCCGCCGGAGATGTGTTGATCCAGACATTGTCTTCCGTATTATATGAATTATCCACGGACAGACGTAAGGTCTATCGCATAGGCGGAGATGAATTTGTCATGCTGATCGAGAATCCGGTAGAAACAGAGATCGAGTCAATGGTAGAGTCTGTCAGTGCTGCATTGCAGGAGAAAAACAGTCAGGGCGAGATGCCGGTCTCCAGTGCTGTGGGCTGGGCAGAAGGCTGTGGTGTGGATGTCCGTAAGATCATCAATGAAGCGGATGCAAAGATGTATGAGAATAAGACGCGTGGAAAGGAATGCAGAAAATAGGATGGCAAACTGGGTAAGTGCAGGCTGCGGTGCCATTGCAAATGAGCTGGCGCAGGCTATGGAAAAAAGAGGACAGAAACTGTATGGTGTCGTGAACCGGACACCGGAGAAGGCAGTGGCCTTTGCGGAAAAATACGGTGTGCAGAAGGTGTTTACGAGCTTTCAGGATGTATGTGCGGATCCTGCGGTGGATATCATTTATATTTCCACACCCCATAACACTCACATTCACTTTCTGCGGAAAGCGCTGGCAGCCGGCAAGCATGTGCTGTGCGAAAAATCCATTACGCTGAATTCCGAAGAACTGGAAGAGGCAGTGCAGCTGGCGAAGGAGCATGGTGTGGTGTTGGCGGAAGCTATGACTATCTATCATATGCCGATTTATAAAGAACTGAAAAAACGCATGGATGCCGGAAAATTCGGAGAATTGCGTGTGATACAGATGAATTTCGGAAGTTATAAGGAATACGATATGAAGAACCGGTTCTTCAACCGGAATCTGGCCGGAGGAGCATTGCTGGACATCGGTGTGTATGCCCTTTCCTTTGTCAGAATGTTCTTAAATTCCTGCCCGGATCAGATTACTTCGCAGGTGAAGCTTGCACCTACCGGTGTGGACGAGCAGGCGGGAATACTTCTGATGAACCGGGAGCAGGAGATGGCAACGGTCACATTGTCCCTGCATGCCAAGCAGCCCAAACGGGGCATGATCTCTTTTGACAAGGCTTACGTGGAAATGTATGAGTATCCCAGAGGGCAGAAAGCAGTGATCACGTACACGGAAGACGGACACACCGAGGAAATTGTGGCGGGAGCTACGGCAGACGCACTGGGATACGAGGTGGAGGATATGGAACAGGCCATCGCCGGACATCCGGAATTAATGAAGCTTGAGCTTACCGAGGATGTTATGAAAATGATGACCCGGATCCGAAAAGACTGGGGACTGACTTATCCAGAGGAAGAGCGTGCCACGGAAAAAATCTGAGGAGCATCCCTGATGCAGTTCCTGACAGGCTCCATGATCTCTGTGGTGATCTGTGTGGCAGCATTTGTATGGATGAAAAAACACCCGGAAAAGCTGACTTCCGGGTGCTTTATCTTATCTCGCTAAACTTAGAAGAATTTTTTGCAGCGCATAAGAGTCACCATCCATAACTGTAAAGCGGGCTTTTTTTGGTGGCTCATCTGCGGAACCGGAAGAGGTGGCGGTGTGCAGGTAACAGCAGTCGATCCCCGCAGCTATAGCACCTGCCAGATCACTGGTGCGTTCGTTGCCGGTCATCAGACAGGTGGTGAAATCTAATCCGTAGCGGTCAAACAGGATCTGAAAAAAGCGGGATCCGGCTTGCAGCACCCCTCGTCAGAGGAGATAAGGATACCGTCGAACAGATCCCAGAGTCCCAGCGAGCGCAGCTCGTATTCGGTGAAGATCCGCTGGGCATTGGACAGGAGGTAGAGCCCACAGCCTTTTGCATGGAGCTGCTGCAGTGTGCCGATCGTGGCGGGATAGCATTGTAAAATATTGAGGGATTCGATCCGGAAGAACTGACCGGTAGCGGTCAGAAGAGCCTCTGTGGGTTGGACTTATTTTTCGACATAAAGAGTTCGAAAAATATCTGCGGCGCAGATCTCCGGACAGGTGTAAGATGAGGGAACCTTGCTGGCAGCCGTTTCCAGCTGGCGATATCTGTTCCTCAGTTCCCTCCCCGTATAGGAAGCACCCTGGAAGGAATAGAACAGCGCAAGCCTTTTCCAGAGGGAAGTTTTATTTTCATTAGTGTGGATGTCTACTAAGGTGCCGTAGAGATCAAAGATAAAATTATGATACATGGAAGACCTAATTTCTTGTGGTGAAAAACCTTATTCCAGGGAAAATCAGGACGGCTCTTTTCTCAAGCGGAGGCAGAGCCGATAGATATAGTATAGCATTTCTTGCATTTTTCAACAATTAAAAATATAATGATACCAGGGGCAAAAGGTCTAAGCCCACACGAGCTTGCTCATAAGTGGGTGAAAGACCTTTTGACTCCGACGGAACTATTCAGAACCATGAAATTATGAAGCTTTTGTACCGCTGGATAAAGAAAACAGGAGCGACCGGCGGTATGCAGGGAGAGTACCGATGATACGAAATACTGGTCCGGGGAAGAGACTTCTGGCAGCAGGGATTGTACTTATACTAGGCATGACCGGCTGTGGAACAGACAATGAATTATCTCTGACAGGGACGGAAGAGACAGGAATAGAAGTAATGGCCACGGTGGATTTCACAGAAGAGGCTGCCACCGGGGAGAATGCACCGGATGTCACGGATGGGGATGCCGCCACCGGGGATGCAGAGCAGACTACGGCGGACCGCATGGCGGGACGGACGAAGGTAAAGGGAATCTACGTCACCGGCCCGAAGGCTGGCAGTGCCGGAATGGAAGATCTGATCCGCCTGGTGGATGAGACGGAACTGAATGCCATGGTCATCGACGTGAAAAACGACGAGGGAAATTTGACGTTCCGGCTGACTAATGAGGAGATTCCACAGGACATTCCCGTGCTGGACCGGATATCCGAAATGCAGGCCGGAATACGTTACATCCGGGACATTCAGACAATGATGCAGGAATTGAAAGATCATAATATATATACCATTGCGCGGATCGTATGCTTTAAGGATCCCATTCTGGCGGCGGCACAGCCGGAATTGGCACTGACGAAGCCGGACGGTAAGCCGGTGACAGATGCCAATGGACTGGCCTGGGTAAATCCCTACAGGCAGGAGGTCTGGGAATATCTGACAGAGCTTGCGGAGATGGCGGCAGATCTGGGTTTTGATGAGATCCAGTATGATTATGTGCGATTCCCGGTAGGTTCGGATGCCGATGCGGCGGATTACGGTGTAGATATGGAAGCTTATCCGAAGCGGCAGGCCATACAGGATTTCCTTTCTTATGCGGGAGACAGACTTCATGAAAAGGGATGCGTGGTTACAGCGGATGTCTTCGGCACTATCATCGGAAGTGAGACCGACGTGCAGACGGTAGGGCAGGATTACACGGCGCTGGGACAGACCGTGGATGCCATCAGTCCTATGGTGTATCCTTCTCATTATGCGAACGGGGTATTCGGACTGAAGGTACCGGATGCGAATCCTTACGAGACGGTATTGGCGGCAATGCAGGGGTCTGTCGAAGAACTGCAGGAGATTCCGGAGGCAGAGCGGGCTGTGGTGCGTCCCTGGCTGCAGGCGTTTACCGCTACCTGGGTTCCGGGGCATATTTCTTATAACGGAACACAGATCAGGGAACAGATTCAGGCAGTCTATGATGCCGGTTATGAGGAATGGATCCTGTGGAATGCAACAAACCGCTATTCGGCAGAGGGACTGCTTGGTGCAGACGAGGTAGAGGATAATGAAAATAATCAATAAGATCATAATAGGGATTGCAGTGATCTGTTTGCTGTTATGTGGTGGGATCCTGGTATTTGCACTGAATCCGGATATGACCGATGCTCTGGCACAGAGGCTGTATGGAAACGGAAATAATGCGGAGACTGTAACAGAGACAGCAGAGGCAATCGGAAATCCCAGCAATATAGGTACAGATGGAAGTGTTTCGGTAACGCTGCCGGATCAGCCTGAAAACAGTCTGAGCGATTACATCAATCCGAATCCCCAGGAACCCCTGCGATATCCCGGCGGTAATACCGGAAGCTCCGACAGCGGTACTGTAGCCACACCGGCTCCCAGAAGTGACGCTGTGACGGATTTAAACTCTTATTATGCAAACTGTATTACACAGTTAAGCATTCTGGGGAGCGGAGATCAGCATTTTG
>OHCN01000843.1_pt1 | contig 11091 bp, 8 predicted proteins | sample 1566761 | NCBI WGS metagenome assembly OHCN01 (sample SAMEA3879568, study PRJEB24766) | human gut metagenome | biome: human-associated habitat; feature: feces | place: USA | collected 1985/1987 | reverse complement strand
ACTCAATCAGGTGTTCCTCTCCTGTGGTCCAGGACTCTACCACTTCCCCGTCCTGATCCAGAATCTGTAGCTTCGCTCCCTCAATTTCTTTTCCATCTGTAATATCTGTTTTGGAAATCGAAACTTTGGTATGGTCGTCCTCCATTTTCACTTTTTGTACGTCCCCTGTTTCTTCCACAACAAATTTCACATCTTCTGCCCGGACATATCCCTGTTCCGTAGGCGCCTGCTCTTCATGCAGTACATATTCTCCTTGTTCCAGTGCATAGACTACATGAGGTTCTTTCTTAGATACCCACTCTTCTACCACCTTTCCGTCCTGATCTAAAATCTGCATTTTTGCACCTTCAATTTCCTGTCCGCCAGTCAAATCTACTTTTGTAAATTCTGTAATGGTAGGCTGATTAGAAATTTCTTCTGAAAAAGCGAGAAGTTCAAGGGTCTGGTCTGTATAAGACGCATCAAATGAATACACCTCATCATTTGGCAGGTATCCCGGCTTATGCTCCACTTCCTGAATATAATATTTTCCATGAGGAAGATCTGCCTGAAATACCAGCTTGCCCTTTTCATCTGTTGTTCCCAGTTCAATCAGGGCATCTTTTTCTACAACTACTTCCCCGGCAGCATTTTTGATGTTCTCCTGCGCATACAGCCCGAATACCACTCCTTCCAGCGGTTTTCCGGTTTCTGCGTCTTTCTTCAGAATACTCAGGGAAACTTTCTGTCGCTGATTGGTAAGTTCCATTGTTACATAATCCACTGCTACTTCCTGTCCCTTATATGCAATTTCAAATTCTTTTGCTTCCGGGTCAAGCACGCAGTTCTGACCTGCCTTTTCTTCCACTACATAGTATTTTCCGATAGGAAGATTATTCAGGACTGCCTTTCCTTCTTTATCTGTTACCATACGGGCTACCAGGGCATCTTTTTCATATTTTACAATGCGGTTTCCTGCTTCGTCTTTCTGTCCGTCCGGGGTATAAATGGTTTCCTTTGCATGAATGGCAAATTCTGCACCTTCCATATTCCCTTCTTCATAGTCAAATTTATAACCTTTCTCTTTTTCCATGACTTCTTCCCCGGTGAAGAAACTGCTTACCTGATTTACGAAACCTGCTACACCGTTTTTCATCTTCGTCAGGAACTTTTCTTCTACTTTAGAAGCACCAGAAAGTTTTTCTCCCTTTTTATGGATTGTAAGGCTTCCTACTGCTTCATCATTATACTGTTCAATGACAACAATAAATTTACCGGTTTCCTCTTCTACCTGGTGTACAGTATCAGAATCTACGGTAATAGTGATCGGCGCTTTCTTTGCCCCCTGGTATGTGCCTCCGTCTGCAACTTCATTCAGTGGAACTTCCTTTCCGTCTTTTAAGAGGGCATTTTCAAATCCTACCTGTACATAATTTTCCGGCGCTTCCACTTCTTCAATCCGGTAAGTGCCACATTTTAACTGCTCCGGTGTAATCAGGTATCCCTCTTCGTTGGTCCTGAACACAGATACCACTTCTTTTTTCGGATATCTTACGATCATTTCCACATATTTTTCTGCTTCCACATCATAAATCTTATAAGCTGCACTGTTATCCAGCACCGGCTTCTGCGTCTGGGCATCTTTTTTCACAATCTTGAAGTAATACTGCAAAGGACGGTCATCAAACACACGCCATACCTGGGGTTCCCGGCTGTCTTCTGAAATCTGTACGATAAATGGACGAATCCCTTTTAAATTTTCCGGAACTGTAGACTCAAACACCACATAGGTTCCATAAGGAAGTTCTGGACTCTTTAAATATCCTTTCTTATCTGTAAACAGCTCTGGTACCGTAATCTTTTTACCATTCTCCCAATAAGAAGCGGTTTCGTCTTTGCTGTAATCATAGGTGATAAAATCTTCCGGGGTATAATAAGAACCATTTCCCGGCTTCAAACTTCCATCTTTTACACCAGACAGCTCACTGATGAGGAATACCTTAAATCCAGCTCCTTCTACCAGTTCTGTTTCTGTCTGCTCCCCATCTTCTGAGATCTTGATAAGCTGAAAGGCCTGTTTCTCTACAGTTTCCTTTACAGTTACTTCCCGGTGTACAATCTGTACCTCCTGTCCTTCATACGAAACCTCTACGGGATACTCTGTTTCATCTAACAGATACCCTTCTGCCGGCTCTATTTCTTTCACGAAATAATTTCCAAGATACAGGTTTTTGAAATCTACAGTTCCTTCACTGGAAATCGTACCCTGCGCTACAAGTTCCCCTTTTTTATGGACAATCCCATCTTTCTTATTGGGGTGTTCAATATCTTCTGCAGCATATAATCCGTATTTTGCCCCTACTAAGGTTGCATCACCCTGGGAAATAAATCCCTGGGAATCCTGATCAATCTTACTTACATGAACTTCTCCCCGTACTTCCTCATTTTTAAAATCATGAGAAAAAGTATATGTGTAGGTGCTGTCGTCTTTATATTCATAGAAGAAACGATACACCTCATCTGTCATATAATACTTATCCGGTGCCTGGATTTCTTTTACGCTGTAATGGAAATTCAAAGGAATATCCGCATGGAACACAGCCATTCCTTCCCTGACGGAAACAGCACGTTCCACCAGGCTTCCCTTTTCTACAAGAACCTTTCCGTCTGCCGCTGTCAGGTCTTCTTCTGCATACAATCCAAACGTCGCACCCTCCAGGGTAACGTCATCATGTTTCGATTTTTTCACTACATTTACGGAAATCTCCGGTCTTGCATTGGTAAAAGTGGTTTCCCCCTGGGATAACTCTACATTCTGTCCTGCATAGGACAAGGTTACAAACTGGGTACGTTCCTGTTCTGTTTTTCCAATCACCAGATTTTCCGGTGCTTTCTGTTCTACAACCTTATATTTTCCAAGATACAATTCTTTGGAAACAGCACTTCCATCTTCCCCGGTTGTCAGACTTTCTACCAGATCCCCTGCTTTATGCACCTTCGTCACTTTATCCTGGCTGTAAATATCCTCTGCCGCATAAATGTTATATTCTGCCCCTGCAAAGTCCGCATTTCCATATACAAAAGTCAGGTTCCCCTCTTCTCCGGTTACTCCTGTCAAAACTTCACCTTTTTTACGGATTGTGATTTTTCCTTTCTGCTCTTCATTCGTCACTGCAACAGAAGTTGTTTTTCCTGTTTCCAGCTTCACGTTAAAAGACTCTGTATTCAGCTTATATCCTTCTGGAACAGAAATTTCTTTTAAGTATACCGTATCCTGGGTTTTCGGAATTTCCACCTCAGAAGTACCGTTGCTGTCTGTGGCCGGCATCTGTACAAGAAGGTTTTTACATGCACTGTCTGAATAAATACCAAAAACAGCGCCGGACAGATTTACTTTACTGTTCTTATCTTTTTTTGTTACCTTTACCCTTGCCAGATCCAGCCACCTCACCGTAAATTCCACAGAAGCACTTTCTTCTTCAAAAAATGCCCCATACCCAATGTCCTGAGAACCAGAACCCGTAGACAATACTAAAGTCTTCCACTGGGTTCCCATTTGTCCTTTCAGCTTACCGCTGTTCCATGTACCCGTTACAGTTTTGGGAGCGCTGAAATAGAATGTGGTATTTCCATTGATCTTTACGGTTCCTGTCTGTTTTATACTTCCACTGTGATAAGTCACATTCTCTGGCATTTTTAAAGTAATATAGTTTCTATGGTCACCTTTTAAAGTAAACTCCCCGGTACGCTGTTCCTTTCCACTTTCATAAGCCTTTGCTTCCTTTGGGGACAACGTGATTGCTGCTGTTGGAGGCGCTTCCAGGCTGTAAATATGCTGGATATATCCCCACACACCGCTTGCCTTAATATCTTCAAAGGTACAGCCATAAAAACCGTCCATGCCACAATAAGAATAAGCGGCAGCTAAATGCGTAAAAATATACTTTGTCTTCCAGTCAAAAGAGGGCATATACTCCCCGGTAATGTCCCCAGGACCGCCATATCCATAATAAAGGACTTTCTGCAATTCCGGGTTGCTTTCAAATTCATTTGCTACATAATCCGAGGTCGGTGGGGAAGCCTTCATAGACTCCAGACAATATGCTACATGGCCATTTACAGTGAAATAGGAAGTAGAATAGTTCCCCACGTTAGAAGGGTATGGGATTTTCTCTCCCTGTACCAGATGTACATTGCTTCCTTTTTGCTGCTCCATTGCTGCCGGAACAACCGATAAGAACATTCCCTTATCCTCTTTTGGTGTCAGATCAATCAACTCTGCCCCTGCATCTGGCATTTCCGGTTCTTCCGTCAGTACCTCCGGTATCTCCGGGTCAGGGTCCGCCTCACCGTCCTCACCGGAGCCATCTTCGGTATGCTGGCTTACTTCTCCCTGGGGTTCCTGTGTGCTGTTTTCCCTTGCTTCTACCACAATTCTTCTCATAATCTGATAGGAAGGGTTTCCGCTTAACGGATCAACACAATAAAATGCCTGGTAAGAACCTGGGGTATTGAAATCAAAAGAATTGCCGGAGTCCCCTTCTGCTTTCAGAAACGTTACCTTTACTTTTTCATCATTTTTCTGAAAACCCCTGTAATCTGTTTCCAGGTCAAAGGGCTCTCCTGCTTTTATGGTAAGGTCCTCTGCATACACCAGTTCTTCTTCTGTCAGTTGCTCCTTTACCTCTTCCAACTCCGGTAATGTTTCCGAAGCAGCCTCCTCCTGTTTTACTTCCTGTATCTGTGCATGTTCCTCAGACTGTTCAGAAGCCAGTGCGGTGATCCCTGTATTGAGTAACGTAGAACAACTAAGAAGAAGTGCCAGCGTCCCAGCCAGCAGCCTTTTCTTTTTTCCTTTCATCATAGCTTTGCTCCTTTTCATTTTTTCGTCAAAAAAAGCAGGCCACACAAGCCTGCTTTCCATTTTCTATCTTCTTTTTTCTATCATTTGTATACGGTCTGTCCCGTATCCAATGCACCTGTCAATCCCCTTTCTATTCCCTGCTCCCTGCATGGAACACTGCCAAAACAAGCTGCAGAACCAGCAGAAACAAACATATTACCAGTTTCCCTGTCAGATACAGCAGTTTCCCCACTGCAATGAAAATCCCTTTTACAACTTCCCATACACTTCTTCCTACTGCCATATCTTTTTCCTCCTTATTCTTCAAATGCCCCATAAAATTCCGCAAACCGTAAATCTTTTTCCATACAGGCTTCTTCCTTTTCCCTGTCCTCTGCTATCGCTCCACCGTCAGAAAGTTCTCCCTGAACTGCCTTTTCCAGCACACCTAGCTTCTCAAAGGCTTCTTCCTGTGCCATTGAAACCGCTTCTTTTACGATTTTACAAAATTGTTCTTTCTGGTTCTCCAGAAGGGTATTTAATAGTTTCATCTGCTGTACTTCTTCTTCCTGCTGTAGATACTTGGCAAAATAAACGATTGCTTCTGCTATAAAGTCGTCTTTTGTCTTGAAAATATCTTTGTTATACTCCTTCAGATACCGATAAGCCTGATGATGTACCGGTCTGCTTTTATACAGCCGCAGTGAAGTTGTATATACTTTTTCCGTATCCATAAGTTTTCACTTCCTATCATGCTGTCCGCATTTTCCTCTGTTTTGCCCGGATAATACTTTTCACTGCTTCTTCACAGCCCCTTGCATTGGCATGTATATCTGTTACAAACTGTACATCTTTTCCCTCATTGGCTCCAAAATGCTCCACAATGGAAGAACCGCCGCCCATAAACACCATTTTGGTCAGATCCAGATTATAATGGTTTGCCTGTATGATACCATAAATTTCCTCTGCGTAGGACTTCAAACAGTTTTTTATGACGTCCTGATACTGCTTCGGGCAGTCATAGCTTCCTGTCCTCATAAATGCTTCTGTAATATATGCCGGTACCCCTGCCCCTGTTTTGGCAATGGCTTCCTCATTGACTTTTCCGATACAGTACAAAGCTGCCTTATCTGAAATCGAATACTTCCCGTCCGGCATTCCGTCAACAAACTCTACCAGGTCGGTAGTTCCTCCACCAATATCTACTAAAAGGCAGTAACCGGGAACCGCTTCTAAAAGTGTATGGATTACCACATGCCCCTGCATAAAAACAAACACATTTTCCAACGACACATGATAATGTACCCCTTCATAACGGAAATGCAGTTCCTTTGTCTTTAACAGATATTTCTTGAAACTTTCTTTCTGCTGCTGAAATCTTCTGGGCGGCAGGGCAGCTCCCATTTTTACGGAAGCGTCTGTCAATCCCCGGAAACGCATTTCCTGCGCCAGTGCTGCAAGGGTAAGAAGATAATAATTTTCATTCTCTGTCTTATCCACACACTCCTTTTCCGGCACTTTCCCTCCCACATAATAAAACTGGTTCTGGTATTCCAAAATGTGCTCCAGGCTGTCCGGCCTTGCCTGCAAAGGCTGGATTGCTGCTGAGAATACCGTATTTGCAGTTTTCATGTTACGGTTTCCATGATCAATTCCAATAATCATTTTAGTTTCCACGTTCTTATCCTCCTGAAAGTTATAGTTTGTATTTTATCTTGTCCTCTTTGGTTCTTGACCTGTTTCTTTCTTTTCTTTGTCTATCACAGGAAGTTTTTCAAACAGTTCCCCTATCACAGCTTCCATTTCCTGAAACTTCATTTCATCTGGCATACACAGAAAAACAATCACTGCGTCAGTCAGACGTTCCCCATTCTCTTTCCGGTAAAGTTCCGTATAGGAACCCCAACAACCGTCCTCACCCGCATAAAACTTTTTTGTCTTCTCATTTACTTTTATGAGGTATTCTTCGGTATCAACAAAAATTTTCCGAATGGATACTTTTTGTAAATCGTATTTCATGCTGTCCATATAAACCGGAAGGTGTTCCTCCGGGGCAAAATAGACATACATTGTGCAATAAGTATCTCCTTCCGTCCCCATCTCCTGTAAGATAATCCCGGCTTCAAACATTTCCGGCGGAGCATAATCTACTACAAAATCCGACTCCTTATCCTGCGAAGGTTTTTCAAAACGCCCTGAATCTCCAACCTGAAAATGTTCGGGGCACTGAATACGAAACCTTTCTTCCCTCATTCTGTATATTCCTCCATAATCTCACTAATATCTTTTTGAAATAACCGCTGAAGCCGGACAACTACATAGACATTGGGCTTTTGCTGTCCGTATTCAATCCTCTGATACGTCCGAAGACTGATACCCAAGACAGCCGCAAGTTCTATCTGTGTATATCCATGAGCTGTCCTGAATTTTCTTAATTTTGTTACTTTCTATCACACTCCTTACGTCTGAGGGATAGCTTCCTGATAAGCAAACAGATTGGATATATAGCTGTTTGCTGTCAATGTGGCATTGTATAAAGCGGTAAGCAGCACTGCCCGGATATTTTTGGCTTTCCTTGTACACTGCTTAATTGAGTCTATCACATACTCTACGGTAAACTTATCCAGCTTTTTATACATTCCCTGTACAATGCCAAGAGGACGTTCTTCCTGATTTACCCTTATGGTCTTTGCATTAGACGTCAAAACATCTACTACAAGCCCTACAATCTCATTGAGTAGTTTTCTGTCAAAAGGTCTGTCTATCCATATCGCATCATAATCAATCTGATCTTTGAACTGTTCTTCTGCTGCCTGATAGGATAAGATAGGATTATCTCTATACCCATTCCCTATTTCTGTTGTATTCTTTTGGGTACTTTCTGCTGTAGTCTTTGTAGTAATCTCTGTATTTGTCTGCCCGCTATCAGTCTGAGGTACCTCTTTGGGTATCCAGGGCTCTGTTTCCCTGTCGGGGTATGCTCCCTCTTTGAATGGTGATACCCTCTTCCTTTGGAAAGGGACAGCCCTCTCTTCTACAAAATGTATCTCTTCCTCTATGGCTGTATGGGAACTGATTTTCTCTGCTTTGGATTTCTCTCTTCTTTTTTCAAAGGAAACCGGATCTGCTCCTGTTTCTTCTGGATAAGTCAATTCTTTTAACCGGTCTACGATCAATTCCAGATACAGAACATTATTTACAACAATCCCATTCATGGAAATGGTTCTAAATACCCGTTTTACCACACCCAGCTTCTCTAAAAATACCACTGCATTTGTCGCTTCTTTTTTGGAAATCCCAAACTGTTCGCTGATCTGCTGGTAACTTCTCTGAAGAAGGTCTGACTTAAATTTCTTTCTTACCCCAATGACCTGTCCGGTTCCTTCATCTCTAATTTCTGTAGGCTTATACCAATACACAATATCTGCCAGTATAATAATCGCTGTCAGATTTGGCTTTCCGCTTTCTCTGATGATTGTCCGATACCACACCTGCGGAATGATATTTCCAGATATGTTCAGTTTTGCATTTTCATCTACAATTTCATTTCCAGTGCTATAGATACCTCCATTCATTCGTTTATTCCTCACTTCCCTGCTTCTTTTCTTTTTCAAACAAAGCACTTATTTCTTCATCTGCTCTTTTGCCTGCCACTAGGCACGCATACCAGGAACTAAGGAAAATAGCTGTTACAACAATCATAATCACTTTTATCATCGCTCCGTCCTCCCAAGAAAAAAGGACCAAGCCAGCTAACAGAATCTTTTAACTAACCTAGTCCTTAACATATTTTTTTACAATGTATTGCAACCGAATGGTTTTTCACAAACTTGACCGCCTGTGAGAATGGATATAATTTTGACAGGACCAGTAGCAATAGGTTTCTATCTTTAAGAGCCCCTGCCTTCTCATTTCTACTATGAGAAATTCATTCCCGGTCTATGAATTTTCTACCCTTTATGGTATAATAGAAAAAAGACTAAATTGGCGTGAGCCCTTATTTTATAAGGAATCTGCTAACTTAGTCTTATTTTAACATGACCACCGCTGCCGGAGGTTCCTACGATAGCAACAAATTCGCCCTTTTCAATGGAGAGGGTCACACCATCCAAGGCTCTGGTAATGTTCGGCTTTGCACCATAATATTTTTTCAGTTCAGTCGTTTGCAAAATGCTCATAAAGAACACCATCCTTTCTTTTTGATAAATCCATTATAACGACCAAACCTCACAGAAATGTCACAGCCAGCATAATAAATTGCCCTGAAATGTCACAATCCTGTGACATTTCAAAAAAACAGGTTATTCATGGGGAAGAAAAACGGAGAATGTTGAACCTGTTCCTACTTGAGAAGTTACTTGTATATAACCGTTCTGTAAGCTAATAATTTCCCTTGCAAGATACAACCCAATGCCGATTCCCTCTATATCGTGGACATCTTCTTCCCGATAAAAGCGCCTAAAAATTGCTCCTTGCTGGTTTTCGGGAATACCTTTGCCGGTATCGGTAATGCTGACTTTCAGGTGCATTTCCCAGCTTTCAACGCAAACACGAATAGAACCGTACTCCGGCGTGTACTTAACTGCATTATCCAATATGTTAAATAAGGCTTCTGCTGTCCATTTGCGGTCATGGGAAACAACCAATGTTTCCGGGCAGTTTACTTCAACTTGTATGTGCTTTCTTTCAGCGTTCAGAAAAATACCGCCCAGCGCCATAGCAAGAGTATCATAGATAGGCTGCTGTTTCTTTTCAAGTGAGATAACGCCAGTTTCAAGTCGGGAAGTTTTTATCATAGCCTGCATTAAGAAATCCAGTTTATCAAGCTGTGTGCCACTGGCAAGTAGAAATTCCCGCTGTTTATCCGGTGGCACTTCTTGTTCTAATAAGGTGGCATTTATCATTTTTAAGTTTGCTATCGGTGTCTTTACCTGATGAGAAATATCGGAAATTAACTCCTGTAAGTCAGCTCGTTCACTGGCAACGCTGTTTTTGCTTTCCTGCATAACCTCATAAAGACGCACCAGCCGATGATTGATTTTATAAAATAGGTTTTCTTCTTCGGCAACCTGTGATACATCTATTTTTCCATTCATCATTTCGTCTAAGGTGCAGCAAAGCATTTCAGAAAACAAAGTCAGCTTTCGCCGTATCAGTATCACAAAAGCAGTAACACAAAGTAGAAAAAGCAGACCAAAAGCCATGCTACAAAATACCACAGACATTTCTTTGGTCAGGATATATAGAACCGAAAACATGACCACTGATAAAAGTAAAATGGTAGTTGCCAGTATTATGCAGACTTTATTTAAGGAGAGTTTTTTTGAAATCATTTTTGCGCTCCTCCAATCCACATATAGCCCATACCGTAAACGGTTTTGATGTAGGAATGCTGGTTCGTTTCAATTTTACTGCGGATGCGGCTGATCGTTGTGGTTAGTGCGTGTTCATCCACATAATTTTCATCTACATCCCACAGCTTTTCAAGCAATACCTGACGTGTCAGGACAGTTTGAGAATTTCTTGTCAGCACTTTTAATAAACGATATTCCAACGATGTAAGGGTAATCGGCTGTCCTGCGAGACAGGCTGATAATTCGGAAAAATTGATATACAAATTCCCGTCATCGTAGAAATCGCCGCCGGATTGTGCTGAAATGCGGTTCAGTAAAGCAGATACTTTCTTTTGGAACACGCTGATAGGAAAGGGCTTTGTTACATAATCATCTGCGCCCAATTCAAATCCTTTCAGCATATCGCTTTCCATATCATTTGCGGTTAGAAAAATCACGGCGGTATCAGGACGGCGTTCTTTTACCTCATGGCATATATCAAACCCGTTCCCATCTGGCAGATTGACATCCAAAACGATTAAATCATAATCCTGTTTTTCAAGAAATCTTATGGCAACAGCCTTTGACATAGCCCCATCCACGGAATATCCGACAGCCGACAGATTATAGCTTAATGTCTTATTCAAAAGCTGGTCATCTTCAACAACCAGTATTCGCATAGTATCACATCCTTTTTCTTTTTATAGTATCAGCAAAATGTCACAGAAACCTCACAACGAGAAAAAAATTTAATATTCTGTCAGTTCCACAATTACATTACTCTGCTGATACAGCCAGTCCGTAAATTCTTTCGGGCTGGCTGTTCCTGTTTTTACAGCCTTTTTTCTCTGCAAGGCTTCTTTCTTAAAGTCGGAAAAGGCAGCCTGTATTTTTTCCAGACGGTCAGCCGGAAAGCCTGCGGTATTTTTTACCCGG
>OHCN01000836.1_pt1 | contig 11199 bp, 13 predicted proteins | sample 1566761 | NCBI WGS metagenome assembly OHCN01 (sample SAMEA3879568, study PRJEB24766) | human gut metagenome | biome: human-associated habitat; feature: feces | place: USA | collected 1985/1987 | reverse complement strand
AATTCCCGGAGATCAGCACAGTAGTGATCAACGTCAATGACCGCAAGACCAGCATGGTGCTCGGGGAGCGCAATATTACCGTTTTTGGAAAAGGATTTATTGAGGACGAACTGTGCGGATGCACATTTCGTATTTCACCGACTTCATTTTATCAGGTAAATCCGCAGCAGACAGAAAAACTCTACCGGAAAGCCATTTCCTGTGCCAAACTGACGGGAAAACTGTGATCGATGCGTACTGCGGTACGGGCACGATCGGGCTGATTGCCAGCAGCCGCGCAAAGCATGTGATCGGAGTGGAGTTAAACCGTGATGCGATAAAGGATGCTATCTCCAATGCAAAGCGCAATCATATTCACAATGTTACTTTTTATAATGAAGATGCCGGACAATTTATGGTAGAGATGGCAGAAAAAGGAGAACATGCGGATGTGGTCATTATGGATCCGCCGCGTACGGGAAGCGATGAGGCGTTTCTTTCCTCTGTAGTGCGACTGGCTCCGAATAAAGTCGTGTATGTATCCTGTGGTCCGGAAACGCTGGTGCGGGATCTGAAGTATCTGACAAAGCATGGATACCGGATGAAAGAGTGTACACCGTTTGATCTTTTTCCGTTTACGAAACATGTGGAGACAGTATGTTTATTGTCCAAACTCCACGAAGCGAAGCATCATGTGAATGTGAGACTTGACATGGACGAGATGGATTTAACGGCGGCTGAGAGGCGCTAAAGGTCCAGGGGACCTTTGCCCAGCGCGGACCGAAGCGGAGCGTAGACAGGCTACTTATGAGGAGATAAAGAAGTACGTAGCGGAGCATAATGATGGGATGAAGGTATCAAATCTGTATATTGCACAGATAAAGCAGAAGCATGGAATTATAGAAAGAGAGAACAATAATAAGCCAAAATCTGAGAAGGGCGGACAGCCGGAATGTCCAAAAGAAAAAGAAATAGCGATTGAAGAGGCGTTGAAGTATTTTCAGATGATTCCAAGTGAATCATAGGCTAATTTGGCTTATCGGATTGAGAAAATTCAACTAATGTTATTGAGCCTTCGTACATTGGGAATAAAACCTGATGTTCGTAGGCTTTTTGTTTACAGAAAAAATTATCGTGGATATAATAAACATGACATATAGTTGTCGTGTTGAGTTGGGTATGATATATATGGAGTGTAAGAAACGATGAAAATAGATAGACTTATCGGTATATTGTCAATCTTACTGCAGGAAGAAAAGACAACGGCTCCTGAACTGGCAGAAAAATTTGAGGTATCCCGCAGGACAATAAACAGGGATATTGAAGACCTTTGCAAAGCAGGTATTCCAATAAGGACGGCACAGGGGACCGGTGGCGGTATTAGCATTATGGACGGATATTGTATAGATAGGACAATTCTGACATCCAAAGATATGCAGATGATTCTTGCGGGGCTGAGAGGCCTTGACAGTGTGAGTGGAAAGCGATACTACGGTCAGCTGATGGAGAAAATCCAGACTGGATCATCAGAGTTTATTAGTGGAAGAGACTCTATGCTGATTGATTTGTCTTCATGGTATAAGGGTTCTCTTGCTCCAAAAATTGAGGTAATCCAAAATGCAATAGAAAACAGGCATATCATACAGTTCATGTATTATGCTCCATCTGGAGAGAGCAACCGAAGGGTAGAACCATATTATCTGGTTTTCCAGTGGTCGAGCTGGTATGTATGGGGGTGGTGTTTAGAACGTAAAGATTACAGGCTGTTCAAACTGAACCGTATGGATTGTGTTGTTGAAACAGACTGTGGATTTCTGTGCAGAGAAGTACCAATGCCGGATTTGTCAAATGAGAAGATATTTCCGGGTGGGATAAATGTAAAAGCTCTTTTCACACCGAATATGAAGTGGCGGCTAGTTGAAGAATTTGGACCGAACTGCTTTACAGAAACGGACGATGGAAGGCTGCTCTTTTCAGCAGACTATACGGATATGGATAATCTTGTGACATGGCTTATGACATTTGGAGCAAAAGTAGAGGTGCTTGAGCCGGAAGAAGTGCGGGACATTATTCGCAGGAATGCAGAGGAAATATTAAAAATCTATGGAGGATTAGGAAAATGAGATTAGACGGTTTGGGGTTGTTTGTTGATGATATGGCAAAGATGATTCGTTTTTACAAGGATGTTCTCGGATTTGAAATTAAGGAAGAAGAGAATACTTCCAATGTTTATCTTGTAAAAGACGGAACACTTTTTTTTACTGTATGGGCGGAATGATTTTGAGAAGATGACAAACCGACGATATGAGTATATCAAGGGTCTGAATGGTCATTTTGAAATGGCACTATATGTTGATACTTTTGAAGAGGTGGATGAGGCATACAAGAAGGCTGTGGAAAATGGTGCAACATCTGTGCTTGAACCGGAACTTGAACCTTGGGGACAGAGAACCTGCTATATTGCTGATCCGGAAGGAAATCTGATAGAGATTGGTTCCTGGAATAAGCCTTATGAAGAGAAGGACTTAGAGGGGGTGTAAAGGATATGGCTTTTGACTACAAGAAGGAATATAAAGAATTTTATATGCCGAAAGGCACACCGTCTATCGTAACTGTTCCGAAAATGAACTATATAGCGGTAAGGGGAAGCGGCAATCCAAATGATGCAGACGGAGAATACAAGCAGGCTATCGGACTTCTGTATGGAATTGCATTTACGATTAAAATGAGCAAAAAGGAAGACCATCAGATTGACGGATATTTCGATTATGTGGTGCCGCCATTAGAAGGATTCTGGTGGCAAGAAGGCGTGTCCGGAATTGATTATGCGTGCAAGGAAGATTTCAAGTGGATTTCTGTTATTCGCTTGCCAGATTTTGTTACCAGGGAAGATTTCGACTGGGCTGTCAGGAAAGCTACGGCAAAGAAAAAACAGGATTTTTCTAAGGTTGAGTTTTTTTCCTATGAGGAGGGCTTATGTGTACAGTGTATGCATATCGGAGCGTATGACGATGAGCCTGTTACGGTAGATGCAATGCACAGGTTTATGGAAGAACAGGGATATGCACTGGATATTACTGATCAGAGAATGCACCACGAAATTTATTTGAGTGATGCACGGAGGGTGGCACCGGAGAAACTGAAGACTGTGGTCAGGCATCCAATAAAGACTATGGGGAAATAGGAGGAAAAAGATATGGCATCAACAAAGGCATATTTGGATTTTGTTTTGGAACAATTATCAGGACTGGATGAAATCAGCAGTCGGGCAATGATGGGAGCATTCATTCTTTATTACCGTGGAAAGGTTTTTGGTGGAATATATGATGACAGACTTTTGGTAAAGCCGGTTCCGGTGGTGGTGAAAATGATGCCGGATGCTGAGATGGAACCGCCATATGATGGTGCGAAAAAAATGATTCTGGTTGATGATGTGGATAATCGGCAGTTTCTGTGTGAATTGGTTGAGAGTATGTGGGAAGAATTGCCGAAGAAGAAAGAGAAAAAGTTGAGAAAAAGTGCAAGTAAGACTTGACAAAAACGAACAAATATTCTATATTTAACTGCAGAGATTTTATACCCAAAAGCAGAAAATACGAATGTACAAATGGAGCTCAAACCCTTGTGGTTTGGGCTTTTTCTAATTTTGTAGAAAATCTGAGAATAACTATTTCTAAAAAGTCAATTATCATTTTGTAATGGAAAATGAACAGAATTATTCACAAAACTGTTTGTACAATACTAACAAATTTTTGAGCGTATATAGTCTTGTAAAAGTGGCAGCATGGCAATCGAGTAACATGGGATGTACCAACCGCCACGTAGAAGAAGAAACGCTGGTAAAGGCTTATCTGATGGCTTGGAACGCACTGGTGGAGAACAGAGAGGATTTAATGGAGCAGTGGACGGAGCAGCTTCAGAGCGAGAACCTATTGGAAGGTTATCGGGCAGAGAAGTTCATAGAATACACCGATGGTGCAGAACCTCTTACGAAGATGGATACGGACTTCATGCTGAAAACGCTGGACCACATCAAGGTCTTTGAGGACGGAACATTGTTGGTGGTGTTCCTGGATGGAACGGAGATTGAATGTAAAAATGAAGAGGAGTAAGAAAAGATGCCGATTGGGAGTTATGATTCCTGATCGGCTTTTTTCTTGCAAAAAATGAATAAAATGTTTGAACGTAATGTCAAAATGGTGATTTGGGCAAAAAAACAAGTGAATATGTCTATATCTATTGACTTAAGTATAACAAATGTTATATATTGTATAGTGTGATAATAGGAGGATTGTATGTTTGCGAATCAGGTTAAAAATGTAAGAATACAATTAGAAATGAGTCAGAAAAAATTAGCGAATGCTCTGGGAGTAAGTTTTGCTACCATTAATAGGTGGGAAAATTCAAGAAATGAACCGAGTCAACTAGCTAAAAATTCTTTTTATGAATTTTGTGAAAGCAATTTTATTGATGTTAATGAATTGAAAAAGCTTTGACGATTTTCTTGTTTATTTATAAAACTCGATTGGAGGATGTAAAATGGCCAGAGCAGATTTACTATGCGAATTAATTAAGGCAGGATTGCGAAAAGATGATATGACTTTCCGTAGAGCAACGCAAGCAATCTGTGCCGAAGAACGAACAAAACAACATGAGATATTAGCGAATAAAATAGAGCAGCTTCTAAAGGAAAATCCAGAACAGACAATTCCTACTCCGAGGAATACGAATATGCACACTATAAACAGTATTAATAGTATTCCAAAGCATTTATTTGAAGAAAAAATGCCAGAAAAAAGATTAGAGCAGCTATTACTTCCGGATAATGTTGTTGAAACATGTAGAGCGATTATTGAAGAACAGATGAGGGCGGATTTGCTTAGATCTTATGGGTTGGAACCAAGAAACAAAATTTTGCTTATAGGTCCCCCTGGAAATGGCAAGACATCTTTAGCGGAGGCAATTGCTGAAGCTCTTATGGTGCCACTTATTACTGTAAGATATGATACAATTATTGGAGCATATTTGGGAGAAACAGCATCAAGGCTCTCAAAATTATTTGAATATGCTAGTACGAGGCAATGTGTGTTGTTTTTTGATGAATTTGATACAATTGGAAAAGAACGAGGAGATCAGCACGAGACAGGTGAAATAAAAAGAGTCGTCAGCTCACTTCTTTTGCAAATTGATTCATTGCCAAGTTATGTTGTTGCAATAGCAGCAACTAACCATGATGCTTTATTAGATCAAGCTGTTTGGAGAAGATTCCAAATGAAATTGGAATTACCAAAACCGACACGAGCCAATTTAGAAAAGTGGTTTGTGCTATTTGAAAAGCGTATGAATTTTTCCTTTGGACTTGCACCAAGTACTTTGGCAAAAAAATTATATGGAAAAAGCTATGCGGAGGCAGAGGAGTTTGCGTTATCTGTTTTTCGCCAATATATTTTGAATGGACCGAGTGCTAAAGCAAAAAATATTACTAATATGCAGCTTCGCCTTTGTGGATATCAGACAGAAGAAAAATAAGGAGGGATGAGTAATGTCAGAAAGACCATTAGTGTTGTTTGCAGCTCCAACAGTTGCTGATAAGGAAAGAAGATATGGTGGTGCATCAAAGTATTTTCTTCCATCACATTCACGACAGGTATCAAGATTGACCCCTCAGTTTAATGTGCTTCAGAATACAATAAATAGCGGAAATTTATATTTTACTAATTATGCCACAGGCGTTGATCCAGAATATACATTAGTATTTGAGACAGTAGGAGATCCACGTGATTTTTACAAAGCGGTTAATAAATTGAAAGAGGAGTATCCTACAGTTGAATGGTTAATGGAGTTATCGGATTCTAATTTGAATAATTCAGATGATTTTTATGTTATGGATAGTCAGGCAGCTCGTGATGATTCAAAAAAACTAACAACGAAATTATTTTGCATCATGACGAATCAAGTGGCATTGAATGAAATCATATCGCTATGGAATCATTATCAAGCTGATGAAAACTTTAAGTTTCCTAAAGGAATGGCTGGTTTCAAGCAATTGTTCAGAACATTGTATGATGTGCATAAATGGGGAATTCAGGAAAGGTTGGAGGATACGGGATTAATAGAGATATGGGAAGAAGAATTGCAAGATGCATCGTTGGAAAAGGTAAAGGTTCAAATTGAATTATTCTTCCGTTCATCAATTTCAAAGCGTCAAGAAGTAGAAGGCAATATTAAAAATATTGTTATTCAAACGGGAGGAGAAATTCTTAGTTGTTCGGTCATACCAGAGATTGAGTATCATGCCATTTTAGCTACTATTCCTCGTGAATATGCTCAAAAAATTATAGATAGAGAGGAAGTAGCACTTGTAATAGCTGAACCAATTATGTTCCTAAAACCATGTGTTCAAGCGGTGTTTTCAAGTGATAATAATAACTTTTCGGATTCAAATAGTTTTAGTGTCCCAACAAATGTTATCGAGGAGCCTATTATTGCTTTGTTTGATGGTGTTCCTCAAGCCAATCATCCTCTGTTAAAAGGAATGTTGATGGTCGATGACCCGGATGGATTTGAAAGTTTTTATGAGGTACGTGAGCGTGTTCATGGGACTGCCATGGCATCACTTATTTTACGAGGACAGGATATGTCTACTATTGAGGACGAAATAAGAAAAGTATATGTACGTCCTATTATGAAACCGGAGACTTGGAATAATAAAGTTACGGAATATATTCCAGATGATTTTTTATTAGTAGACAAAATCCATGAAGCTGTTCGTAGATTATTCGAACCAGAAGCTGGACAAGTGGCTTCGAATGTTCGAATTATTAATCTATCAATCGGAATACGTTATAGAGAATTCTATAATATTATTAGCCCTTTGGCACGATTGTTAGATTGGTTGAGCTATAAATATAGAGTTTTATTTATAGTGAGTGCGGGGAATCATCCAGAGGCAATTGATACAGGATTGGATTTTAATGATTTTAAGAAATTAAGTGATGAGGATAAAGATGCAATAATAATTAAATTCATAGATCAGGACATTCGAAATAGACGTTTGCTGTCTCCGGCAGAAAGTATGAATGCTTTGACGGTAGGAGCAACTTTTACCGATAATAACGATGAAAATCCAATTGGGCCTTTAGCAAAGTTGTGTTCTGATAATATACCTGCTGTTTATGGTTCGTTTGGAAGTGGGATTAATAATGCAATTAAACCAGATATTTTCTTTCCTGGTGGAAGAAATTTTGTTCATGAAGATTATATGCATAGAGGTGTGGTTAGATGGAGGGAAAGTTCAACAAGGGCACCGGGCATTTCTTCAGCAGCACCAGGATTAACTACGGGAGCAATTGTAAATAAAGCGTTTTCTTTTGGAACCAGTGATGCAACAGCTCTTGTTACCAATAAAGCGCAGGAATGTTATGCTGTGTTAGATGAGATTTTTATGAAAGAAACGGGAATGGGAGTTCCTAATGAATATGTTGCTGTATTGATAAAGGCAATGCTTGCTCATGGAGCATCTTGGAATGGCTGGGATCGATTGTTTCAAGGTATCTTAGGTATATCTGGTAATAGTGCAAAGAATGCATTACATAGATATTTGGGATATGGGGAGCCTGATGTTGAAAGAGTTAAGGAATGTACAAAAGAGCAAGTGACGCTTATCGGATTTGGAGATATCGCCCAAGATAAAGCGTTTATTTATTCAATACCGATACCTATTGAATTTCATGAGAAGAGTTTAAAGAGAAAATTAACAGTAACGCTTACATATTTATCCCCTATACATCCTTCCTCTATTAAATATAGAGAGAAACAAGTTTGGGTAACAATAAATAATGGAAATAGCTTGATTGGTTCTAGAGCAGAATATGATTATCATGCTGTACAAAGAGGTACTCTTCAGCATGAAATATATGAAAATGATAGTATAGAGGTATGGGATATTGATAAATCCATAGAATTAAAAGTTAATTGTCGAGGATGTGCATCAGAGAATAATCCTGAAATGTTGATACCATATGCACTATTTGCAACATTTGAAATGGCTCCGGATTGTGGAGTGGATGTATATCAAAAAGTTGTTGATAAAGTTCAGGTTAAGAATGCGATTAAAACGGTGTAAAATTAACGGGATACATTTACACTTCACTTCTGAGCATTTTAAGCGAATGGTATAAACTGTTTATGTCTATAAAGTGACGGAATGTTGATATTTAGAAGGGGTAAATGTTATCCCCCTAAGTGGGGTATAAACCTTTTCGCAAAAGGTGACGGTTTCGCTATTTAGTATAAGAAGTAACTTTCACCGCATGTGGAAACAGTCTGCCTTCTGTCAAGAAAAGCCCAATAAATCAAAGGATTTCGCCATTTTGGGAATAAAATAGATGTGTGTTTCTGTTTCCGCAGAGTGATGATATATCAGGAGGTTTACCCCAGGGGATAGGCTTTGGAGAACGGGAGATATACATTTTGGCGAAAGAATACTTTTTCGCAAAAGCGGTTTTGTTAAAGGAGCGTATGATGAAGGAAATTGAACAGTTCGCAACCCAATTTCGAAGAGCGATTGACTTGGCTTTGGAAGCAGGGGAGTTTGATAACGACAGCATATATCGCAGATTTCCACGTGCTTGCTGCGGAGATACGAGTGATTTGTTAGCTCAGTATTTATTGGATAAAGGTATCAAAACAGATTATGTTTGTGGAACATATTGGGGTAAACCGGATGGAAACGGACAATCTCATGCATGGCTGATGGTAGACAAATATATTATTATAGATATCACAGGTGACCAATTTAGTGGCAAGTCTACTTTTCTTAATTATGACAAATCAGTTTATGTAGGTGAGGGAGATGATTTCCATAGGCTCTTTGAGGTTGAAGATAGAGATGTTCATGAGCATCGTGGGTTGAGTGCTTTGGGTGGTTTTTGTGGACCGAGGCTGTGGGATTTATATAGAAAAATTCTAAAATACATTTAGTCAACCACTTTTTATGGGGATAAAACCATTACCCCACTTTGAAAACCTATTGCATACTTTCGCTATGCAGTATAAAATAAATGTTCAGGGGAATGTCGAGACGGTTGTCTTACTTTCCAAGGGCGCTAAAGGTCCGGTGGACCTTTGCTCAACGCGGACCGAAGTGGAACGGAGCTGATCAAGGTTATGACCGGTATCCGCCGCTGCGGAAAGTCGGTCATGCTGGAGCTGATTAAACAGGAGCTTACAGAGTCCGGTGTCAGTCCGATGCAGTTTATTTCCATTAACTTTGAAGATATGAGTTATTCCCATATCGAACCGAGCTGATTCATCCGCAGGTAGCACCTGCTCCGCAGGAATTACAGGATAAGCATTATTTCCGTAAGCATGGTGCAAATGCATATTACGGACAGAATTAACAGGATATCGAGAGGGTATAAAACAGATGAAGATGAAAACCGCACCTATGGGGTGGAACAGCTGGGATTGTTATGGAGCGGCTGTTACAGAAGATATCGTACGAAGGAACGCTGAATTTATGGCTGAGCATCTGAAGGAGTACGGTTGGGAATATATTGTGGTGGATATCCAATGGTATGAGCCTTATGCTGCAACCAATGAGTATCATCCTTTTGCGGATGTAGTAATGGATGAGTATGGAAGACTGCTTCCCGCAGTAAATCGTTTTCCTTCCGCAGCAAACGGTGCGGGCTTTGGACCATTGGCAGAATATGTCCATTCTCTTGGATTGAAGTTCGGCATTCATATTATGAGAGGGATTCCACGACAGGCTGTACATCAGAACACAAAAATCATGAACAGTGACAGACATGCCCGGGAAATTGCCAAAACAAACAGTATCTGTGCCTGGAATACGGATATGTATGGTGTAGATCCTGAGAAAGACGGGGCACGGGAATACTATAACAGTATTTTTGAATTATATGCTTCCTGGGGTGTGGATTTTATTAAATGTGATGATATTGCACGGGAACTGCCACATGAGGAATCCGAACTGATTATGCTGAGCAAAGCATTGCATGGTTGCGGAAGACCCATGGTTTTAAGTCTGTCGCCGGGACCTGCTCTTTTAGAAAAGGCAGAGCTTTATAAGCAGATTTCCAATATGTGGAGAATCACCGATGATTTCTGGGATAAGTGGGAACTGTTATATGATATGTTTTCAAGAGCAGAAAAATGGTGCACCCATGCAGGTGCAGGGCACTGGCCGGATGCCGATATGCTTCCGGTCGGACCGATACGGCAGGTATATGATGTGAATAACTGGACGAATTTCACACAGGATGAGCAGATCACCATGCTGACACTCTGGAGTATCATGCGTTCTCCTTTGATGCTGGGAGGAGAGCTGACAGGGTTTGACGAATTCACTATGAATCTGGTAACCAATTCTGAAATACTTGCCATGCATGCAAATGCACGGCATTCGCATCAGGTGTGGAGACGTGAAATCGATGGTATAGAGCATGCATTGTGGATTGCAGCAGATACAAAGGGTGGATATTATGTCGCGGTATTTAATCTGGGTGATAAAGACAGTGACATATCCATACCGCTTGCTGATCTGGAGATTTATGATGGAGTAAATGGAACGGAGCTTTGGAGCGGAGAGCACGTGGAAGAGCCAAAGAGCCTTAGTGTGTCATTAAAGAGTCATGGTGCTAGGGCATATCATTTTACGTACAACTAAAAAGCATACTACTGTTAATGTATAGAGATCTTCAATCATGATCTCAGTTTTGAGATTAACCTTATAGTCATTTTCAGCACGTTGGCGATCTTTTTCTTCTTGCCGGTTCTGACTCATCATGATAAGAGGTGCCTGAATCGCAGCTACACAGGACAGCACGAGATTAAGCAGGATAAAAGGGAATGGATCAAAGGCTTTGACGGCAAGCAGATTCAGAACCTCCTCATTGGTCATATCATGGCGAATTTCTTTAAGCACTTCTTTTAATAGTTTGCGGTTTCCCTTCATGCTGGTCTCCTTCTGTTTATTCCCGGTAAATCTGTGCAAACCGGAAATTTCTGATGAATAACATGGTGCAGGATCGTTTTCGATTATTATATTTTACTGTGAGATTGTGATATTAGCAATAGTGAAATGGGGCAGAGAAGAGTTGAAAAGGCAGACGGATAAGAAACAAAGATAAAATAGTAAAAATAGAATAGAACAAAGAAAGAATATGGAGATAAAACAGAAAGGAATAAACAATG